>Ga0209541_10000797_pt1 | contig 62723 bp, 67 predicted proteins | sample RifCSPlowO2_01_FD_184027 | JGI IMG/M metagenome (GOLD analysis project Ga0209541, IMG submission 184027) | Groundwater microbial communities from Rifle, Colorado - Rifle CSP2_plank lowO2_0.1 (SPAdes) (version 2) | ecosystem: Environmental > Aquatic > Deep subsurface > Groundwater | place... | reverse complement strand
CCTCCTGAAATTCCACGATCTGTATAGACCACCGTGGCTTCCGCCAGGGACCCCCACGCTAAACCCGCTTCAATGCCAAGTTTCCTCTCTTCCGGCTTGTTATCATCCAGCACTCCCAGCTGGGTGTATAGCAAGTGGCTTGCGATAGGCGCTTCGCCGCGCAGAAGACAGTCGTGTAAACATTCACGAGCATAAGCAAGGTTTTTTCTACGTCACCAGCATAAGGACTCTCCAGTATCACTCTCCGCATTTCAACCTCGTATATAAGTGCTGTTAAGAGGGTACCCGTTATTAATTTTGAGTCAAGAGTGTTATGTTGTGGGCCGTGTAGGAGTCGGACCTACCACCTTCCGAATGTGAATCGGACGTTCTACCGATGAACTAACGGCCCAATGTTTTAAAATTTTTGAATTTAGAATTTGTTTAGAAATTAGAAATTAGGATTTAGAAATTTAAAAGATTATTAACAAATTATATGCCTAACTTGTTAATAATTTTCTCGTGCGGTCCTTCCAGAAGTACCCTGATAAACCTGTCGAACATTCCATAGCGATATTGAAACTCGTCTTTGTCCATTAGCGTGAACTTTATTTCCTTGCCCACTTCCGCTTCCAGGGCGGTCAGAAACGTTCTCAGCCTGTTCTTGCTTATATCATCGCCAACAATGAACAGGTCAGCAACCGTATCAAAAAAATCCAGACCATTGTTCCCGGTCATAAATATTCCGGAAGTCACGGCAAGTTTAACTCTCCCCAAACCCAGTATCTTTTTGACCATTTTATCTTTTTCCGTAGGCGATGATTTCAGTATTAAACCCTTCAATTCTCCGAAAAATTCAAATTCAGGATTCAAATAATATACCGTTTTGTCCATTCTAATAACTTTGGAGGGGGTCTTATGTTTTTGGGTTTTCCTTTTCATTTGCTCTTTTGAACTAATCCGAGCGCAGATAAAAATTCCAACTCTTTTTTGGTCTCCTCGGTCGGTTCCTGGATCCTTCTTGAGAGTTCGGGGGCATTAAAACCCGTGGGATAATTTCTAAAGAGAAATCTGAGCAGTTTAACTCTTGTACGAGAACCGAACAGTTTATCAAGAGTGTTCTTTGACATTTCGGATAATTAAATTAGAATTAATAGTAGTAGAGTATCCGAACTTGGCCCAAATTGCAACTGATCAATTTTTATAACATAACAAATAATTAAATGCAGAGGGTCTTTTTGAAACCAACAACTAATGAAATAGTTATCAAAGGAAATTCCGGGGAGGGCCACACCGATGTTTTTGCCTATGATTATTATGATGACGATGGCGACAGAAGAAAGCTCGGAGGTCTTTATGTGGTCGGCAACGTAAAACAAGATGATACCGCGACAGACACCGAAAATGCCCCCGATATCGCTTATGTCACTAATCTAGTCGCCTCTCTGGCCAAGCGTGAATACTACTCAAAACCGGACATATCCCCTCGCGACGCTTTCTCGGCAACTCTTAAAAAAATAAATGGCGTCGTAGAAGAATTTTTCTCCGCTAAGGGCGGATCAGCTTATGGCGGAAAGGGTTTAAAAATAAACATCGGCATATTTGCTCTTGCCGGAGAAGATATAATGATATCCAAGCTTGGTAAATTCAAAATCATCCTCGGAAGACCTGCCTCGCCGCAAGGCGGGGAATCAAGAACAATAGACATATTGAATAATGTAGACCTTTTTAATAAAGAACAGATTGAAGAAAAAGAATTCTCCAATATTGTTTCGGGGAAAATAATGGCCGGCGATAAACTGTTTGCTTTTTATCCCAACCGCATGGTCGCCGCAAGAGAAAAATTCATTAAAGCCGATCTCGTGAAGTTCGACGCCGATCAGTTTGTGGAAAAAATAAACTCAATAAAAGAAGCGAGGCCGGATTTCAATTGTGGGGCTTTGTACCTTTCTTTAGCCAATCACAAGGAATCGGCCGTTATTAAAAAGCCGAAATTAGTCACGCCTATAAAAAACGAGCCCGAAGAAAGGGACAATGTCTCTGTTTATGCCGAGCCGGGGAAGCCGGAACCGGCTCCCGAGGTGCCGAAAATAATCTCATCAGAATTTTCTTTGGTAAGGAAAGTTAATCCTTTCCTTGCGTCAATGTTGACTACAATGAATATGGCCAAGGGAATGTTCAATCGGAGTGTTAACTTGAAAAGCAAATTCATGGTCTTGTCATTTGTTATCGGTGTTTTAGCCGCCGGTGTCGTCTTGATAAAAACATTCGTGGTCATAGATCCGGAAAAGCGTCAGTTGAACGCCGTTATTAATCAGACCCAGAGCAATCTTAAGATTGTACGGACGAAAGTTAGCCAAAATGACTTCATCGGAGCCCGCAAATTGCTTGTTGAGTCGTTGTCAAATATTTATTCGGTGGGTATCACAAACGACAGAACCCAAAATACCGCCGATGAGATTTATGAGATTCTGGACAATGTTGATAAGGCAATCGATGTATCTCCGTCCTTGCTTGAAGCAATGCCGGAAGAGTTAGATCAAACAATTGCCGTTTTTAATGTCCATAAAGATCTCGGTATCGCTTTTGCCATCTACGAGAACAACTTATACGTCCTGAGCGACGACAACATATTGAAACTTTCCGATATTGATAAAGCCGGCTCTAAAGAACCCTCATCTTGGTTAAAATTAGGTAGTTTGCCCCCCCAGTCCGTATCAATAGCGGTTGACGGAAATATTTATATAATGAACGATTCGGGAACTCTTGCCGCATATTACAAGGGCGAAAAAGTGTCGGAGACAAACACATTTGTTGTTTCCGGTCCGGGAGATGTTCTGCTGACATCAAAGGATTCCGACAAACTTTATCTAGTAAATAAGATGCTCGCCAGAATCTACGAAATAGGCAAGGAATCCGGCTCCCTCATCAGAACGCTTAAAGTCGGTAGCTCTGAACCATTCATAAATGCTTATCTTCTCGGTGACAGTACTATAATCGTAACAACTAAGGACGGGCGGATTTGGGAGATAAAATAAAAAACAGTCCCGCCAAAGCGGGACTGTTTTTTATTTACTTGAGTTCTATCGTTGCTCCTGCTGCTTCTAATTTTGTTTTCATTTCATCGGCATCAACTTTTTTGACGCCTTCTTTGATGTTAATCGGAGCTTTATCGGTCATATCTTTTGCCTCTTTAAGGCCTAGGCCGGTTATTTCTCTCAAGGCCTTGATGACTTGTATCTTAGCCGCACCGGCATCTTTCAAGATAACCGTGTAGCTGTCTTTTTCTTCCGCGCCTTCCGTTCCTGCCGCTTGTGGTGAGCCTGTCGAAGCCACCATGGCGGCGGCTGACACGCCGAATTTTTCTTCCAACGCCTTAACTAACTCATTGAGCTCGGCTACTGACATTTTTTCTACTTGTTCTACAAACTCTTCCTTATTCATCAATTACACAATTACGTATTTCGTATTACGTATTAATTATAATTCGTAATCCGTAATTCGTAATAAATTAATATTCTAATTTTTTGTTTTTGCCACTTCACTAAGCGCTACCGCCAATCCCCTAATCGGATATGTCAGCATTCCGACCAATCTGCCAAGCAATACTTCTCGCGATGGCATTTTGGCTATTTCCAGAAATCTGTTCGCATCAATAAAACTGCCGTCCATTATCGCTCCGAAAAACTTCAATGCCTGGTTCTTTTTTGAGAACTCATACAGTTTCTTCGATACTTCGTAAGGGTCTTCCCTCCCGATGGCCAGCCCCACCGAACCTTCTATCCCAAAAACGTCTATCCCGTCGTATTTAAGACCTTTTAAGGCAAGGTCCATTAACGATTTTTTGGCTACCAAGTACTCGGAGTTAAGCGACTTAAGGGCTCTCTTCAACTCGGTCATTTGAGCAACCGATAAACCCTTCTCCCCTGCCTTAGAAAAAGAAGTAAAAATAGTGATCTTGGATTTGGGAAGCTTATCTCTCAGCGCTTTTAATTCTTTTGCTTTTTGTTGTTTGCTTTTCACTTTTTGAAAAATACTAAAAAAAATAAAACGGTTTATTCAACCGCAGATCGACCAGAGTTAGGCCACATTTTAAATGGCTTTATACCTTGAGGCGATTAGTGCCTTGTCTACGGTAATATGGGGGCATATTAGCAAAACAATAAAAAATGTCAAATGCCTAAATACTTTCTTCTGTTCGCGGCGTGTTCAGCTGCCGTTTTTGAGAATATTATCCGGCTTCCGTCGCGAGTGGAAAGATAATACAGATAGTCGCTTTTTGCGGGATTTAAGGCTGCTTGTATTGTGATAATGCCGGGGTTGGCTATCGGAGCCGGTGGAAGCCCAGCCCGCGTATATGTGTTGTACGGCCCGTCTATTTTTATTTCTGCCCCCACGGGCACCTGGCTCACGTCACAGTATTTGTAATTGACATTTCGATATATCGACATTTCGATATATCTTAAACATGCTCCGTAGCTTACGGTTGCATCTATCTGCAAGGGCATTTTTCGGGCCAGCCGGTTCTCGATAACCCCCGCAACCAAACGCATATCTTCCTCCCGGCGCGCTTCCTTTTCTAGAATTGAGGCCATGATGAGCACATCATTAAAAACCGGCGTATTTAACACAATTGACGCATCCTTAAATTTAAGATTCAGGCGATTTTTCATTTTTTGGGCAACCGTATCAGCGGTTTCCCCTTCCTTTTTAAATCGGTAGGTGTCGGGGAAAAATTGGCCCTCATCATTCTGGTATTTTTTTGCGAATTCGCCCTCTTCCGTCAGTCCGACAAAAGCCAACCGCTTGTCAATGTCAAAAATATTGAATCCCTCAGGTATTGTTATTACGACATCATCCGATTCAGCGAATCCTTCCGCCATGGCGCGCACTATCGCCGGTACAGTTACTCCCGGTCTGAAAACATACCTGCCGGCTTGAAGCTTTTTCTCATTACCCGTAACTATTGCGTACACGATAAAGACAAATCTGCTGCCTATGATCCGCTCTTCTTTCAAAGCATCGGCAATGGCGGAGACGCCCCGTCCTTCGTTTATCACTATCTCTTGCGTGATCTTCAAAGGCGATTTTAACATAACAACCCCAGTCCAACCGACGAATATACCGGCCAACAGAAAAGCAGCAATATAAACTTTGTTAGCCCTTAGTATCTTCCACATCAATTTTAGAGGGGTTGTTGATCGAGGACGTTCCCCGGAGGAATACTTACTCTGCCGGCTTTTAGCTCTTCGAGTTTTTTAAGCACGACGTCATTGTCCTTGTTCATTTCAATGCTCAATATTCTTTCCAGCTGTTCTATGGCTGACGGAAGCTGTCCCTTTTCCTCATATATAAGCGCTAAATACCATCTGGCGTTAGCATAGTCGGAAAAAAGAACGATCGCCCTTTGAAGCTGTTCAAAGGCTTTATCTTTCTTGTCGGCTCTGTAATAAAGAAGTCCGAGTTCAAATGCCAATCCCGGTTGATCAGCGTTAAATGGCGCTATTGTCTCCAGTTGCCTTATCGCCTCATTAAGCTTGCCCTGCCTTTCGTAAACGGAACCAAGATTATAAATTGCCAAACCAAAATTGCTAGATAGCTCAACGGCTTTTTTGAACGCATCTTCCGCTTTTAGAAGTGCGGCTTGAGCCTGCTGGTTGTTAGATTGCTGCCTCAAAATGTCGGCTTTTATAAGATACATACTTCCGATGCGATTGTGAAAAGATGGGTCGCCTGGCCTCAATTCAGACGCCTTAAGGTATGCTGTCTCCGCCAGAGCATCGGCGCCGTTAACCAACTGCATAACACTTTGGTAAACGCTTCCCAAATTAGACCAGTTATTAGACTCTCCGGGAGCAACCTGTGTCGCCTTTTGAGCCAGAGCAACCGCGGAAGAAAGATAGTTCCGTATCCTGGCGGTTCTTTCGGCATCGTCCCTTTTTGGCTGGGCATTCAATTCTTGAGATAAAAGGGTCAAGGCCAACTGAGATGATATTCTATAAAATCTGTCGTCGTTATCGTTCCAGTTTATCGCTTTTACAACGTCGTTCAGGGCATTTTCAGCGTTTCCCTGCTTGAGAGCCGAAGCGTATTTAACATCGGCAGCATAATTGAGTGATACAAAATATAATCCAACCAAAGCCGATATTAGACCTCCGATAAAACCGAGCGAAGAAACCAGTGACAACGATGCTTTTTCTTCTGTGTTATAAGTTCTCCGGCTATCCCAGAGAGTCAGGGTCAACAAGGCCAAGAGCACAAAAAACGCGAAAACCAGAGCTAGATTAAAAGGATAGAAGAACATGGCCACAACTCCGGCAATTACCGACGAAATAACACCAATACTTTCACTCGGAGTATCGACATTTCGCAATTTAGAAATATTTTTGACCAAAGACCAGCCGAGCAACACCAATACAAAACCCAGAGCCGCCAAGCCTGCCAGACCGTTATGAACGGCCATATTAAGCACGTATGAAGTAGAATCGAAGAATTTAACTCCCGACAAAGTTGAATTCCTCAGTTCTCCCGCCCCGTACTTGTCAAAGGCAAGAGAGAAATTTTCCGGTCCGTAGCCGAACGCAAAATTTTCCTGCAGAGCCCCCCGAGCAACATTGCCCGATAATCCATATGACGGCGCTATCTCTACGGGCAAGTTGCTTTTCACAAAAACCAAATCAAGATTCACGATCACAAGAAATATGCCAAGCACCATAACAGTCATCGGGAACAGGAATCTGGACAAGCGAAAATTTAGGTACGCCCGCTCCTTAGCATTCTCATCGGGAGATTGGTTCGGGGTCGATATATCAATATCCCGAGATTTTGTATTAATACTCTCAAGCACAACCACGGCTATCATGCCCGCTATCGCCACCACCCACAGAACCCACCAATTAATAACAATGAGCACGGCCAAAGCAGCCAAAGTCCCTATTCTGAAAACATAATTAAACATCCCGCCCTTTGGTTTATTCGCATAAAGCATAGGTAATACAATGGCCGACATTATCCCTAATACATTTATGGAACCAAGGGTGTTAAATGCTCTTGACTCGGTAAAACTAAATATCGAAATGTCAAAATATCGAAATATCGAGAACGGATAAATGCCAAACATTTGAAGAAGTCCGTAGACCACAGCCACCGCTAATGCGGCTGAAAAGGAATACCTAAGAAACTTCCCTTTATCATCGAAGGAATTGACTAAAAGCAGATATACTAGGACAATCCCGACGACAGAAAAAAGAGAGTCGCTCAAACTGGCAGTCATACCAAACACGCTTTTGAACTTAGCTACGGAAAATACCGCAGACAACGCAACCGCGCCAGCTAAAGCAACGACTCCTTTATCCAAAGGATTGAATCTCCATGAGAGTTTGCCTGACATAACCACATCAAGCAGCCATAGCACCAGCCCCACCCCAGCAACCATCATAAGAAGCAGTTGTTTGTTCAGCTCCAGAACGCCCGTTGTCCATGGCAGAAAGAATAGCGGCATCAACACAACCCCTGCCAGCAAGACCCACCTTGCCGCTTTTTTATATACCGTCTCCGTCATGACATCGAAAATCCCTTGGCCTTCGCCCGGAGAAGATTCCAGTGCGTAGCCAGGAATCTCTATCGATGTAGCTAATTCGTCAGCTCTATCATATGACTCCCCGGCTTCTACTCCAGGATCTTCGTAATTCACATACTCCACTTCGACCGATTTTCTTTTTAAAAAATTGATGGACATAATTTATTCATTCTAATCCTTTTCTTAGAATTGACAATACAAACATATCAACACATCCACATTGACCCTTACCATTAATTGATGTAATTATTAAATCGAAATAAACGTTACGATTAATAAAAATTAAAATACTTTTAGAAAAATTATTTAAATCTTTCCAAATTTTTAATTACTGAACATATGCCTAAGAAATTTTTAACAGTGGGGGATGTCGCCCGCTTGCTCGGCATAACGCCCTTGACAGTTCGCAACTGGGACGCAAGAGGTAAGCTTACCGCCTACCGCAATCCTGTGAATAATTACCGTTTATATAAAGTTGAAGACGTGGAAATTCTGTTAAGGCAGATAGAAGGGTCAAAACAAAAGACAAGAAAATTAAAAATCGATATTTACTAAAATTAAAAAATCGGCCACTGGCCGATTTTGACTTTATTGGAGGGGATCTACTCCGAGATCTTTGACGAAGTTGTTAACGATGACCATGTTGTCCACCGGCGACACCGGCTTGGGTGCTCCGTAGAAAGCGGTCTCGCCCATCACGATGCGGACCGGGCTCTTGAAGTAGTCATCCCTGCAGGAAACAACTTTCAAGAATCCGACGCCCTGATCAACCATCTTCATCTTATGACGTTCAAAGCTTGAACCGTGTTTAATAGTACCTACCTGCTGTGAATGGCACTGGCCCAAGTCCATATCCCACTCGTCAACGCTTTCGCTGACGTGGAAGTTGGCGCCGATGGTAACCTGGCACCCCGCCCTCTTTCCGTAATCCATCATCTCCTGGGGGCGGATGGAGGTGGTCTTCGCCCGCGCCATGTGAGGATGCTGGATGGAAAGCTTCAGCCCCGAAGGCAGGTCGTAGAATTCCTGGCAAAGAACTTTGCTCTCGACCAGCTTCGTCATGGGATGGTACGGGAGCTTCTGGGAATCCAGATGGTCTTGGATATGCTCCGTCAGGAATCTGATGAGCACTGCCCTGAACACCGTGAGAGGCTCATGGCCGTCCCCCGCTTCCCACAGATCGTGGTTACCCAAGATGTAGATGAACAGAAGCAACGCCTTGTTGACCATGTCCCCGACTTTCTCGGGAGTGAGCTTTTCTGTATCGCACTCTTTCAACAATGCGTCAAAGCGGGCAATGAAGACCCGGAGAATGACCGTGCCGATCAGATGCGCGGCGAACTTTTCCTGAATGGTGTTGTTCGCCATGCCGGCGACGATCTCGCCCTTCTTGTCCAGGTCATGCCCCAAACCTTCCTTGGTGTCGCCCGAATCCACGAGGATGGTGGCGTCCTGCTTCAGGATGATCCTGGGCACTTCATTGACGAAGAAGCCGTAATCGGTCTCGCGCGAGCCGGCGTGCATACAGGCAAAGGATGCGATCCTGTCTTCGTTGAAAGGACCGCTTGAGCTGGCATACTTCAGATACCTCTGGACGTAATTGAGGTCAAAGTAGTACTTCTTGCTCTTCTCCTTGAAAACGATGCCGGGCCAATTCTCGCCGTTGCGGCGGAAGGTCTTCTTTTTCATCAGACTCTCCAGAGCCTTGTCCGCTTCCTTTCCGGAAATGCCAAGCTCACTGATAAAAATGCCGCGAGTGGCCCAGCCCTTGGCCTTCATTATCTCTATCATCTTCTTTTGAATGCTGGATGCGCCCTCGGGAGGAACAATGAAGCTCAACTCCTTGGACACCATGTCCTTCAGGTTGTAGGTCCTGAAGAGATGCTGGCTCCCGTCGGCCGGAAATTCCAGAACGCTTACGCCAATCTGGTTTTCGTTCACCCTGGTCTCTTCCAGACGATGGCAAGCGGGCACAGAGCAATACTGATACTTCAGTTCGCCCTTGGGCTTGTGAATGCTTGAGCCGAATCCGCCCACCACGTAAATGTCGGGTGAGCTCTGGGAGGTCTGCTTGGTCTTATCCTTGATGACCCGCTCCACCGCGGTGCTGTAATAATCACCGCGCATCCAGACAGCCTTGACCGGCGTCAGGACCCAAAGGAGTTTGTTGACATACTTGACCGGGAATCTGTCCCCGCCCGCGTTCCAAACACGGATATCGCTCCGCTGCTCGGAAAGGAGTTGGGCGACTCTCTCGCCGATGTCCCCGTCGAAAGCGGGGCTTGTGGTGATAAACAAGTCAATCGGCTTTTCCTTGCCAGAATTATCCGGATCGGGTCCGGTCAGAACCGGGATGATCTTGGCCAACTGAACTGCCACCTCCTTGAGGAAATCTTCCTCAAGGACAGACTTCCTGGTAACCAGGTGTTCCCCGGTCAAAAGCGGCACAAGGGGCAGTTGCTTTTTTACCCTCTTATTCCTGGCCTTGATACGTTCATTCCTGGCCTTGATCTTATCCCTTTCGGATTCAATCTCGTCTTTAACGTAGGCCCTCATCTCTCTCCAGACGGCCTTTTCGGCGATCAGTCCGCCCACCAAAACATTGAAGTGAGTTCCCTCTTTACGGAAGATCTCAAAGCCGGCATTTACTACCGACTGGCGAAAACCTTTCGAGCCGAAGTCGATCCTTGAAATGAAGCCGATCTTCGCACCTTTCTGGATCTCCATTAATAACTCTCCTGATTTTCAAATTACTTGTGGCACAATAATAACAAATAAACAAAAGGCCGCAAGGCGGTATTTTATTCTTGCGGGAGTGCCCCGACTCGAACGGGGATACCTTCTTTTGGAGAGAAGAGTCCTACCATTGAACGACACTCCCATTACTCAAGCGGCGAGGCAACTGCCTCGCCGTTAATTATACTGCAAAAATACCAAATTCACTATCCGGTAATGCGAGCTTCTTTGTGGGGCGTGCTTTTCCTGCACCATTTACAAAATTTTTTGAACTCTAACTTCCTTTCCACTTTCTTCTTGTTCTTGGTGGTATAATAATTCGCGCGTTTGCAAACAGCGCATTTAAATCTTATTAAATTTTCTGGTTGTGGCATAAAAGCTTTTTTTATATATTTTATTTGTTGCCAAGTCTGACTTGGCTACGTCGTCTCACTCCAAAAGAAGTCAGACTCCTTGAGCCGAAGGTGGGAATTGAACCCACGACCTACTCCTTCATTAGCACCCCAATTTCGTTAATACTTATATGGAGATTAGACTGTATCTTCTCCGACTCAAGTCGGAGCCCTTGTCAGTCGTTCGGGCGTACATAATTATACGCCACGGTCTGAACCTACGCAAGGCCTTTAACCGTTATTCGGGATTCAAAATAAGATTACTCTTATATTGGGCAGTGGTTTACCATGGAGTTGCTCTACCTCTGAGCTACTTCGGCAATATATTTATCTAATAAATTTTTAAGCTTTGTATTGGAAAAATGTACGGTTAGTACGCCCTATTTTGATTTTTCCCTATAATTTCCTATTGACCTACTTGGGGTCACGGTAACCTTAAAAAACTGACTCTTATTTATACCAAATTTCCTTAATTCTTTCAACCAAGTGCGCTGGTTCATATGATATTCTCCACTTAGGGTTCTTTAACCAATGAAAGGCAGATATAGTGGGAGCAATATAACAATATATGGTTCAATACTATCCGGTTCTGGTCGAATAGCTAATTGGGCGGCAAGAACAAATCTGACGGAAAAAGCTAAGCACAGATTAGGGGTCATCGACTGGTTAATGGCTCATTCAGGAGACATATCGCTGACAGCTAGACACTTTGGACTTGACCGTAAAACAGTTCGAAGCTGGAGAGATAAATTCAGAAAGATTGGCATGCTGGCCCTGAATGATAAATCTCACCGGCCAAAAAATGTCCGACAATCAACCACTGATTGGAAAACAGTAGATGAAATTGTAAAAATCAGGAAAGAATACCCCGCTTGGTCTAAATGGAAGATCAAGTCAATCTTGGAAAGAAAGAAGCTGTTCGTTTCCGCCAGTACAGTCGGCAGGATACTGAAACGGAAAGGATTAATAGATAAAAGGACATCAAGAAAAAGGAGCAAGGCAGCCAAAACAGAATACCTATGTTGAAAATTCACATGGTTTTGACGAGAGAGAATTCTATCAGCAAGGCAATGTCGACAAAAACATTGAGGCGATGGATAAATCCCTTGAAAGATGGGAATATGCGTGGAACTACGTCCGGCCTCACCAATCTCTAAACTATCTAACGCCGGACGAATATCTACAGAGAATACAAATCACGAATTTAACACCAAAAGAAGCAATCATTTTACAGACCTGGGTGGGGAATATCTATCTGAACCTGCTCATCAAATCACCTCATTTTTGAGCTTCTCGTGTTGATGATAGTTTGAGTTCTAACTTGGTTGTAGATGTACACCGAGATATGACTTTCTGAAAAATTATCAGTCATTTGATGGGCGGCCGAAACGGCCGCCCATTGATTTGGCGAGGAATTCTCTGAATCGCTCGGCCCGCTGACGCGGGCCTCGCGGTTGGCCAAGAGGAGGTGCAAATCTTGTACGATTTTTAAAAGATTTTTAAGAATTTCTGAAAATTTGACATGTGGATATCGACTATGCTATACTGGTAGCAAGGTGACAAACCTGCTATGAACGAGATTGTTCGTGACTCCGAAGAGCCCTCAATTTAGGGGCTTTTCTCTTTTTAATAATATTTGATAATATCTAATCCGTGGATCAAGGGCCGAGTCCGAGCGATTCTCGGGAGCCGGTTTGTCACCTAGCTCTAGGGGTTTGACTCCCCCTCGGTCCACACCAAAAATCCCCTAACGGGGATTTTTGGTTTTCATTTGTTGTGTTATGATTTTAGTCATTCATCCCAAACTTTTTGATAAAGTTCAGGAAGTATTGAAGCAGAGAGGAAAAGTAAGAAGAAATGACGAAAATCAACCTCAACCATATTGCGGATTATTGAAATGTGGAAATTGCAATATGATGATAACTGCTGAACATAAAATAAAAAGGCAGAAAAACGGCAATGTCCATAACTATGTATATTATCGCTGTTCTCGAAAGTCAAAAGCCATTAAGTGCCAAGAACCTTGGATTAAAGAAAAAGATTTAGACCAATAAATTTCCTCTCTGCTTCGAAAATTTTCTTTGAAGCCGGATTGGGCGGTAGATTTAAGGGAAATGCTTATAAAAGAGGAAAAAGAAACCGCCCAATCCTCTACCCCTTTTATTCAAGAGGCCATGGATAGAATCAAGGACATCTCTATCAAACTTCAACGACTTTTGGACGGATATTTAGACCAAGACATAGACCGGGAAATATACCGAGAAGAAAAGGCAAAACTCCTTTCAGAGAAAAAGACCTTGGAAGAAAAAATCATCAATCTTGAACAAAAGCAGACAGGTTGGGTTGCACCTATGTCAGAATGGATAGAAAAGGCCGAAAATCTTAATAAAATCGCACAAGATGATAACCTTTTTGCTAAAAAGGTTATCGCCAAAGAAATCTTCGGATTGCACCTCCTTTTAGCCAACCGCGAGGCCCGCCCCAGCGGGCCGAGCGGATTCAGAGATTCAGATTTTACGCCAACAACTCAATGGGCCGCCATTTCGGCGGCCCATCAAATAACTTCCGATTCTTCGGAAAGTCCGATTGCGGTGGGGGCGGTAGGATTTGCACCTACGTAGGCCAAAGGCCAATGCGTCTACAGCGCATCCTCGTTGACTACTTGAGTACACCCCCATTTATAATTTTCTCACATATTTTAACACATCTTTAACTAAATTCCCAGTTTTCTATATGAGATGAAAATTGCTCTTGTAGTTTTAAATAATCTTCCTTCAATATCAAGATTAGCTTTTCTTCGGAATACAATTCTCTAAATTCTTTGTCTCGTTTCAAAGAATATTCAGCTAAGAAATTTTTAATCTCGATAAAAGAGTTGTGTTCAGGCAAATAAAAATCCGGCGTATACTTTTGTTTTTTTAATTGAAAAGTTTTCGGCTGAAAAATCCATTTAATTTTAAGTAGAGTCATTAATCTGGCAAAATTTGCCTCCCATCTGCTGAAGAAATAAAGATTAGGGTCAATGTCTGGTCTGATACCCGCCTTTGCTCTTGCCGCTTTCGGCGATGTGGGCCTACTGCCAATATCTTTCATTGAGCAATTTACTGTACAATATTTCTTATTTCTCCATCTTGCGGTTAAAAATTCTTTATTGCAAGCCGGACAAATTTTCTTAAGTCGAGGAACAATAATATTGCCTTTCCGAAATTTAGCCGACTCATTTGGCCTACCTGTTAAAGATAAGGATATTTTCTCGCGCCATTCTTCTGTTAATGGTCCTCTTTTTAGATTATTATGGGTAGCAGAGCAACTTTGTGAGCAAAATTGTTTAGGATCAAAATATTTTACCTTAAAAAGATTATTACAATCTACTTTTTTACATTTTCTTTCTTCAACTCTAGCCCTCTTTCCATCATGCAATCCTAACTGCCAGGCCATTCTGGTCTTCTCGGCCTGAAGCTTTCTATACTTATCATCGAAATAGAAATAGTTATCTTTCATATTGTGGAGCCCGTGGGGTGGATCGGACACCCGTAAACGGTTTACAAAACCGTTGCTTTACCACTAAGCTACACGGGCTTAATTACGCTTATTTTATCACAAAAAGAGAGATTGTGGAATACTATTTTGGAGGAGTTAGTTTCTCTAAAGATAACGAGAGTTTTTTCTTTAACTCCTCGTTGTTTGAGTTCAGCTCTATCGCCGCTTCATATGATTCCTTGGCATCCTTATATTCTCCCGCTTCAGAATACAAATCGCCTAGTTCTTCGTAAAGCGCCGTGTTTTTGGGATTTTTTGCTATTTCTAATATTAATCTTTGCTCGGTTTTTTTGAACTCCGTTTTTCCGTCTGGTTTTACCTCTGCATTTTGTTTTTCATTGTTGACTTCAGCAACAGAAAAGGTTGAACCGTTACCATTGCTAGAGTGTGTCTGCTTCCTTATCTTCTTGATAAGAGAGTCGGAAAACCGGTCCATTTTTAATGAAGCAACTCTAAGCCGCCTGAGCAACTTCTCCATCTCAACAAGCCACATTTCTTTGTATTCGCTCACTTTAATACCCTTGGCCCAATTCCAAACTTCCGGACAAAGGTCGTAAACAATATGGCGCCAGGCACTTTCCAAAGAAGCCCCGTTAATGCTTCCAGTCACAGTCGAGTTTGACTCGATCTCTGCCAATTCCTTAAGGCGCGGTAGTTTACGGAACACAATAAATAAAATGCCGCTGACTGACGTCACAATTAGAATTAGGGGAATTATTAAATACAACTGATGAAATTCGAATATCGAATATCGAAATTCGAAACAATATCTAAATTCTAATTTCTAAAACCCTAAGCGTTTAGATGTTTGAATTTATGATTTTGAATTTATTTCGGATTTCAGATTTCGTGCTTCGTGCTTATATCTCAAATATTTCAAAACGTCCAACTTGGATATTCTCTCCCAGTTTGGCTATACTCTGATTAATAAAGTCCTGAACCGTAATATCTTGGTCCTTGATAAACGGCTGGGAAAGCAAGTCCTCTATCGTCCCCGGTTTTGCAGCTGCCACGTGCATTGCCAGCTCGTGGGCTAACTTTTGGAATTCTACGTTCCTGGCAACAAAATCGGTTTCGCACAAAAGTTCCACAAGGACGCCGAGCTTCTTGGTAACATGTATGTAAGCGTCGATCACGCCCTCTTTGACCTCGCGGGATGACTTCTTTGCGGCAACCGCGACCCCATGAGCCTTGAGGACTTCCATGGTCCTTGACACATCACCGCCAGCTTCATCAAGAGCTTTTTTGATCTGATCCAAAGACAGACCCGTTGTATCACGAAGGTGTTTTATTTTTTCTGTATCTGACATTATACTAATTCTTTTTTAATGGCTTCTATTATCAGATCAACCGATTTTTTTGACCTGTCATTTGCCGGAATAATGTGGTCTAGCTCATCCGGGTTGGAATCTGTATTTGCGATACCGACTATTTTCACGCCCGTTTTCTTGGCTTCGTGGACAGGCAATTCGCTTTCTTTCAAAGACGAAACAAAGATGGCGCTGGGCATTCTGGTAAGAGTTCTGAGTCCGCCGAACTTCGTTTGCATCTTGGCAAGTTCTTTGGCGAACACTGTTCTCTCTTTTTTGGTATATTTATCCAATTCTCCGCTTTTCTGGGCTTGTTCCATCTCTTCAAGCTTCTTTATCCTGTCGCTTATAACTCTAAGGTTGGTTAAGGTTCCGCCCAGCCACCTATCCAAGACATAGGGCATATTTAATGATTCCGCTAACTCTTTCACTTTATCAGAGGATTGCTTGGTGAGAGATACGAACAAAACCAAGCCCCGTCCGCCAGCCGGCGGATTGATGGTTTTTTTAAGAAATTCTATTGAATTATTTAGCTGGGCCTGGGTCTTTAAGAGATCAATTATGCAAATACCGTCCCTGACCGTAAAAACATATCTTTCCATTGCAGGGTTAAAAACGGTCCTTTTGCGACCGAAGTGCATGCCGGCTTTCAGCATATCCTCATATGGAATTTGTATATTGTTCGGCTCTGTCATCATATAATTCTGTTATACTACACGATACTTAAACTAAAATCAAGAATGTTGACCAGGCAGTAAATTCTTGAGAAGCGCTTGCGGCGCCGTTCTGAAAGAAATTCAAAAATTCACTGCTTGGTTGACTTTAGATCTGTTTAGAAGTAAAATCGCAGTAATAATATGGGAGACGATATTCATCCGACTTACTGTCCAAACGCCAATGTCAAATGCATCCACGCACCAGAACAAAGTTCGGTACGGGACTCCGCTTTGGTATAATTAAATAACAAATTTTATGAAAACCGACATTCACCCCAAATACTATGAAAATGCCAAAGCCAGCTGCGCTTGCGGCAATAAATGGACAACCAGTTCAACGATATCAGAGATACATACCGGCATATGCGCCAAGTGCCACCCTTTTTATACCGGCCAGGAGAAAATACTGGACACCATGGGAAGGGTTGAAAGGTTCAAGAAACGACTCGAAAGATCTGCCACAAAAGCAAAAAGGGCAAAATAAGTTTATATGCTGAGTATGGCAAATAGCGTAATAGTTGAAATACGAGCTGGAACTGGCGGTAATGAGGCCGCTCTTTTTGCTGCGAACTTATTCAATATGTACAAAAAATACGCTCAAGTGAAGGGGTGGGGGTTTGAAGTTATTGATTATAATCAGAACGATCTGGGCGGATATAAGTCGATGATATTTGAACTGAAAGGAGAAGGAGTTGATAATATGACTAATGAATCAGGAGTTCATCGTGTCCAGCGCATTCCCAAGACCGAAAAATCAGGACGCGTACACACTTCCACCGCCACAGTTGCGGTACTCCAGAAAGCCGCCGAGAGCGAGATTCAAATAAGGCCGGATGAGATAGAGGTTGCATTTTCCCGAGCCGGCGGCCCGGGCGGCCAAAATGTCAATAAAGTTGAAACGGCCGTAAGGGTACTTCACAAGCCGTCGGGTATAGTCGTCTCGTCCCGATCGGAGAGAAACCAACAAAGGAATAGAGACAAGGCAATGGAAATACTGCGCTCGAAACTATTGGAGATAAAAAAGATGGAAGCAATGGGCAATATCACGGAGGAAAGAAGAAAGCAGATCGGCTCCGGGGAACGTTCTGAGAAAATTCGCACCTACAACTTCCCCCAGGACCGTATCACCGACCACCGCATCAAAAAGAGCTGGGGCAACATAGACAGGATACTCGGCGGGGACTTGGATAAGATATTTGGTTATTTTTCTTGAGGAGCCGGCGCTTCCGCCGTTTCTTCGGCAACTTCTTCTTTCTTCTCTTTTTCTATAACCTCCACATCTTCAACGTCGGTTGTCGGCGTTTCAAGTGACGCTTTGAGTTCTTCTTCAGACATCGGTTCCTGTATGATGGCGACGATCATCTCGGCATCCGCTTCCACCTTCACGTTCGTGCCCAGATCAATATCTTTAACCAATATCTGGTCGCCGAAGCTCTTCAAGGAAGAAATATCGATGGCAATTTCGTGAGGCAGATCCTGCGGCAAGGCCTCGACTTCGAGCTCATTAACGTTTCTTATAAAAATACCGCCCAATTCCTTAACCGCCGGCGACTCGCTGACGAATACAACCGGAACGTTCGTCTTTATTTTCTCGTCCAATCGGACCTTATAAAAATCGGCGTGCAGAATGCCGTCCGTTAGAGGGTCTTTGGAAACATCGTGAATGATCGTCGGATATACCTTGCCATCCACATTAACATAAACCAGCGTTGACTCGCCCGCTTCTTTGAAAACCCTACCGAAGTCTTTGGCCGGAACCTGCAAAGACAACGCTTCCTGACCTTTTCCATACAAAACAGCCGGTACATAACCGGAATTGCGCAATGCCCTAACTTGACCTCCAAATACGGTTCTTATATTGCCCCTCAGTTCAATTTTCTGCCGAGATTTAGCCATATTAATTTAGCCTAAATATAGTAGCCCATTAAGGCCTTAAAATCAAGAGTTCTACTTCCCTATAAAAACTTTAATTTTCTGAGTTACTATCTTTTTAATTTCCTCAACCGCCGGCGCCAAATATTTGTAAGGGGTGGTCTCTCTGGGTTTGTCGTGAAGAATTTTATGAAGTCTCTCGGTATAAGCCACTCTTAACTCGGTGTTGAAATGGACATTAGTTATACCGGCCTTAACGGCGGCTCTCACATCGTCGTCTGAAAGGCCCGACGCGCCGTGAAGAACATAAAAGACATCGGGAACAGCCGCTACAATTTTTTTAAAATGTTTAATATCCAGCTTTTCATCTTGTTCCGTCACAATGCCGTGAATGTTGCCAAAAACTACTGCCAATTGATCAACTCCGGTTTTTTCAACAAATTCTTTTGCTTCTTCCGGTTTTGTAAAATCATCGGGGGTGATTTCGATTTTAGTTTGTACCTCCGAGGAACCGCGAAGATAGCCGATCTCCCCTTCAACAAAAACATCTTTGCCTGAAGATTTGGCGTAATCAACAACCTTTTTTGTTTCCGCGATATTGTCTGTAAATATTTTTTTGGATAGATCAGCAATAACGGAATCATATCCCGCATCTATCGCTTCTCTGCATTTATCAAAACTCTTGAAGTGGTCGGCATTGAGAAATACCGGGAAACCACATTCTTCGCATAATGCCCGGACCAAAGCAACAGCTTCTTTAAGACCGATGAAGTCCGCCTCTCCCTCGGATGTACCAACCATAACGGCGGGAGCGCCGGCATCCCGAGAAGCCTCGACAATGCCCCTCAACACGTCCGCCGTCGCAAAATTGAAATGCCCAAGAGCATAATGCCCAACTCGCGCTTGTTCCAGATACCAGTTCAAACTTTTTTCGTTGTTTTTTATTTCTTCCATACTTTCCAAATTTCTAATTACTAATTCCTAATTTCTAATGAAATGTTAAATTCTTAAAAAATTTAGACATTGAACATTGAAGTATTAGGGATTTTATTAGAAATTAAAAATTTCAAAGGTTTTATAGTTCTATAAAACCTTTGATGATATTTTCCTCAATCATCCTATTCATTGTTTCCCTGCCCAGATATTCCGAAAACATCTTGTTCCACATCGCTTCCTGCTGGTGGTAAAGATATTTTATCTGGCTCTTTTTGACTAAAGACATTATCAGGTCTATCAACGCGAAACTGACCAGTTTCTCTTTCCCGTTCTTGTCTTTGAAGAAATTGCCCACAAAATCCAAACCAGTCCAGTATCCCAAACTGAATCTTTCTTCGTTGTTGCCGAGCATCCTTGATAATCTGCCCAGGTCATTCTCGGCCCTGAACCAGTGGTCGGCTTCCGGATTAACATGCTGTTCCATAAGGCGAAAGTCGTTCTCGTCGTCTTTGGCCAGATATCTTTGGACAACCCGCCAGCTTATTTTTTTGCCGTCGGGAAGAGGTCTATCGGATACATCGCCGCGCAACAACGACTGAAGTTTCGCAATGAAATCTTTATCATACATAAATCGGCGGAACAGACCGGCATAGAAAGGCACCTCATGAAGGTAGTGAAGAATGAGCGTGAACATACGCGTCGTCTCCCCCGGCGTATCTATCGGCAAAGGTATTATGAAAATGATGCCATATTCTTTCAGATGGCTTATGTTGTGGTATTTCTTCTCAAGGAATTTCTCGGCTACTCCCAGCCATTTAGTTTCAAGAACTTTCAGCTCGACATCCCTTTCTTCAAAATCATCGGGGGTTAGGCCTTGATAAGCGGTATCAAAGAATTTATGCATCCACTCTTGATTTTGGGTGAACCGCAAAGCGCTTACCACGGACGAGAAGCCCTCTTTTTCTATCAGTTCTCTGGAATTTGCATAACCGAAATGATAAAGCATATTGTCCGGCGGGAATTTTTCCAAAAGTTCGGCGACTTTTTCTTTTTTGATAAACAATCCTTTCGGCGGATTGAAAACCCTGAGAGCCATTTCGCATAGTTTCCCGCAGGCAACGGACATTTTGGAAAGGTCGGGCTTATCAAGCGCTTTGTACAAATACTCATCCAAGTGCATTAAGTTGCGGATCAAGGCACCATAAACCTCTTCGGCGCTGGAATCCACGGACAAACCCATTTCCGTTAAGGTTCGCGATACTAAAATATCGTTCTGTTGAGCAATGTCGTCTATAACCCCCTCCTGGCCGCTTATTGCTGACATTTTCTGGTCTAAATTTAAAAGCAGTTCCGGAGAAACCCTTAGTATTTTTGAGATTTTGTTATATGAATCACGCATTTTAAATTTCTAATTACTAATTCCTAATTTCTAATGAAATGTCTAATTTTTAAATTTCTAAAATTTGGCATTGGACATTGAGAATTTTATTAGAAATTAGATATTAGAAATTAGATATTCCTTGTTAAAGTGGGACTTGTTCCACTTTAACAAGCGGCCACGGCCCCCAATCGCCCCTTTTAAGTATCCCCGCCTTCGCCCCATACTGCGTTACAACTGATGAGGCATTAGCTGTTGCAAACTGTATTGCCTTGACGATATCTTCCGATCTTATATATTCCGCCACAAATCCTGAGCTGAATGCGTCGCCCGCTCCGGTCCTTTCAACCACGGGAGAATCAGGCACCCCGGCCCGATAAATATCCTCGCCGCCTGACGCCACTACGCCATCGGGCCCTTTTGACATCAAGAAAACACCGTCAATTACTTCATCCATCAGTTTGAAAATTTCTTCTTCTTTTTCATAACTTATTCCGGTAAGTTTCGCCGCTTCTTCTTGATTCATTTTAACTATTGAAAAATATTTGAGAAGAGGTTTTAACTTTTCTAGTCCGTGATCGAGTTCTTTACCACCCGGATCAGTTGCCAATTTTACACCGTTTTTTACGGCCCAATTTACCGCCGTCTCCAATAAATCATAGTGCCCGCCCAAGCTGTCCAGAAAAAGCCACCTCGTGTTGAATTTGTCAAAAGGTATTTTTTTAACATCAAAATTCTGCCCTTCGCCCTTATATGATAAAATTGTCCTCTCGCCGCTCTCGTGAACCAAAATGACAGAATAGGCAGTACGGCCATCTTTGTTTATTTGAAAATATTCGGTATTAACTCCCTCCTGGACAAGCTCCGCAATCAGGTCTCTGCCGTTGAAATCATTTCCTATCGCCCCGACGCAGGATGTCTTGAGTCCCTGGCGAGCAAACGTAACCGCTGTGTTTGTACCGCCACCGCCGGAAGCAAACACCATATCCTTTATTTCTATTTTTGAGCCAAGCGCAAAACACTCGGCTTGGCCGGTGACAAAACTCTTATCCTCAACTATCTTGAACTGCTCGCTCTTCATAAAAATATCGCGAGTAGCCGAACCAATGGAAATAATGTCAAATTTATTTGTTCTGAACATGTGTATTAAATAAAGTATATATCAATATACCTCTTTTTTCATATTTTTAAGCGATCCGCCTATGTCTTTACCGTTTTTGAAAAAATAACTCCCGACAACTAGAACATCTGCTCCAGCTTCTACGACCTTTCTTGCTGTGACCAAATCAATACCCCCATCAACCGCTATTTCAATATTGGGATATTTTTGACTGAAATTCTTTATTTTGTTTAAAACTTCTTCTTTGAACTCGCTCCCATAAAATCCCGGGTTAACTGTCATAAAGTGGACAAAATCGATTTTGTCTATGAAGGGGCCGACCGCTTCTGTGGGTGTGTCGGGGTTTATAGCAATGCCGACCTTTTTCCCTTTATCCTTGGTTTTGTCTATCAACTCGTCCATTTTTTTCGTCGACTCTATGTGAAATATAAGCCCGTCAACTCGAGTATGCAACCACTGCTTAAGGATGTTTTCCGGATTCGCCACCATCAGATGAGCGATTATGATAAGGGGGGTGCGGTTTCTTTCCAATTCCTCTGTTCCACTTATCGTCATATTCGGCACGAATATGCCGTCAGCAATATCCAAGTGGACGTTTGGAAAGTGCGTTTCCGCCGAACGCATCATTTCGTCAAATTCGTCGATTGAATTTGTAAGTATCGCCGGGACTATCTCTGCCATAATTAATTTTGCTTAATGTGTTTAATTGCGTATGCCAAATCCCCTCTCACTTTCTTTCCGGGATTAAATATGTTTTGGGGGTCAAAAATCTCTTTCACTTTATCGAACAATTGATAAACTTCTTTACCGTACATCTTCTCAAGATACGGGGTTCTTATCAAACCGTCGTTGTGTTCGGCGGTTATGGAACCGCCATATCGGATAACCAGGTCATAAACTTTAGCTGACAACTCCGGAATTATGCTTCTCGATCTTTCGTCCGACAGATCCATCAACGGAATAATATGAAAATTGCCGTCTCCGGGATGACCAGCTATGGTATAAATCATATAGTTCTTATACTCATTTAGTATTCTGTTCAGTTCAGGCAAGAATTTGGGTAAATGTTCCGGCTTAACGATAATGTCATCAATGAACGGAGCGGTCTTCCTGCCTCTTACATGTTTTCTCAATAAATTGAAGCTCTCTCGCCTAATCGTCCAGTATTTTTGAACATCTGCCTTGCTTGAAGCAATCCTGGTTCTAATTTTAAATTTTGATTCAATATCTTTTTTTATTTTTTGCACTCTCAGTTTTAAATCCCTTTCACTTTCTCCGGCCTGCCCCGCACCAAACCCGCCCCCTTTCTTAATGGCGATCAGCGGATCAGTTTGGTGCGGGGTAAATTCAACTAAAACCACAAGCTTGGGAATACCTCCAGTCATAATAATCCACAAGTCAGGAATGAACCTGAACAAAACGCTAACGCCCATCTTTTTTACCAAGTCAGGTAGTATTTTAAAAGTCAATTTAATAGTGTTGTCATCATAGGACTCCATACTTTCCGGCTCATACCTATTTAAGTCAACCACTAAATCCCCCAGTTTATCCATATCTCTGAGAAAGATTACCAACAATTTAGAATACTTGGCTGGTTTTATAAGTTGAAATTTAATTTTAGTGATAATACCGAGTGTGCCCTGTGAACCGACAAAAAGTTTTGTTAAGTCAAATGTTTTTTTATTCCACACATCCCACAGGTTATAACCGGCGGAATTCTTTGAAACATCAGGTTGGGCTTTCTGTATAAGTTCGTAATTCGCTTCCAATAATTCGTAGGTCTTGCGATATATTTCTCCTTCAAAATCGTTCCGACTTTTTTTCTGTTCCAGCTCGTCAACGGTCAATGGCCTAAAAATATATTCGTTCCCGTCGTTCAAAACAACACTGAGCTCCTCAACATAATCCTCTGTTTTTCCATAACGCAACGACTTCTCTCCGCCGGCGTTATTGGCCACCATACCGCCTACGGCGCAAAGTTCCCGTGAGGCTGGATACGATGGCAGGAGCAGGCCTTTTTTCAATGTTTCTTTTTCAAAGTCACGATAAAAAACGCCGGGTTGAGTTATGGCGTAATCATCCCCGACATCCAAAATTTTATTCATATAAGCCGTTAGGTCCAGAACTATGGATTCATTAAGCGGCCCGCCTGACATATCGGAACCGCCGGCCCAGGCAGTTATAGACAGGCCTGGATTTGAGGATTTGTGTTCCGCGACAAATTTGACGATATTTTTAATATCGTCAACATCCTTTGGCTTGATTACTAATTGAGGTTTAACCTCAAAAATGCTGGCATCACGGCTATAAGCAGAAAGCTCATTCTCGCCGGAGACAACCTCGCCCTTCATGATGTTTTTTAGTTCTTCAAGCAATGTTTAGAAATTAGTAATTAGAAATTAGATATTTGAAGAATCAATTTTATTAATTCTTCGTTTGTGTCTTTCGTCTCCGGAAAACGGCGTTTCAAGCCACAACTTTACTACTCTTTTTATTGACCGGTCATTACGAATGAAAAAAGTTCCTAAAGATAAGACATTCGCGTCGTTGTGTTCTCTGCTTAACTTTATAATCTCGTGGCTGACTTGACCTAAATCAGAACCCAGCCAAGCGAACAAAATACCTATCGGTCGAGGGTAATAAAATCGATAATCAAAGGGGGGGCCATAAAAAACAGTTGCCCTTACGCCTTTATATCGATTGGCAACCATTGCTTCGCCTTGCCCAGAACCACCTATTATTATAGCCCTTGAATCTGTTGGATCTTGAGATACTTTCTCTGCCGCTTTAGAAATAAAATCAGGATAGTCGTCGTCTTTGTTAAATTCAAAAGCGCCCATATCTTCATACTCGTATCCCCATTTCTTAAGCCACTCTTTAATCTTATTTTTTAGCGCGAAACCGCGATGATCGGAAGCCAAAAAAATTTTCAATTTTCAATTTTCAATTTTCAATCAATGATCCAATTTTTTAACTTTCAAACGTTGGAACATTTAATCATTGAAAATTCATTGTAAATTTTAAATTTTTATCTGCTGGTTAGCTTATTCAAATACTGAACCGCCGATAGTGTTGCTATGCATCCCTGACCCGCGGCGATGACTATCTGCTTAAACGGCACATCGGTCACGTCGCCGGCGGCGTACAGGCCGGGAATATTCGTTTCGCAATTCTGGTTCACAACTATCTCGCCGAACTGATTCTTCTCAACTTCTTCGGGAACGACCCCTGAATTGGGTATCATGCCTATGTGGATGAAGGTGCCGTCAAGTTTTAGATTCTGCTCTTTGTCGTCTTTGTCCTTGTACTTAAGTCCCGTCACAAATTTATCACCCACTATTTCCGTAGTGCCGGCATTATATATTATCTCAACGTTTTGTTTCTTTTTTAAATTCTCTATCAGAACGTCGTCGCCCTTGAACCCCGGATTTTTATTTATCACATAAACTTTCGACGCGATATCGGCGCCCATTAAGGCTGACTCAAGAGCCGAATTACCGCCACCAATTGTGGCAACAACCTTTCCGACAAATAGCGGCATATCGCAGGTTGAGCAATAACTTACTCCCTTGTTTCTGAACTCTTGCTCACCGGGAACATTCAATGACCGTGGATGAACACCGGTAGTAACAATGATTGTCTTTGCGCCATACTCTTGACCGCTTTTTGTCTTAACCAAAAACATTCCGCTTGAATCCTTCTCGATTTTTTCAACTTCAACTCCTTCTTCAAGATCAACCTCATACTGTTCAAGGTGTTTCTTGAACTTGTCGGCAAGGGCAATGCCGTCAGTCATCCCGTCTCCCGGCCAGTTGCCTATTTCTCCGGAAGTTGCCACCTCGCCGCCAAAATCCTTTGAGACAATTTTAAAATTAAGCCTGCGTCTGGCGGCGTAAATACCGGCAGCAGTGGCTGCTGCAGAACCGCCAATTATAATGAGGTCAAATTTGTCCATAGAATCAGTATAACAGAAACAATTATGTTAAAAACCCCGAAAGGGGTTAGAACTTAATTCCAAGCCGGATGTTGTGGGTTCCGGCAACAACGTGAGCAACAGTGACGGCAACAGGTATGGCCCACCAGACCTTTCTAAATCTTTGGCTTTTTTTCATCTCATAACTTGCGTAAATTATCCCGCCATTAATAGCCATTTGGACTGAATAGGCGGCCGGACGGCCTGACTCTACAAAAGATCTCATCAATGGATTTTTTTCATAACAAGTCGCGCACCTATCAAGAGTAAGGTAGGTACTCTCTATGTCATAAATAGTGGAACCGATCATTAAAGAATTGATCGCCCAGAATTTCTTATCGGCCGTTTTCTTTTCTTGCGTTTGAGCGAAGGCATTAGAGCCGATAATAAAGAAGAGTACGGCAAAAGTAATGGCTTTTCTTAACATTTCCTTCCTTTTTTTAAAATTGCTAGAATATACTCATAATTATCTCCCTATCCATGAAAAAACACAAGGGGCACTTGCTGATAATTCTGGCATTAAGCATTACCGTACACTTCGCTTTTTTTGGCCAGCCGAATGAGACCGTCTTTGATGAAGTCCACTTCGGCAAATTCGTATCGGGATACTACACCGGTGAATATTATTTTGACATCCATCCGCCGCTGGGAAAATTAATGATAGCCGGATTCGCCAAAATAGTAGACTTTGAGCCGGAATACAATTTTACAGAGATAGGAAAAGAATTTCCGGATAAAAAATATCTTGCCTTAAGGTTTTTACCAGCAGTTGCCAGCACGCTACTCCCTCTCATAATTTATCTGCTTATTCTAGAACTTGGGATGAGCCGCATGGCCGCTTTCGCCGGAGCGTTGCTGATAGTTTTTGACAACGCGCTTTTGACCCAGTCTCGCTTAATACTTCTTGATCCGTTTCTGCTTTTATTCGGCTTCACATCTCTTCTTTTTTATTTCAAAAAGAAATATCTGCTGATGGCATTTTTCGTCGGACTTGCAATTTCTATCAAGTGGACCGGGTTGAGTTTTATCGCCCTGCCAATTTTGATTGAAGCTGTCAAAACGGTCAAAATCCTCAAGACCGCCATAAAACTAACAATTGTTAGTTTTATGGCGGTCTTGAGATTAGCTTCTTTTTTCTTGATTTCTCTGACTATCTATTTTGGGGTTTTCGCTTTGCATTTCGCGCTTCTGCCAAACCCCGGCTCCGGCGATGCTTTTATGAAGCCCGGCTTCAGAGAAAATAATGTCATTAAAAATATCCGGGACTTGAATGTTGAAATGTATAGATCTAATCAGCGGCTTGCCGCATCTCACCCTTATTCAAGCCAATTTTACACATGGCCGCTGATGACGCGACCTATATATTATTGGGTTTCAGAAAATTCTAGAATTTATTTTTTCGGCAATCCTGTAATCTGGTGGGCCAGCACCGCCGCAGTTCTAATACTGCTGTGGCGAGGTTTAACCTCAATATTGAGGTTAAACCTCAATACTAACTTCAGTACCTTTTTGCTTAGTGGTTACTTTTTAAATTTGCTGCCGTTTATTGGCGTTAAGCGGGTAATGTTTCTGTATCATTATCTTACGGCTTTAATTTTCGCTGTTTTAATACTTTGTTATTTGATAGATAAAATCCATTCGATAAGCTCGGGACAAGATAAAAATTCCCGCAAAATTTTCACGGGAATCATAATCATCTCAATTATCGCATTCCTCTTTTTCGCGCCACTAAGCTACGGACTGCCACTTTCGGAAAAAGCATATATCACAAGAGTTTGGTTTGCCAGCTGGCGGTAAATATGAATAACTCACCGCAAAACCATGGTGAGTTATTCACTCCCATTCATATTTTTTAGCCCTCTGATAAAATTCTTCTACCTTATCCCAATTAAGATTGTTGAAAAACATTTCTATATATTCCTTGCGGTCCGAGCCGGTGTCTATAAAGTATGAGTGCTCATAGACATCCATCGCGATTATTGGTATCGCTCCCCAAATACCGCCGTGATTCTGGGTGTCAGCGATAAATATCCGCAATTCTTTCTCGTGCAAATCCCAGGCCAGTATAGCCCAGCCACGAGCGGCCATGCCGCAAGCGGAAAAATACGTCTTAAAGCCGTCAAAAGAGCCATACCTTTCCGCAAGACGCTCGGCAATCTCCCCTTTTGGCGCGCCGTCGCCGCCAAGAATAGCGAAGTAATTCTCGTGAAGATACACGCCGTTATTGGCAAAGCTCTCGCCGTTCTTTAATGCGCGAAGTTCGCTATATGTCTGGTTGCCCTCGGCTTTTCCGCCTTGAACTATGGGTCTTAACTTCTCCTTTATCTCGTTGGACTTGTCCACATAACCTCTGTACAGCTTGCCGTGATGGATATCCATCGTTCTAGCAGAAATTCCTTTCAGCGAGCCGGCATCGTATGGTAATTGTTTGAATTCTTTCTTGGGCATTTTACTTCAACAATGACGCTACTTTCGGTTTATCAAAACCTGTCACTATCTTTCCGTCTATATCTATGACCGGCACACCGAACTGGCCGGTTTTGTCTATCATCTCTTTCTGCTTTTCCATATCTTTGGAAACATCAAATTCGGTATACTCAAGACCTTTTGATTTGAAATAGTCCTTTGCCATTTTGCAATATGCGCAAGTCGGAGTTGTATAAATTTTTATTGTAGCCATAAGTGAAGTATATGACATCTTCTCAAAAATGCAAAACTATGGTATTTTGTCCACAGTCGTTTCTTTACAACAACCGGGAGGAAGAATGGGCATGAAAAATACGTTCTGGTTCTTATTCTTTCTGCCATTATTGATACCTTCGGGGATATCGGCCCAAACCCAGGATGTCCACGCCTTGAGCATAGTCACTCAGACGTTCGATAAGGCCAAGAAGGATAACAAGACCAGGCAGGACAACGCTGTACTGAAAAAGACCCATCGAATAGAGAATTTAAATCCGGACGGCAATTTCAAATCAGTTGAGAAGCAAATGATCTATCGGGCTTATACGAAAGAGACCAACAAGGGCCCGGAATACGTTGAAAAGCTTGTTGACATATGGCCGCCAAAATCGGAACCGGCTCCCAATTTTCTTGACTTTGAAGAGTTGCTCGATGCATTCTTGAGTCGCTTCTATTTCTCTGTCGATCCCGAAAAAGAAACCATCGGCGGACGCTCCCATCTCAAGATCAATTTCTGGCCAAGAGCTGACAGTTCTTCACCCCAAGAACCTGCTGATTACTTGATCAATCACATCGTAGGCATTCTATACATAGACGAACAGACATTCGCACTTAGAAAGATAAGCGGCTCTCTTGGCAGTGTGATAAATGAACGTCCGTATTATGTAGGTTACTTCCATATGGACATGTTCAATTTCAACATAGAAATAAGTGATTGGGGGGGCCTAGAACTCATAACAAGAATGGATGCAATAGCAAGATATGAATACCGTGATCCAAGAAAGAATATCTGGTCACTCTTCGGCGCCGGCACAGTTAGAAGATATCAAACACACCAGTTTTGGTATAAATATGGAACAGAATAACCCCGCATTGTCGGGGTTTTAATAAATATAATTTCGATAAATTATGTTCAAAATTTTAAAAAAAGACAAAAACACGCAAGCCCGTTTGGGCGTTTTAAGCACGCCTCATGGAAAGATAGAGACCCCGTCTTATGTCATTGTCGCCACTCACGCCGAAGTCAAATGTTTAAAACCATCAGATATCAAAAAAACAAAAACGCAAATAGTTATTGCGAATACTTACCACCTGTGGGATGAAATCCTAAATCCTAAATCAGAAATCCTAAATAAATCTAAAATTAAAAATTATAAATTTAAAACTTTTTTGTTGAAAAAACTGGGGACAAAACTGCCCACAATGACCGACAGTGGTGGATTTCAGATCTTTTCTCTCGGGTTCGGCGCGAAAAACAAGGTCGGTAAGATTCTAAAGCCTGTGGATAAACGACTTGCGAAGTCGTTTATCCACAGGCGGGAGAATATCAAAATAACCAATAAGGGGGTTTATTTTAAGTGGGATAGTAAAACCAGATTTTTGGGGCCGGAACTTTCAATGCAAATTCAAGAAAAGCTCGGAGCAGATATCATATTCGCTTTTGATGAGTGTACGTCTCCTCTGGACGGGCTTGATTACAATAAAAAGGCGCTTGAGAGAACGCACGCTTGGGCATTGGAGTGCCTTAAAACCCACAACCAACCCCGGTACCAGAGCAAAGTACGGTACGGGGCACGGCAGCCCACAACCGATAACAAGCAGATGTTGTTTGGAATAGTGCAGGGCGGAAAATATAAATCATTACGAATTAAAAGCGCTAAATTCATCGGTTCCCTACCCTTCGATGGCATCGGTATTGGCGGTTCTTTCGGCAAGAACGAAATGGTTGAGACGCTTAAATGGGTTATCCCCTACTTGCCGAATGAAAAACCAAGACACCTTCTAGGTATAGGCAAAATAGAAGACGTCTTTAATGCCGTTGAACAAGGGATAGACCTGTTTGACTGCGTAATCCCTACGAGAGAAGCCCGCCACGGAAGAATTTATACAAAGACCGGACATTTCGACATATCGCAATTTCGAAATATCGATACTCCGCTTGAGAAGGGATGCAAATGCCCGACTTGTTTAAGCGGAGTGAGGCACGCAAAGTTGCGTGAATTATTCAAAAGTGCCCAGCCCATTCGACAAGCTCATGGCAAGCGCTGGGCGACAATTCATAATGTTTGGTTTTTCAACAACTTGCTCGAAGAAATCCGTGAGTCAATAAAAAATAACAAATTTAAATCATTTAAAAAAGAATTCCTAAAACAATTCGAGTCCTGATCTCGCGGCCACACACAAATCGAATCGAAATTGACCAAATTTTGAGGTTAGTTTATACTGATACCAATCTGATTTTTGACAAGGAACAGAGATGGCTCCTTTTGAAGAAGTTGTTCTGGGAAGACAACTTGACGCCGTAACAAGAGTGCTTGGTCTATTTACAGACCAGAGCTTAACGGCAAGCGACGTTTTCAATGTTTTGGCTCAAGCCGAGACAGATGCGCAATATTTATGCGGTTTTGTGGACCTTAACCAATATGATGATGAGAAAAGGGTCATTATAGAACACGCCATCAATCGAAAATTAGTCACCATCGACACAGATAAGCATCTTAGTTTAACACTAGAAGGCAGAGAAAGAGCAAAAAAAGAATTACCCGAACCCATTGAAGAAAGTATAAGAAATAGATAATAGCGCGGAACTACCGCGCTATTTTAAATTTATGAGGCCGTAAATAACCCTGATAGGCCTACCTCTCAATTGCCTTAGATTTTTTTGAGAAAACGTATAAGTATAGGATGTCCAGAATGCCGACTGTATTCGTAACAAGTAATACCGCGAACCAGACTTTGTGAGCGTGGCGGGCTGATTTCCACAGCGCCATCCCCTTCCAGACCAAGGCCCAAACAGCCAGTAGTATAACAACCAGCATCCAACCTGGACCCAGAGCCAACCACCAGCCATCCATCATCTGCCAACCCGACATATGCCATCCCAGCCAATTAAAATTGTTGTACATCATAAAGCAACGTTTAAATATTTAAATATCTTTTTATATTTCGGCCTATTCAATTATACCATCTTCTTTTAATTCGGCCAAAATATCCGCCGGTATCGGTATTGTTTTACCTACAGGACTGACCCCGAGATAACGCCAGGCGGAAATAATAACCTTTTTAGCGCCTTTTTGCTGATACATGGCCCACACTTCTGTCGGTTTTTTCTTATTCGAACCGGAGACCATTACGGCAATAGTGTTTTCCGCGACACCATTTTCAACCCTTCTGGGATTTCTGATTATCCTTTTGACCCTATCTGCCGTCAGACCATAAAACATCATCTTTCTGACAGAATGCTGTGTCCAGTGATATTTTGAGTCGTTCTTAGGAATGTTGAAACGCATAATTAAGAAACCTAAACCTGTGGATAATCGACTTCGCAAGTCGATTATCCACAGACAACTTAACAAAAAGCATTGGGGTCGCCAATGCTATACTGGAGTAGTCCAGCATTCTTCACAACGAGCTTCATAAAGTTCTTCCGCGCCAACTTGTATCTGCTCCGCGGATCCGCCTACCTTCTGCGTAAACCGAGCGTCTTGCCCGCATTCGAAACAATTAGCGGTGAATTTATGGATATTATCAGCGTATGCAAGAACATCCGGCATCGAACCAAAGGGTTTTTGCCACGCATCCAGATCCAGTCCGGCAACATAAATCTCCAGACCATCGGCTTTTCGAAGCTGGAAAAGCACCAACCCAAGCCACAAGCCAAAAAACTGCACTTCATCAATACCAAGCACATCCGGTTCTTTTGTGGCAATTAACCGTCTTAGTTCCATCTCATCTTGAATCGGATGTGCCGGCAAAATGTTATCCGGTTCAAACTTCTCGGTCTTCTTTCGTTTCGAGACAATACTATCAATTGTATTAAAGCGAACATCTAAAAGCGGTTTTATTATCAACACTTTCTTGTGAGCCCTCTGTTTTGTCTCCAAGCGAGCCATCAATGCTTTTGATTTACCCGAGAACATTGGGCCCGTAAAAACGGTAATAGAACCGGTCTGTTTCACTGCTTTGTCTTCTCAAAAATAAGAACTTATAAAATTATACACAAACAGCATTAAAAATCAAAAATAAATTCGTTTGGTTCTTTTTTGATAAAACAAAAATTGCCTAAAAGGCAATTTTTGTTATTCCGCGTCAATCCGTGAATTTCTCGCATTGCAAGAAATTGACTAATAGTCCCTTCTTCCGCCACCATAACCGCCTCCGCCGAATCCGCCCCGGCCGCCTCTGTCTCTGTCAAAACCACCGGTTCTCCTCGGACGATCAGACATCGGTTTGGCTTCGTTGACTACCAATGTTCTGCCGTCCAGCTCTTTGCCATTCCACATATCAATAGCCTTTTGAGCGTCCTCTTCCGTGGCCATTTCTACAAATCCGAAACCTCTTGAACGACCGGACATTTTGTCCGTGATAACGGTAGCCGAAACAACTTCACCAGCCTGAGAGAATGCGTCTTTCAATCCGGCATCAGTGGTGTTGTAAGACAAGCCGCCGATATATAATTTTTTCTCCATTTTAAATTGTTATAAATTAATTTATTAGTAGGACCGACCTCTCCAGGTAGTAGAAGTTCGAGTTGCCTACGGCTTACAATTTATGGAATAAATTGTATCTCGAACTTTCACTACCTGGCTCTCGCCTGCCCCTGTTTTTAATAACGGGGCTTAAGTATCCTACTAAATAACTAGAGGAGACTACCGACAGAGAAACCTACGATAATTACATTCTATCATGACCCGGCTCTTTTTGCAAGTATCCCTTCCGTTATCTGACTCCCGATAACGGCAACGGCCACTAGCGCCAGATAAACACTCAAAAGCTCCGGAAACGAAAAAGATAGTTTGTGAAGCGCACCTAGAATGAACGCCGAGTACCAAGAAGTGATGGAAATAGCGCCAAGAGCAAAGGCCAACTTTCTAAGTTTGCGCAGTTCACCTGATTGATGCTCGTGCGATCCGCCAAAAGATATGTGAACTAATTTGGGCGATATCAACAAATTAAGGAACGCGCCGTTGACCACGATGATAGCCACGACTATCATTTTCACCAAGAATTTTGATGAATCGAGTAAGCGTTCGGATGCGGGTAAATATAGCCCGATGCCGGTGAGTATTATCAACGCCAAGGCGAACCATATCACTTGAGACAAGGCATTAAGAACACTCGCTTCTAATTCGGAAATTTTAAAATCCTTAAGAAATTTGAAAAAGAAAACGTCAGTTATCGTTGCTGTACCGAGACCAATAGCCGCGGCGATAAGATGAAGAATTAAGATTACCGCGCGATACTCTCTCAAGATCATTGTGGGGTCATATGAAGAAGCAAGGATCGCCAATCCGAATATGACGGTACATATACTAGCCGAGATAAGACACCAAGTACACCATTGTTTCAGCGCAAAGGCCTGGACGAAGGTTAGGTAAAGAGAGAAGAGGAAAGCAACCACAGTCGCAGAGAACACGCCAAACACGAGCAACTGTGGCATTTCCGCCGACACGGACACAAAAACGCCATAGGCCACGGCTATGGTCAGATAATAAGCCATCCCCAATAATTCCACGGGGATACCGAAAAATTTAGAGTAGTCACTGAATATGACGGTATCACAATTGGCTCTCAATGGACAAATGAGGGTCTCTTTAGAGACCTTTTTGTGCCTTATGTAAGCGGCGAGCAGAAAACCGGCAAAGGCGATGAAGATTATAATTACATAAGAAATCATCAAAAATATCTAATTACTAATTCCTAATTTCTAATAAAATACTAAATGCCCAATTTCAAGTTTCTAATTGGACATTAAAACATTGAACATTTTGTTAGAAATTAGATATTAGAAATTAGAAATTATTCGATGACTATCGTTCCCGTATGATTCGGCTGGAGATGATTGTGATATTTCCAAGTACCCGCCTCGTTAAATCGGAACTCCCATGACTCGCCGGAATCATAACCGCGACAAGCGTCGAATGCACCAGTCAACTGGGGCATTCCGCAAAACACAATATCCGAGCCAGGGTATGCTTTATGGGTCGGATGAACTGCGGAAGCGGTCCACATCATCTTTGAGCTTTCATTGTCAAAAATAACCGTGTCGTCTTTTTTAACAGTAGCAGTCGCGGGACTGTAACCGGAATCAGAATACGTCACAGTAACTTTTGATTCTGATACTATGGGCAAGGGCGTCGATGTTTCTTCGACGATCGGAGTCAGAGTAGGTATCGGAGACAATGCAGGCACCTCTCCGCTATTTCGCGTATATAAAAAAACGATTATACCGATCAGAACGACCGCCACAACCACTAAAATTATTACCTGCTTCATGTTTCTACTTTTTACTTAACTCCTCATCGATGATGGACTTGAACGCACTGAACGGTTGAGCGCCTACAAGCAGCCGGCCGTTGATAAAAAAGCTCGGGGTACCGCTCGCCCCCGCCAATCTGCCGTCGGCGGCATCTTTCTTCACCTCTTCGGCGTATTTTTGAGAATCAAGACAAGAATTAAAATCACCGATCTTAAGACCTGTCTCGCTTGCCCATTTTTTCAGTTCATTGACACCGAATTGAATCGTTCCCGTTCCTTGCTTGTCTTGTTCAATGAATATCTTGTCGTGCATTTCCCAGAATTTGTCTTGTTCCTCGGCGCATTCGGACGCTTGAGCGGCCGGCATTGCCCCGGGATGAAAATCTAATGGAAAATCTCTATACACGAACTTTACCTTTCCGGTATCTATATATTCCGACTTAATAAGCGGAAGTGTATCGCGCCAGAACGAACGGCAGAACGGACACTGGAAATCGCTGAATTCTATCACCACTACCGGAGCGTTTTCGTCGCCCAAAAAAGCGTCATCATTTTCGGATACTTCCTTCTGGCCGCCTGGAACATTGCCTACGCTCGCCGGCCCGCCCGCCTTGAGCCCGCCAAATCCGCCGTTAGAGAAAATAACAGCCGAGCTTATCATCACGCCGGCTAGAACTATCGCTCCTGGCATTATAAGTTTTGACCAGTCGAAATTTTTATTTGTTTCTTCCATAAAATCATACTATCACAATAAAAAAACTCCGACAACATACGGAGTTACGTTTTACTTTCAATAATCTGCTCCATTTTCTCAACCGCTTCGGCAACCGTCCCTTCATTTCTTACAAATTCGTAAGGAATATATGAGAATATTGCTTCCTCTTCCCACTTCTTACAGTCAGCCATCCTCCTGTCTATCTGTTCCGGCGACTCACCTCTTGACTGAAGCCGCCGCCTCAATTCTTCCTTTCCCGGCGGAAGTATGAAAACAGATAGCACTTGTCCGGAAGCATAGTTACGGATTTTCGGCACCGAAACCGGCAGAAGGTTCATAAACGATAATCCTTTGCGTAAAAGGGCTTTAATAACATTGACCTTAAGTGTCGCGTATGTATTTCCGTGAGCCGTCTCTATCCATAGTTCTCTTTTCTTTTCTCTGATCCGTAGAAATTCTTCTTCAGGAACATTGCATCTGTACTCGCCCGGCAAGTCAGAATCCCTCGCATCTCTTGAGGTCTCGCTTTGTACCATCCCCCATTCAGGATGCCTTTTGAGCAGTTCTCCGACAGTATTTTAAATAATCTGGTTTAAATTTATAGAAAAACTGCGAGAAACACAAGACCGGCGAATATGATGGCGAACCAGCCGAAGTTAATTTTTTCCGCCAGTTTAAGGAACAAGTTTATCATGATGTAGCCGAAAATGAACGAGGAAAGCAGGGCGACCAAATTGTTCAACGAAAATATCGCCTGATTGAAATTAAGCAAAATATTCCCGCCCAAGACGATAGGCAAGCTCAACAGAAAACTTAATCGCAGCGCTTCGGTATCCTGGAAATTCCTCAACAGTAAAGCGAATACAGTCAGGCCGGATCGGGAAAGTCCGGGCAATACAGCCGCTCCCTGCGCGACACCCAGTAATATACTGTCGCCGTCCTTCAATTCGAAAGCGCTTCTGTGTCCGTAGTTCTTTCTTTTTTTCAGCTGCGCAACGCCAGTGAACACGAGCAGAACGGCTATTATTATATGGACGAACCGAGCCGTCAATACTATTGAATTTTCAATACCGGTTATAAATTCAAGCAACCCCCAGCCCAAAAGCGCGCTGACCAAAGTAGCGATAATGATAAACCGCAAGATTCTGTTCACCTCTTGAGGTTTAACCTCAACGTTGAGGTTAAACCTCATAAATCTCAACACTATATTTTTCACATCGCGACGAAAATAAATAAGGGCCGCCAAAAAAGTACCCAAATGCAAAAACAGCGCCATTTTGATAGTATCCGCCAGCATTCCGCCATCGAAAAAATTGTTCTTGACCAGAACAATCATTCCCTCTGAACTCACCGGCAGCCACTCGGTCACTCCTTGAACCATGCCTAAAATAAATGATTCAAACATATGAAATAATCGTCAGGTTATCCTCTGTAAAATAATGGTAGCATATCGTAGAATAAAAAGAGACATGAAACACGATCAGTGGTGGAAAAACGCGGTTATATATGAGACATATGTAGACAAGTTCGCCGGAAACTTTAAAAACTTTGAAAACAAATTGGATTACCTCGAAGACCTCGGGGTTGACTGTATTCATGTTTTGCCCTTCTTTCCTTCTCCCGGAGCAGACGACGGCTATGACATAACAAATTATACCGACATAAGAAGCGAGTTGGGCACACTTAAAGACGCGGAGTCGTTCATAAAGTTCGCTTCCGGCCGCGGCATCAGGATAATCATTGACCTTGTCTTGAACCACACCTCCGTCCATCACCCCTGGTTTCAGGAGGCCTCATCGTCTGCAAAAAACCCAAAACGCAATTTTTATATTTGGAGCAAAGACGGTAAAGAATACGCTGATGCATATAATCCGTTCTCAAACTTTAAAGAAAAAAATTGGGTGTTGGATCCGGTTTCAGGGCAGTATTACTACACAACTTTTCTCCCGGAACAAGCCGACCTGAATTGGAACAATCCCGAAGTTGAAAAAGAAATTTTAAAAATCATTGATTTCTGGGCAAATATGGGTGTCTCCGGCTTTCGCCTTGACGCCACGTCATATCTTATCAAAAAAGAAGGCACTTCTGGCCGCCACCTGCCGGAAACACACGCGATATTAAGGCGTCTCCGGGCGCATACCGACGCCATAAACTCTGAAATAATGCTCTTGGCAGAGGTACACGCTTCTTTGGAGACAGTCTCTGCATATTTCGGCGACGGAGACAGCGGCAATGAGTGCCATATGGCCTATAATTTTCCTTTTATGCATCAGGTTTTTCTGGCCCTTGCGAGAAACGACCATTCTTATTTGAACAGTTTTATCCGAACCTTACCTCAAATCCCTGATTCTTCCCAATGGGCCACATTCATAACATCGCATGACGAAATAACGTTTACGACAATGGATGCTCCGGAAAGAAAAGAGGTGCTTGCATTTCTTAGCCTCGAAAACAAGTCGGCTTTCAAACAAGGCAAGAGTATCTCCCTGCGCCTAGCTTCCGCCTTAAAAGAAGACCGCGATAAGATTATTAAAGCATATGGAATGTTGCTAGGGTCACCAGGTTCACCCGTAATTTACTACGGGGAAGAAATAGGAATGACTAACCTTAATACAGCGAAGCCACTCCGCGACACACGGCGATATTTGAGAGGTCCATTCGACTGGACAAAAGCCGAATCACAAATCAAAGACCCAAACTCAATACTTAACACCGTGAAACAATTGATCCGCGAACGCATAAAAAATAAATGATGACACTCTCTTTCTTAATATTACCGGCTATTGGTTATGTCCTCGGTTCTCTTTCCCCCGGCTATTTTTTCGGGCGGGTTGTTAAAGGCGTTGACCTGCGAGAAATCGGCAAGAATAAGAACACCGGCGCGTCCAACACATATCGCGAGGTTGGGCCGGTTTATGGCATCGTTGCTGGAATATTTGACGCATTAAAAGCCCCCACCGCTTACTTTATCGCTATAAACGGACTGCCTTTTGCAAACCTAGCGCCGTTTAATCCTGATGCTGCAATTCTTGTCGGCCTTGCCGCCGTCGCCGGCCATATCTGGCCGTTCTATCTTCAATTCAGGGGCGGGCGCGGAGCGGCGTCACTGGCGGGCTTGACAGTTATAACTCTTTTCTACACCACTTCTTGGTACGCGCTGATATTCATAACGGGAGCAATCATCTACGGTATGATATTCAATCAGGTTCCGTTTGAAGCGCCGGTCAGAAAATTTCTAAAACTCGGCGGTTTGATATTTCCACTTGGATTTTTCTGGTTCGGCGGTTCGGTGATTATTAACACTGCCGCTTGGCTTTTCATCACATTTTTTGTTTTTGATATTATCCGCTTCCTCGCCCCCCGCTTTAATTTGAAATATCTCGGCCTTAAGTTGCTGGCCAAACAAAAAGAAACGAGATTCTTTTCTGGTTATACATTATTCTTGGCCGGAGTTCTTGTCGTTCTCAAATATTTTTCTCCCGAAATAGCAATATTTACGATAACCGCTTTTATTGTTTCCGACATTCTCGCTCCCGCCGGCAAAGAAGCGTTTTTACCAATACCCTTCATAAAAGAGAAGACGTTCGGTGGAGCATTGGTCATATTTACGGTTGTTGTAATTGCCGGCATCTTTCTTCGGTCTCTCGGACATCTGCCTCTTTCTTTGAATTTAATATTGACCGGCGCCATGGCAATGGCGCTACTTGACCAACTCTCTTTCCTTGTGGACGACAATATTCTTGTGCCGATAGGCACGGCCGTTATTCTTGCGACGCTATTCTAAATAAGAGACGCCTGATAGGCGTCGTCTCTTATTATGTCATTATTTAAACCATTCTTTAATTGACCGGGGCCAGCCGACTATGAGAAGCAATGCCAAGGGCGCGCCCCAATTGGCCCATCTTTCTATGAACTCGAAAATTGAATCGCCGGCGATTGGGCGCATAAGCGCGGTCCAAAATCCCCAAAATGCCATCCACAAAAGTGCCAAGCGAACCGGTTTTATCAGGATCAAAAGCGCCAATATGACGTCCGTCAACCCGATAAAGAATAAAAGCTGTGCTGCCAGATTCGCATCAGAAATTCCAAAAATTGAAAACCAATCAATCCATGCTTGACGACCCTGAAGCGCAAACACGCCATGTCCGATAAATTCTCCGGCCACCGCAATACGCAATACCCATTCTACTTTTTTATACATAAATTAAATTAAATTTTTTTATTAATTATTCGACCGGCAAGATCATAACTTCTTGCCCCTCAATAATAATGCATTGAAGGCAACAATAACAGTGCTTAATGACATCAATATTGCCCCTACTGCCGGTTGGAGCAAAACACCTTTCGATACAAGAACTCCGGCGGCAAGAGGCAGAGCAACGACGTTGTATCCCGTCGCCCAGAATAAATTTTGAAGCATTTTGGAATATGTCGCTTTTGAAAGATTTATTATCTTAACCACGTCGCGCGGATCGTTCTTTACCAAAATTATGCCGGCCGATTCTATCGCCACGTTGGTGCCGGCCCCGATGGCAATGCCAAGGTCCGCTTGCGTAAGCGCCGGCGCATCATTAATGCCATCCCCCACCATCGCCACCCTAAACCCTCCTGATTGAAGCGTTTTTACCTTTTCCGATTTCTGATGAGGCAATACTCTAGCAAAATACTCATCAATACCCATTTCTCCGGCAACCCACCGCGCCACTTTTTCAGAGTCGCCCGTAAGCATGGCAACTTTCGTACCCATTTTTTTAAGTTCGCTGACCGCTTCGCGCGATTCGTCACGAATTACATCGGCAAGAGCAATAACTCCCAGAAGTTGGCTACCGGCAGTAACATAAATTGTGGTCTTGCCCTGACCGGAGAGCGTCTCAATTTTTGACTTGATCTCATCGGGAACCAAAATGTGATTTTCAACGACCACTGACTCTCCCCCAACCATAATCTCAACTTCTTCTTTATCCGACATATCAACATTCTCAAGTTTGTTGGTATGTATTTTGCCTCGTACGCCTTGACCTGGCATTATCTGAAAATTTTGAACTTCGGCAAGTTTAAGTTCTCTCTTTCCCGCTTCTTTAACAACTGCCTTGGCAACAAAATGTTCTGAATAATTATCCACCGAGGCCGCCAACCGCAAAATTTCATTCTCTTCAATTTTGAATTTTGCATTGTCGTTTTGATTTTTAATTTTTACGTTTTGAATTATATTTGTTACTCCATACTCGCCCTTTGTCAGAGTTCCCGTTTTGTCAAAAATGACGATATCTATGTCTTTTGCCAGTTCAAGCGCGGAGCGCTGGCGCACGAGAAAACCATTCCTTGCCGCCAATGATGTCGAGATCGACGCGACCAGCGGTATCGCCAGACCTAAGGCGTGCGGACAAGCGATAACCAACACCGATACGACTCTCGCCATCGCAAACGCCATATCCGAGCCGGCATACATCCACGCAAAGAAAGTTATCGCCCCGCCTATTATCGCAACTATCGTAAGATAGTAGGCGGCTCTATCGGAAAGCAGCTGGAGCCGCGATTTGGACGCCTGCGCCTGGCCAACAAGCCGCATCACGCCGGCAAGAAACGTCTGCTCGCCGATCTCCGTTATCTCAACCTTCAGCGCCCCGCCGCCCACGCTTACCGTGCCGGCAATAACCTTGCTGCCCAGATGTTTATCAAGCGGAGCCGACTCTCCGGTTATCATTGACTCATTGACCTCGGCTGTTCCCTCAACAACTATGCCGTCGGCAGGAATTTTTGAACCGGGACGTATAAGCACGACATCGCCTGTTTTCAGTTCCGATAAAGAGATGCTCTCCGTTCTTCCGTCACGGACGACTTCGGCTGTATCCGGCAATAACTTTGACAGTTCCTGCAAAGCTCCTTGGGCGCCCTGAACAGCCCTCATTTCCATCCAATGCCCCAACAGCATTATCGTGATAAGAGTCGCCAGTTCCCAAAAAAGAGTGTGATAGCCGGGAAGAAAAGTCACGACAACGCTGTAAACATAGGCAACCGTGATGGCAAGAGCGATAAGGGCCATCATCCCCGGCAGCCGCGCCTTCAGTTCTCTGAACGCTCCCTGAAGAAATAGCAGCCCACCGTAGAAAAAAATAACCGAACCAGGGATGAGCGGGAAATACTCCGAACCGGTAAATACCGGCACTTTCCAGCCAAAAAATCTCTCCGGCAGTTCTGAGTATAAGAGAACAGGAACAGTCAGCGCCAGGCTTATCCAAAATTTCCGCGCAAAGATATTTGTCTTATGGCCGGCATGTTTGTCATATCCCTTGTCCCCTGTCCCTTGTACCCCGTCTCTCGTCTCAATCAAACTCATCCCGCATTCAGGACAAAGTCCCGGCTTGTCCTGCCGGACCTCGGGATGCATCGGACAAGTATAAAATTGGGGCATTGTTTTAGTGATGGCCTTCGGTGTCGCCGCCGCAGCCGTCGGAAAGATCCCATAATTCGGTGATCTGCTCGCCAGTGAAGCCGTGGTTTTGAATAAGGAACTTCGCCAAGCCGCCGTACACGTACCAACGCCAACATTTACAGCAACACGGACCTTTCTCGCTTGAATTGAGCATGGCGTAATCGTATGCCGCTTGCTCTTCCAGTGTAAGTTCTATGTCGTAGTATGAGATGAGACGCTTTGCGAGTCCTGCTTCGATGTCATACGGATCATCGGTAATCTCTGAGATGTTTTGGCCGGGCTTTGATTTGAATTTTTGCAGTCCCTCGACTTGTTCGGTGTAGCGAGGAATGCTCATAGAACTGCAACATGAACCTTTAAGTCGTGCGTCATCCGACATGGCAAGTATTGATTCCTTGAATGTGGCAGAGCAGGATGAGTTGCCGCTTTGGGACAATTCCTCGAATTTTGCGGCGAGTGCGGTGTTAGCAAGATGACCGCTATGCTGGGCCTGTTCGGGCGAACGACTAAGGAAAAATACTCCTCCGATGAGCAATATGACAATTGCGATAGCGAAAATTGTTTGTTTATTCATAAATTATAACTACCTGTGGATAAACGACTTCGCAAGTCGTTTATCCACAGGTAGGCGGTGCCGCGATTTTCTTGCTAATGAGGATAAGTGAAAACATAGGCAGAATAACGCTCAGAATTCCAAACTCTCCGCCGCGAAGTGGCAAAATTGCGAGCACGCCCACGGCTCCTAAAGAAGAAAATGTTGCGCTTAAAATAAACGACCCGCAGGCGGCGCAACCGATGCCCAACGCGCCGCTTGCAATACCGCCAACTCCAGCCGCCATACCTCCTCCCGCAAGCTCTGAACGCCTTTTCCTCACAAGATACACAACCATCGCAATATTTATTCCGAAAAGGATTGCGATAGCAACAGTGTAAGTTGCGGAAAGCGTGCTGAAATTAGTGCTGATACCGCCGAGTAAATTTACCGCTATTTTTAACTTCAATGCAAGCAGAGTGCTCGAATTGCCAAAAATATCAGTAATAAGTCCGATATTGGGAAGCCATACCGCGAATACGAATACAGCCAAAGCCAAGATACTCGCTATGGCAATATATAAGGTGTGAGCGAACACTTCATTAAACGCTTTCCAGACACTACTAAGGCGACTTTTCATAATGTTATATCCCGCCGTACTAGCCGAAATCTCATTAAACGTTTTTCTTTGATTGTTTCTTAACTGCCATCAAGAGAGTTATTATCACAAACGCCGTGAATGCCATTAAAGGAATGGTTATGTAGCCGAGACCCATTGTGAAAATTTGGGCGCAGGAAACAGAAAATCCTACAGCCGAGCAGGGCAACTCCGGCAAGACCCCAATTTGTAAAAGATAATGATAACCGGCGATAAATGCTCCGACCACCGACATAACCATAATGTAGTCAGCGATTCTCTCTTCGCTTTTCCATAATGCCGCGCCGAAAAGCAACACTTGCGGATACATCAGTATCCTCTGATACCAGCACAAAACACACGGCGTAAAACCGGCTATTTCAGAATAAAACAAACTCCCCGCAGTCGCGGTAAGCGCAACTATGAATGCAAATAAGAAAGAGTTGTCAGCGGTAAAATCAAAAACCGAAGACCGTCTCTTGTGTCCGACTATCAGTAAGATTACAAGAAAAATAATGACAATCTGGCCGACTACGGTCAGAATAGGAAGAATGGTTTTTATTGTTTCAACAAAAACGTTCATTGTGCGCTGTTAACTGTTTCCGCCTCGCTTAAAATAGCTTCTATCAACGCCTTAAACTCTTCATAACCTCTTGGATTATTTATCTTCTTTCCGTTCAGAAAGAATGTCGGCGTACCAGTAACCCCAGCTCTTGAAGCGCCATTTCTGTCCGAGTCCACTTTATCATCTATTGAACCATCGTTATAATCAGCAAGGAACTTTTCCTTATCAAGACCAATACTTTTCGCATAAGATACGAATAAGTCCTCGGGGTTGCGTTCATTTGACCACTTCCCCTGATTCTCAAATAAAACATCGTGCATCTCCCAGAATTTATCCTGTCTTCCCGCAGCTTCCGCGGCCTTAGCTGACGATATGGCATTCTGGTGGATATTTGATATGGGAAAATGGCGGGTTACGAATCGAACCCTATCTCCATATTCCTGATAAAGTTGGGTCACTAACGGATGGTAAGCGCCACAAGCCGGACATTGAAAATCAAGATATTCCACAAGAGTTATAGTGCCATCCTCGTTACCCCTTATCCAGTCGGTTTCATTTATCTGTAATACCTCCGCATCGGTAACGGGTGTTTGCTGGGACAATTTCCAAAAACCGAAAATCACCGCAACAAGAGCGAAAAGAATAAAACCCCTGACAAGATATTTTTTTGTCTTGTTCGTCCTGACAACCCTTGAATGCTCCGATTCCTTTTCCTGCCTGCGTAGTTCCCGACGCTCTTTTTTGGTTAATATTTGCTCGTCCATAATCAAAAACTAGTATAACAAAACGCTAATTTTTAACAATGATTTGCTTTTTGTCGAATGTTGATATATACTATACCTCTAGTTAAGTAGAGACAAAATAGGCCTATTTAAAGTAAACACCTCGTTTAATTAAGTGTGCCATTCATCTCTTCGTAACCGGTCGAATAATAATAGTCAATTAGCCACTAGCCACTAGCCACTAGAATTTACTAGTCGCTAAACACTAGTCGCTAAACACTAGTTTAATGGCATACGACAACGATGGCGGCAACCGCTACGGCGGCGGCCAAGGCGATTTTCCTCCAAGGAAAATGTACAGTGGCAGTTGGAACTGTTCAAAGTGCGGCAAAGAGATAACAGAACTGCCATTCGAGCCGGATCCGGCCCGATTGGACAAGCTTCTTTGCAGGGACTGCCATAAAGATCGAAGTCAATCTTTCCGAAGAAACTATCGATAAACTAAAAACTCCCGAAAGGGAGTTTTTAGTTTATTTATATTACAGAATTTAAAATTAAAAACCACGCATTACGTGGATAAACTAGATCTCTATGCCACAAACGGCTAATTTATCTTTTAGAGTTGACGATAAAACAGGGTCTCTTCTGTCAAAAACATCGGGTATGTCCAGAACGACCACGTCTTTGTTTTGAACATCAAATCCTGCGCGCAACCTGGTAAGGTGGCGGTCATTGGTCTCATCCATAACGAATACTCTGTCGGCCCAGTCGATTAGTTCCTGTCTTACCACTTGGCCGCCCACCTTGTGTTCAATGATACCCGCCGACCTAGCTTCATATCTGCTTGAATTGGCAAACAAGTCCTCTGCCGCACGGCTTCTGTTGATATTGGCCGTGCAAATAAACAGAAGTTTTGCCTTCGCTCTTTCTGCTATTTCGTTCATTTGAGTCCTTCTTAAAGAACAAGTTGCTCTTAATTATATCATAAAATACCCGGGATTCAACAAACAATTGACTTAATTATCACCATAGTGTATACTTAAGCATGTAGATAAAGCTCCGTCAAGCCTAGCTCGATCCGCCCAGCTAAGCTGGGCCTGCTTAACGGAGTTTTGACTCGAACTTTATAAGTGTCATTAACGGTGACCCTAAAAAGATCTCGGGTCACATATTTAATGACGACACAAACACCCAGCCAGGGCTTTAACGGCCTTGGCATCGCTCCGGAATTTTTAAAAATCTTGGAGCGTAACAATTTTACCGTCCCAACCCCTATTCAGTACCAAGCTATTAAGCCGGCAATGGAAGGGAAAGATATCGTTGGTATCGCCCAAACAGGTACAGGGAAGACCTTAGCTTTTGGTTTGCCTCTTCTACAGCGTCTTCGTGGTTCCAAGGGCATTGGTTTAGTGGTTTTACCGACCAGAGAGTTAGCGATCCAGGCCGAAGAAATGCTTCAGAAAATAGGACGTCCGCTGGGACTCTTAACGGCTGTTTTGATAGGCGGGGAAGGTATGGGGCGACAGATAGCTGCCCTGCGCAGCCGTCCGAATATCATAATCGCCACCCCGGGTCGACTCCTTGATCATGTTGAAAACGGAAAATTAAAATTAGACCAAGTACAGATAGTTATTCTAGACGAAGCCGACCGTATGTTGGATATCGGTTTTGCCCCGCAGATAAAAAAGATACTGGCCCTCGTCCCCGCCAAACGCCAGACAATGCTTTTCTCCGCGACAATGCCCGCAGAAATAGTCCAAATTGCCGCAAAGTATATGGCTTCGCCGGTTCGAGTTGAGGTTGCCCCGGCCGGAACGACGGTAGAGCTTGTTGATCAGGAAATATTTTTGGTAAAAAAAGAAATGAAATTTAAGCTTCTGGGAGAGTTGCTCAATGAGTGCAGGGGAACTATCTTAATTTTTTCGCGTACAAAACACGGCGCCCGCAAAATATGTTCAGCAATAAGAGATATGGGACACAGAGTTGCCGAGATACATTCAAATCGCTCGCTTGGCCAGCGGAAAGAGGCCTTAACCGGTTTTAAAACCGGCCGATACCGCGTACTGGTCGCAACCGACATCGCCGCTCGAGGAATTGATGTTCATGGAATAGGGCTCGTCATAAACTACGACCTTCCCGACAACACACAGGACTATGTCCATCGCATAGGCCGCACCGGCCGCGCCGGCGTGGTCGGCAGAGCGGTCTCGTTCGCTATGCCCGACCAACAGCGGGATGTCAGAGACATAGAACGGCTTATACGAAAGCAGATACCAGTAACCCCTCACGAAAAAGCAGAGTTCCTGACCCACACCCGACCCGCCCGCAGTTTCGGCGGTAATCAACACATGCGCCGAGAACCAAGAAGATGGAGACGGTTATAATAAATTAAACACGCACGATGTCGTGCGTGTTTAATTTATGGTGGTTGGTTATCCAAAATTCTAGTATTTACGCCTTCTCCTCTTTGCCAAGGCCTCTAATCTAGCCCTCTTTATCTCCAATCGCTTCTTGGTCTTGTGAGAATGCGACCTCCTGCGCTTACTTTTAGTTCCGCCTATGCCTGTTTTTCTTTTTGCCATATATGTATTTTGGTTAGTTAATTTATTATTCCCCAATCATAACATAAAATTCTGGCAAAAAACAGGAAACTATGCGGAGTTTTTTAATCAAACCGAATCGGAATCTCTAGAGCGTCATCGTGCTCGGGCAAACCCGAAGGATTGTCTTTTTTGAATATTAAATAGCCGCGTCGACTGAAATGGTCTTTATCGGTTCCCTTAAAAACCGGGCTTTCAAATTCAAGCTTGCCTTCAAACGGCACGAAATCTTCTGTCATCCATTCGTTTTGCGCTGTGGCATACCACTGGGCAATTATTCGGCCATCCCAGTCCGTGAGAATAATAGGAAAACTCGCCTCAAAATACCATAACCCTCTCGCTTTGCCTCTTACCGTAAGCGGCGAGGTGATTGTCTCAAGCAGCCCTGGCTCATCAACTACGATAAGGTCGCTTTTTGATTTTATGTGTTCGGCAATATCGGCAGGAATATCTTGGCCATAAATGCCCCAAACAACATCAACCATAACAACGGCAAGCAAAGTTATGAAAACTATTTTGAGAGATTTCTTCATAATCTCACTTTAATAAAAGTTCACTGTGTCTGGTTCAGCTGCGTCTTGACTTATTACGACAATCATCGTTATTGGCTCATTAGTAACGGGATCAATAACCGGCTTATCTTTTGTAAGATCAAATATGCCGTCCCCGTTATCGAAATGAAGCATGACATAGATCGTTTCTCCGTCTAATGTTGAGCGGGAAAGTGTTATTAATAAAGAGTCCGCCGTCTCGCCGGATATGATTAGATTACTTGTACCTAAAATTTCCCCCGGCGCTTCGTTTATATCGTCGTGAACCACTGCAAATCCGGGTTTTTCAAGACGTACAATTGAGACCGACACGGTGTTTGACGGCGATTGTTCCGCAACATAGATCGCGTTTTCTCTGATAAAAAATCCGGAGGAATTTTCGACAGACCCGGATTCGTCGTCATTTCCAAAAAATACAAACATTACTCCAATACCAGTAGCGATGATGGTGCCAAAAATAAGAATAATTTTTATATTAGAGCGACTTCTAATGGGATTCATGGTTTTAATTTTAAGCGATATTCAAAAAACAAACAACCCACGGAAAACCGTGGGTTGTTTGCACTTATTTTTAAAGCATGCGGATTAATCAGCCCAGAGAACAAAGGTGAACACTTTTTCGCCATTTCCAAGATCACGAGTATGTAGCGAAGTTCTGCCTCTTGAGTCCTTCCGGACTTTTCTGCCCCAGTCAGATGTATCTGTTTCATTGCCGTTTCCAAAACGGTTGAAAGCAGTTTGGCTGATCGTTGTCGCCGAGTCAAAATGTGCATAAATCGCCTCAAGCTGCTCATAGTCATGCGCATTCGGATGTTCGTTTGAGGGCGGGCCGCTTGGATTGTCAGTGTAGTCCATACAAGTACCGAGATTGGAACCAGAAAAGTTCTCATCTTGATGGTCAAGACCAAGTGCGTGGCCAACCTCCTGACACATTACCAATCGCCTCCACGGGGGGGTGTTGTAAGTGGCGGTGTTGAAATAACTGTCGTTTACTTTAACTGTACTCTTGGTAATGTGGCTGCCGCTTATCCATATTGAAGCGACGCCTAGCCACCCGTTGAAACCGTATTTACTGCCGCAAACTTCTACGCGGCCATTCGTGGCTTTACAGGTTTGAGGTCTAGTGCCGCCTTTAACAACCGTTGTATCAAGCATCATAGAAGCGTTCCAGTCAGACGATGCCTCGCCAAGATAAGTATCCCATGCACTTGAAACGTTATCCCCAAGCTTGAGAGTAAACGGATTGGATTTGCGCGCCCAATGGTATCCTTCCCATGTGTGGCTCGCATAAACAAGCATTACGCCAGCGACAAATAAAACCGATGCAAGGACAATCGCCATTTTTACGTTAGATTTTGAAAAAATCATAATGATTTAGATTACTTAAAAACAAATTAAAACATCGACCTCGGACCTTACGGTCCTTTTATACATTAAGTATATCATATTACAATAAATAAGGCAAGCAGGGGTTCGTCGTTTATTGGATGAGTACACACAGTTGATTTTCCTGCTCTTTTTGGTAAAATGTAAAGATTCAAATTAACCATTTATTTTAACAAATTATTCCGCGGTAGCTCAATGGTAGAGCGGCTCCCTGTCGAGTAAGGCAGCTTTTCGTAGTAATGCGAATTGAAAAATCGGGCTAATTCGGGGAAACCTTTAAACTGGCAATCCCGAGCTAAATTCCTGCAAAGCTTAGTGACTTGTCCTGAGCTTGTCGAAGGATAAATGTGTAGAGACTATATACCCGGATCCCTTTGGGGATATTAGATAGTCCACCCCGTAGCGAAAGTTATGGATCATGTGTAAGGAGATGGTTCCAGGTTCGAGTCCTGGCCGCGGAGCAAACCTCGTGATTTGATGGTTCAACCTTCAAATCGTTAGGTAGAATCAGTGTTTCTTTCGGTTCGAAATTATTATTCACCGAGGGATGCCTTGGTTCTGATAGCCGATGCTTAAGAACACCATTAACCCCATTTTTGTTGGGGTTTTTGGTTGGTTCGAAATTTTTATTGAGTAATGGCGACCATTCAGCTAAAAACTCGAAACCATAAGTATATTTATGTTTGATTTTATCTGCATTTAACCTCAGACTGGAGAATATGTAAGCCAAAAGGAGCCTCTTGTCATCGGTAGTAGTATTAACACTGTTGTATATCTCCACGGCATGTTCGGCCAATTCGTGAATAGCGTAGCCAACTTCAAAATACTTCCTATCGTCACTACCTAGTTTTTCAAGATCGGACAATAGGTTTTCTTGGTCTGCTGTGTATTCTTTACATTTCTTATCATAGAAATCGGCTGTAATTTTTCCATCCAACTTATCCTCATACATTTTCTCAATTCGTCTCTGGATGCGATCATGACTTAGCTGTAAGTCGACCCTCAAATCTTCATTTTTCTTTGTACTACCCTCGTGTTTTCTGGCTATGGCTTTTTCTAGTAATCCAACGGCCCTATCGCTTTTTGGAGCAGCCTTATCAAATAATGGAAATATCTGACTTTCTACAATCTCTTGTCTTACATATACTTTCTGTGAACAGTTTTTGTAGTGATTACAATGGCCGTACCAATGTCCCTTTTGTATCTCCCAGGTTATTGTTCCTTCACACTCCTCGCATATAATTTTGCTCTTAAAAACAGGAAGATGCTTCTTGTATTGAGGATTCTTGTATTGCCTGACTAGTTTTTGCTGAACTTCCTCAAATATACCCTTGGTAATAATCGGCTCGTGATCACCTGGATAGGTTTGGCCATTCCATCGTATTTTACCCATGTAAAACGGATCGGATAAAAGCTCGTGCATTCTGCTCTTTAGTACCTTATTTTCGTAACTATTTCTTAATCCTTTCTTGTGCATTATTTCTACCAGTGCTTTCACTGAATAATTACCCGTTGAATAAAGCTCAAATATTTCTTGTACGAACGATGCCCTCGGCTCATCCTTAACGTGCGTCTTGTGTCCTTTCTCACCGACAGTTTTATATCCAAGTTTAGCCTGTGACGGATAACCGCCTTGGGCCAACTTCTCTTTTTGGCCTTTTCTTACTTCTTCTGAAAGATTTTTTGTGTAAAATCTTGCAATGGCAACCTTCATGTCCCAAACAAGATTTTCGTGAGCCTTCGTGTTTTTATTTACAATGAAGTTTTCTTTTATAAAGTGAATTTCCCTTTTATCATTTTCCTCAAGCCATTCACTAATCAAAACGGCATCTTTCATATTCCTTGTTAGCCTGTCTATTTTTTCACAAAGTATAATATTAATTTTACGTTTATTGGCATAGGCCAACATCTCAATAAAGTTTTTCCGAATCATTTTACCGCTAGCAGATTCGGCAATGCGAAAAACCTTATCGATTACAAACCCCTTGTTGGGAGCGTATTCATTCTGTTGCTTTTCTTGAGCATCTAATGAATAGCCGGTATCTTCTTGCTCTTTGGAACTAACTCGACAATAACTTATACATTTTGTTTTGTTTTCCATTGTTGTTTCTTTAAACTAAAAGGGAGCAGTTGCTGGAAACAACCTCTTGCGAGATTATAGGCAACTACCCCCTTCTAGCCCACAAGACTAAAGTTGTTTCCAGTATTAATTATAGCATGACGCAACTACTCCATCTAGGTCTATTCACCGACTGTTTTAGCGGCGTTTTTCGCTTCTGTAATCAGCTCTTCGAGTTCTTCGTCTGAAATCGGATTTAGAGAATAATAATTGGCATTACGGTAGCCGGGCCTGGTATATATCTGACCTTCTAATTCACCCAGAGCAATTCTTAGTGTCCCAGGATTTACAGTAATGCCACCCTCCCTGATCAGTTCTGTCATCTGTTTTTGATTAAGTGGCCTTACTTCATTTTCCAACACATCCTTAACGGAATCTTTTATAATCTCGACTTTACTTTTCTCTTTATCAATTTCACCTAAATACTCGAACTCCACCTTGTCATTACCCCCATTAACCCGTAATTGGAATGGATTATTTTCTTTGGCATGTCTCAATTTTGTTTGAGTGACAACAATTGTCGTATCTTTTTTCTTTACCGCAAGGTGACAATCAACGGAGGCTAAAATATCTGACGAACCACGCATGTCTTGAGACGGATCAGAACGGAATATACTAGATTTTCTGTTGTGGTGAGTAAAAATTACCGTAATACCATTTTTAGTAATTTGTTTGAGTAAGTTGGCAACTCTCGACATGTCTCGTGCATCATTTTCGTTTCCGCTATGTATCCTGACGAGAGAATCAAATATTACTACTCCGATATCTCGTTCTCTACATATCGACATTAACATGGCAACCGTTTTATCTTCGAGTTTAAAGTTGTCCAACGATATTATGTTTATGTTTAGTTTTTCACTTACCCCTAGCTGTCTAAATCTCTGGTGGAATAATCTTTCTCCATTTTCCTCGTCCACTATTAGTATGCCTTTCTTTGTAGTTTCAAATTTACTGAACAGAACGTCTCCATTGGCGACCTTGCTTGCAAGTTCTAGTATAATAAATGTTTTGTAACTTGATGGTGCTCCTGATATTGCTGTTATTCCACCTGATGGAATTAAACCGTCTACAACCCACTCCGGATCTCTGAACTCCTTAGCCATCAACTCTGATATATGTATTGGCTTAAATACTTTCTGATTATCAGAATCTTTATCAGACAAGTGCTTTTTACATATACTTTCCCAAATACTTCTCAATTCTTTTTCATCCAATGGCGGATCATTCTGTTTTTGATTCCATTCCAAGAATGACGACCAGCCAACTAACTTCCACAAATCTTCCGATATGCTGTTTAATAATTTTCCAGCAACTCTCGCTCCTTTATCATTTCGAGTGCCTTCCGGATTGACCTCGCTCATTAGCGTATCCCAGTCCTTTTCCTCGCTGGCAAATACGGGCTGCTTTCTTCTAAATAGTTCTTCTGGAAATTCTGCGAAGTCTGCCATATCCAGGCCCACTGCCCATTCATACTCTTTACCAGATGCGTGAATCGAGGGCGGCAATATAGCATATCCGCCATCTCCTCGAATATCAGTTTTGTCATTAATTCTTACAGCGTTGTCTATTTTGTGGCCAGGGTATTTATAGAAGTAGTGCCAACCCCCACCACCAGTTCTTGAAATTATCGTGGCCGGCAATTTACTTACTTCACCGCCAGCTTCTACATCAACTACCACAATGTCGGATATTTCTCCCGTAACAACTGCAATATTCATATCTTCGAAAGTTTCAAGCCAAACTATCACTTCCTCTCTGTTTGGTTTTCTTTTCTGAAATTCTTTCCACTCAATTAATGGCTTTTTATTTTGCCCGACTGGAATTATAGATAACCCGAAGTCTAAATACATAAATGCATATTCAAGCATTTTGTGATTCATTCTTTTTTAGTCTCATGGTAAATCTTTGCCAGTAAGTCAAAATATTCTACAAGCGTATTGAGAATTGTTGATGCCTCCTGGTGAGACAAATCTTTACCATAATCCTCTTTAATTATTTGTTTTAGCTCATTGACGAGCTGATCATCGACCATAGTTTTGGCTACGGCTTTCTGATAACAAAAAACCATAGTATTAATCTATGGTTTTAAAATCACACTTTTAAAAATTCGGTGCGTCCGGCCTTAGCGGTGCTAAGGCGTAACCTTCCCTAGTGGCTTTTTGTTCAGTCCTTTTTTCATTCTAGTAACGACTGTTTTGATCGTTTGATATTCCAAATCCTGATTATATTTTGTCTTAATCCTATTCCAGATTATACCCAAAACCTCAGTAGTAAGTTTTCTTCCGGCCGCACTATATAATCTATAGATGTAACAGTCTCTATCATAGTTTTTCCGTTGACCAAATCTTCTCTTTGGTATTTCTATCTCGTCATATTCCCCGGACCTGACCATTTCAACTGCGGGCCATAAAAACTTTATATCTTCTAGGGTTGTATTTCTGCCAACCTTAATAGAGAAAGTTGGTAAGTCGGTCATTGATTCCTTTCCTTCAACTATATCTGGCTCGGTTTCTGCCTCGCTTAAACCTTTGTGGCCAGGACTGAATGTGTTGTATAGAACATAGTGACTAACACCCTCGTACCAATAGTTCCCAGGCAATTTAAATAGTTTGAGTATTTTTACAACTTCTTTGTATAAAGGGTCACCCCTTTTTACTACTCGATAAGATCCTAATGACTTTCTGCCGTTTAATGTAAATATTTTAATTTCGGGTAGTCTGCTTAAAAAATTACCCCTTTCTGGATCGTCAGCACTGATTCTAAATTTACTCTGAACTATTAAAACAGCCTCTTGGAAATTTGGATTGGTTTCAAGCACTCTTCTGGCCTGCTCTGCTTTCTCAAAATTTAGTCGAGTTTGCTCCTTACGTTTCATAAAAACTAGAGTAGTATTTCCGTTGCTTTTTATCAATATCAGCAGTATAATATAATTAACAACTTAATTCGCCTAAACCCTATTCAAACTAGGGCATGGCATCTCAAATCCTAGGGTATATAGACGGGCTTATGTCCAGTCCTATACCCTAGGTCTGCGTCCGAAAGGTCGCAGGACACCGTAAGGTGTCGCTGGCGTAGGCCCTTTTATGTACAAAATTAAAAAATCACAATTTATAGTTATTTTAGTTGCAGGAGCAACTATTGATCTTATTCTCTTTCTTTTTGGTATAGACGAGGAATCTTTGGGATCTATTATCTTTGCCTTGGTATTGGTAGGTTTTTTAGTATTCTATGCCATAGGTTGGAAAAATTATAATAAAAACAACCAGGATAGCGGGCAAGAGCTAAGAATAACAGAGAGAAAGAAAAGGAATATCAAAAATACCAAAATAGTTATTTCATCAGTTGCCGTGATAGTATTTATAATAATTTTGATTATCTCGGCTAACAACAACAGAAATTATATTCCCACCCCCATACCTACACCGGTTAATCTTCAGGACTACAACATACCCTTTGACGATATCTCAATAAATATAAATGGCCTTGATTGGTCTGTAGAAAATCTATACAACAAGGGCAACAAGCTTGTAGATCAAAAGACCGGCATTGTACACAACACCACAGAAGGCAAATTTATGGAAGCAGTTTTTGTGGTCAATAATAAGACAGAAAATCCTCGGACATTACCTGCGTTGAAAGACCGAATATTTAAATTCCTAGATGATAAGAACAGAAACTACTATCCATTTCTTAGTCCGGGGCTAAAACCAGGAGATTCAGAGATCGATAAAACATACTGGGAGTACGGCATATTCACCATAAAACCAGGCATTCCTTTCAGGTTTTCTATTTTTTTTGAAGTAGCAAAAGATACGAAATCGGGTCGTGTAATAGTATCTGTTCCGCAATGATAGGCTTTATTAAAAGACAGAAAATATATCTATTGGTAGCAATATTTATATTAACTATCGGCTATTTTGTTTTTATTCAAGACAATAATGACGAAGTGTTATTGGTTGATGGCTGGGTGTGTCCAGAAGAAGATGTAGATATAAATCTCACCCTGGCTTATATGAGTAAGACGGATGTTGACGGCGTATTTAAAATAATTGACTTTCTAAAATCTCAAGGATGCGATGTTACCCTACAAAAAATACAGGCAAGAATGTCGGCAGATATAGAATTTGGCACAAGTCCAGGCTCACAGTTCTGAAAATCAGAGAAACACACTAGTTAGCCATAGTATTATGATAGTATTCTATATGTCCATTCTATGGCTCTAAATACCTCTAGATAGACTAAACAAGCATGACCATATACATATAAACGCTATGGGGATTGGTGCTAGTGCTAGAGGGTTTACAATCTAAAGAATTAAAAGCAGTAATCTGGCTATTTGGGCCAGGTTTTGTTAACTTTACTAGAAATGTTAGTCAATAATATATTTAATCTTGTAAATAAATTTGGAACCGCAGAAGACCAACTTTCTGCTGGTTTTGGGTTTATATTAAAGAATCATCCAAAGGTTTTAATGGCCCTATTAAAGAAACTGGGATTGCCGATTGATAAGAAAATAATAAAAATAACCGACATAGAAACTCAGGTAGTATACGAATCAGGAAATAGTAGAATTGATATTCAGCTCAACTGTCCAGGCAACTTTCTTGTGTTTATAGAGTCAAAAGTTGGTGCGGTTAGGCCAAATGACATGGTAAACCAGTTAAAGAAGTACAAGGATATTTTGGTTAGTAGAAGGAGTGAATATCCAGAGGGTATTCGCCTAGTATATGTTGGTAAGTATAAAATATCAGAGAATGATACAAAATATATAGCTGGACAACTAAGGATGAAAGGCGGAGAATTTCTGTATCTATCATGGGAGGACCTAATAAAATTAACTGACATGGTTCGTGAAAAAGAAATTATAAAGCTTTTCCACGACTATATAAGCGATTCTATGTATAATAAAAAAATCATAGGCGAGCAAAAAATTAAAAACGTAGTTGAGGTTTTGGTAATGTTCACCAACCCCACATTTTGGGAAATGACAAAAGTTAAGAATATTGCGGTTCAGAAAAATAGTGCTCCCGATGCAAAATATGTTGCCTTTTTGAGAACTCACTTGCCAGACAGAAAAAGAAGTGCCATTACGCACATTGCCGAAGTAGAATACACGGAGATAAATGTTCCAAGAGAAAAAATGCTTGAGGGATTGCCCCAAAATATTAAAAACGAGCTAGTGAAACACATGAAAGATAGAGGTGTAGATTTAGACGCAGGTCATAAAAACTATGTTCTAAAAAAAGATTCTATCGTTGCTCTTGCAAGAGAGATAGAACACGTAGGTAATGCCGGAATGGTTAATTTTAGGACAACGATGTCAGAGTTGTTAAGAGCTAAAAGCACAAAGGAGATGAAAAAGGGCCGACAAACATAGATATTTAAGCTGGATTTTGTTAATCTATCAATATGGAAATTATCTATGTTTTAACTAATGAGGCAATGCCTGGCTATGTAAAAGTTGGCAGAACCGGAACAAGTCTTGAGCAAAGAATAAGAGAGCTTAATTCTTCAACAAGTGTCCCGTTACCATTTACTGCTTTTTATGCCTGTACCGTAAAAGATGCTCCATTTGTTGAGCATCAACTTCATGATGCCTTTGACGACAATAGAGTTAATCCGAGAAGAGAATTTTTTCATATTGCACCAGAACGAGTAGTTGCGGCATTAAAATTGGCTGAAATCGAGAACCTTACTCCAAAGAGGGATTATGTCGAAACAAAGGAAGATCAAGAAGCGTTAGACGAGGCTCGTGAGAGACGAGGTAGGTTTAATTTTGGTATGGTTGATATTCCCATGGGGGCAGAACTTGTTTTTAGTAGGGACGAAAATATTAAAGCTAAGGTTATAAATACTCACTCTACTGATTCCATTGAATTTAATGGTGAAATAACAAGTCTTTCCCGGTCAGCAAAAAAAATACTCGGCTATGACTACGGCGTTGCCGGAACAGATTACTGGATGTATGAGGGTGAGACGCTAGATGAACGGAGAAGAAGATTTGAAAACGGAGAATAGCCTCTAGCCTGTGGGTAAAACATACTAGTCGCCATGTTATAATTAAGACACTTAGAGGAGGGTTTTTTTAATATTTTATTTATTCAACAATGACAAGGCTAAGAGCAAAGATCAATAGACCAAAGTCAGTAACTCCGATTACTGAAAATATAAAAGCTCAAGCACACCCCGCTCATTACTTGATGCATAAATATTGGGGTAGAAAACCCCACAATGTCATCAAGGATTATATTTTAAACCACACAAACCCAGGAGACACGGTTTTAGATCCATTCATGGGTAGCGGGGTGACAATAATAGAATCAGTTAAGAACAATAGGAGGGCTATAGGGGTAGATCTTAATCCCATAGCCTGTTTTATCGTTCAAAATACTTTGGATAAATGGAATGAGGGAGGGTTTCTGAAAACTTTTAATCGTATTTTTAATAAAAACCTAAAAAGGTTCTCCGTTTTTTATAATACTAAGTGTCCGAACTGTAAAACGATATCGACCCTAGAAAATTCTATTTGGGAGAATGATTTTTTGGTTAAAATTAAGGGCCGATGTCCTAAATGCGGTTTGTTTAAAAAGAATGCTGATAATTTTGACCAAGAGGTATATAAAAAATCGACCGCTTTATTTAAAAAGCTAGATAAGGCGAACAGATTATATTATCCCAAAGATGAAGTTCTTAAGTATGTAAAAAGAAACGGGAAGAGTCATTTAAATGAGTTTTTCTCTGAACGTGCCCTTTTAATACTTGGAACATTAATTAAAGACATCAATGAGGTCAGAGACAAGAAAATAAAAAATTTACTATTAATGTGTTTTACTTCAATGTTGCCAAATGTTTCTAAAATGATTCCTGGCAACAAAGAAACTGTTAATGGCAGGTCCGGCTGGGTTATAAGTAAATTATGGGCGCCCAAAATTCATACGGAGAAAAATATATTTACAAGTTTCAGTGGCCGTTTTAACAAGATCAGAACGGGTAAGAGTGAGGTGGTGGATATGGTCAACCCAGGGAGGGCTAAGATTTCTAACAGTAGTGCCGATAATCTCGGGACAATAAAAAGTAAATCCATAGATTACATTTTTACAGACCCTCCATACGGAGATAGTATAGCCTATTTTGGTTTGAGTATGTTTTGGAATGCTTGGCTTGGACGTAAAGTAAATTATGAAAAAGAAATAATATATGACCCATATAGAAATAAAAAATACGAAGATTATGGCTCAAAGATGAATCTTGTTTTCAAAGAACTTTTCAGGGTTCTAAAAGATAAAAGATATTTATCTTTTACATTTCACAACAGAAACCTGAATATATGGAAAGCCGTAATGGATGCTGTACGAGATTCCGGTTTTTATATAGATAGTGTAGTATATCAAGAACAGGCCGTAGCGTCTGGCACACAGGGACTTAATAGAAAAAATACTCTTCGTGGGGATTTTGTTTACAATTTAAGAAAAGATATTGATAGAATACCGCCAACTATTAAAGATATTCAAGATGCCGAAAGTCTGATAATCAGAAATGTAAATAACTGGATTAATAACAAAGGCGGCTATATTACCCCGGACACACTGTATAGTAAACTAATACCTTTGTTGGTAGATAATAATGCATATACAGATAAAATGGGTAGAGTTGTAGATATTGAGAAAATTCTGAAAAATAATTTTAAATATAATCCCATATCCGACAACGGAATCTCTTATTATGCGTGGCAAAACATATACAAAAGAGCCTATTCTTATTGATTTATTCGCTGGCGCGGGAGGAATCTCCGAAGGTTTTAGAAAGGCTGGTTTTAAAATAATTTCTGCCAATGAATTCGATCTAGAGATTGCAACAACTTACTCAAAAAATCATCCCGAAACTAAAGTATTGGTTAAGGATATAGCGAGCATAAAGCCGTCAGAATTATTAAATGGACACAAAGAGGTTGATGTTATAGTTGGAGGTCCACCTTGTCAGGGATTTAGCATGGCCGGCAAACGCATACGTGACAACGGAGCCTTCCTCGGTGACCCGAGGAACCAACTTTTTTACGAATTTTATAGAATAGTAAAAGCCATTAGGCCCAAAGTTTTTTTGATGGAGAATGTTCCGGCAATATTGAATATGCGAGACGGATCTATAAAAAATAGAATAATAAATATTTTCAGCAACCTTGGTTATAAAACAGATGTAAATGTTTTACTAGCTGCTAATTTCGGGGTTCCACAAATGAGAAAAAGAGCTGTTTTTATCGGCAACAGACTAGATATAAGTCCAGAAAAAATGTATCCTGAAGAAACGCATGGACCTGGAAGAAAACTTCCTTATGTCACTGCCGGTGAGGCAATATTAGACCTACCATTAATTAAGGCTGGTGATGGTACTTTTGAAAACAAATACGATAAGAAAGAAGATAACTCATACCAGCGTGAACGTAGAAAAAATTCCAAGATACTCTATAATCATCAAGCACCTCGGCATAGTAAGAAGATTGTGACTATTTTGAAGATGATTGAAGAAGGGCAAGGACGTTCACATCTGCCAAAAACCCTACAAACTAAGTCCATTCATAGTGGAGCGTTTGGACGAATAGACAGATTGAAACCAGCCTATACAATCACAACTCGCTTTGATACTCCTTCGGTCGGGAGAGTTACACACCCGATAGTTAATAGGTCATTGACTCCCAGAGAAGCAGCAAGGATACAGTCGTTTGATGACAATTTTATATTTATTGGCAGCAGAAGTTCTGTAGGAAAACAGATAGGCAATGCCGTTCCTCCTTTGATGGCTTACGCTATAGCAAAACAAATTATTAAATTTCTGAAATAATTATGATTAATAACTACAAAAACCTCCTGATTACTAAGGGGGGTAATGACTTTTGGAGAAAGGCAAAGCAAAGAGAGTATCATGATACTGATTCAATTCTTCGCTCTCTTACTGTTGAATTTTCTAAATTGGATACACGCAACGCTATGACCTTGCGTTATTTAGGGCTTGTATTGAACTTGGGTTCTAATCACTTACAGGTTTCATCCGCTGGTGCCACTTTCATTAAATCTATGTACAAACAAAAGATTTTGGACGAGCAACTTATGAAAGTTTACTTGAATTATCCCGCCGTTAATCCACGTATAAAGATTAATATCATACCGATGAAGGCATTGCTTATGGTATTAAAAGAGTTGCGCACCATAACATTTGAAGAATATACCGCTTTTGTCTGCTGGATTACTTTTTATAATGAAATACCTTTAATAATAGAAATAATTCGTGATTATCGAACTGGTGGGAAGAGTGACGACTACAGGGCGTTGTTCAACAATAAGGTTAAGGAAATTGGTATTGCTGATTTTGGTGATAATATAAAACGTTTTTTCGATATGATGGCACTATCTTCATATTTTACCATCAAGAAAGATCCTTCTGGAATGTTGCACATGATATCTAACCTTAGCCCCGATGATATCGATATAGTGTTAGGAACATTTGATGATAGAAACTTTGCTGAAACGACTTATGAGCAATATCTTACCAACAATGATGGGTGGCAGGTCTATGGTTCCGATTACATTGATACTCTTGCGAGTTTAAAGAAAATTTCATCAGAAGAAAGAAAGGAAGTAATTGAAGATATCAAAACAATAGCAGAGTTGCCGGGGCTTAGCGAAGTTGTACCACAGACTATTTATCTCGTCTTAACCGGTGGTGTTAAAAAAAAATTACGCTCTGCATCTATATCTAGAAAACCAAGTAAGATTGATTACGCCGCTAAGGATACTCGCAATCGACTATATGGTGATAGGGGTGAAAAAATTGTTGTGAAACTAGAAAAACAGCGTCTTAACGATTCAAACAAGGCTAATTTGGCCGATAAGGTTGAACAGGTATCTCTCGTAGACGATAGTTTGGGATACGATATACTTTCCTATAAGGATGACGGGGTCGAAAAACATATTGAAGTTAAGTCGGTTGTAGTAGAGCCTAATAAATCCTTTGTATTTTATATATCATCGAAGGAAATGGCTGTGGCTCAACTAGATACACATTATTGCCTTTATATCGTTTTCGACTGCAAATCTACTAACCCAAAGGTATTTGAAATGCCCAATCCATTTATTAAATCTTTGCCGGGAGTCACCATAACACCAATTAAGCATATGGTGGAGGTTGTTGTTAATACGTAAGTAGTCTATAAATACCTAATCAACTTCTAACGCCCTTGACCAGATAGTGTTCTTTATTATTATTAAATTAAGAGTTCTTTGAATGCTGGCGGGGATATCCTGGGACCCTTTTTGTACATTACGCTAAGTCTCTTTTATCTCCCCTCCGCAGTAGTTTTTAATAACTGTTGCGGTGGGGGTTGAGTAAAAGTCGACAACCCTTTTGTATAAAAATATCCTGGATATATTCTGTACTTAACTGGGCCGTAAAGCACATTTGGGTATGTATATGTCTGTCCACGTTAAATGGCTAAAACAGTCACTACACGTACAGGACAAAAAGCACCTGTTTCTGGTCAGTATCAACCGACCGGAACAAAGAAAGAGATCACTCTTTCAAGGTACGATAGAGTCCCTCCTTATAAGGGGAAGGCTAAAACTTTTGTCCTGACAGATCGTACTAAACATTAATTAAATAATGTTTAGGTTTTTCCTCGCTAGCATTCAGAGAATTATAAAACATGTTTTCTGAAAATCAGAGACTTTAGTGACTGGCAATTTTCGCCAGTTTTTGATTTAATTTTGCCATGGGAGAAAAAAATAAAGCCATAAATTTTGAAGACATCAAAAGTGTGGCAAAATTTCTACAAAAGCCAACCGTTAAGGTTGCCGAGGCTTTGACTGGCATTTTGGCGTCCGGGTTTAATGATTGGAAACTATCTGCTGGACGGCTAGTTCAAGCATCTATAAAAACTAAGTTGCTTACGCAACTAGGCAGAGAGATAAATTGTTATATTGAGAAGGGCAAAATTAAGGAAGACTATCTTTCGAGTGATTTAAATAGAATATCTTTTCTCGAGCTTTTAAAGTTTATAGATGAACAAGTGCCAGATGCTCACAGGTTTGAAGCTCTTAAATCTATATTTCTCTATTCGGTTTCAAAAAATGCTACAGAAAAAGATGAAGAACTTGCCTATGAATTTATGAACTTAGCAAAAGATTTGACCAGCAGTGATATTCTAGTCTTAAAGGCTGCATATGATATTACGAATAGCAAGATTAACCCAAATATTAAAACCAGTATCGAGACAACGACCAACCAGGCATCTCTTTGGTTTTCTATTATAGCTGCTCAAATAGGCCACAATATTCCAGAATTAGTCTCGAAGCGGGAGAACTATCTTATAGATCTTGACCTGATTGGAAAAAGAGATCATCCTCATAATTTCTCTAGACCAGCGGATTCCTTCCAACACACTAGCCATTTTAGATTAACTAGTCTGGGTTATAAATTTTGTGAATTTATAACTAAATTTAAATAAACCCCTCCTCAAATAGCGATAATTTCAACTTTTGTGCATGCTCTTCTTTCCCAATAATCTCCTTCTTCTAGCCGAAACGGGGACATTGCTTAGTAACAGATGAGTAGGTCAAAATAATACTATATATAGTATAGATATTTTGACTCACTCAACTAGTGCCAGGAGTTGTCTAATTTGCTTTAAATTGACCTCTGGTGCCGGAAAAGCCCTCTTCCAGTCGTAATCAAAGAATGCTTTGATCCAAGCGTTTACGGACGATTTAATTGGTTCGGAATCTGTGGTATGCTGTGAGCAGAAGAATATGAAACGAACTGATTGTCGGTAAAATCGACCAGTTGACGGTTGCCCAGCCCCTCACTTGCTCGCAAGTGAGGGGCTGGGCCTTTCTCAACGCCAAAATCCTGCGGATTTGGGCGGGTATTGAATGAAATCTTAATTCTCTCGGAGGAATAATCTAAAGAAGAGAGGATGGATTTTGCCAGTAGATTTTTATCCATT
>Ga0209541_10000793_pt1 | contig 62822 bp, 68 predicted proteins | sample RifCSPlowO2_01_FD_184027 | JGI IMG/M metagenome (GOLD analysis project Ga0209541, IMG submission 184027) | Groundwater microbial communities from Rifle, Colorado - Rifle CSP2_plank lowO2_0.1 (SPAdes) (version 2) | ecosystem: Environmental > Aquatic > Deep subsurface > Groundwater | place... | reverse complement strand
TTGCTTATTATCGATAAATACGCATGATTTAGTGCTGCCAATGGAAATGCATTTTATGCCGCTGCCAACCCCGCCGTTTGCAACGGTAAAGTTGAATTCCTGCGCAAAAGAGCCATTGTACTGGTAAGCAAAAAAATAGCCGGTGCTGGAAATATTGGAAATAAATATTATCTCTTTTTGGGGATCATCATCAATATCATAAATTGCAGGCTGCCCTTGCAGTTTTCCAACGATTTTTTCGCCGATTAAATCCAAAGCAGGATTAAAAATGCCGAGGCTGTCATTAAAAAAAATAATTATCTCGGTTTTGCCGTCGTTGTTTATGTCGCTGACTAATGGCTGGAAATTAGTGCCGTTATTTATGCTGAAATTGGCTATGCTTTTGCTGTTAAAGTAGCCAGCGCCGCTTGCCCTGCCAGTATTCAATTGGTCATTCTGAAACTGCTCCCACACAGCATTCGCACTTGGAGCTAAAACAAGAAGCAAAAATACTATCACCCCTTTCATAAATGTAAATCTGGGGAGATAATATTTAAATTTTGTTAATTAAACATACCCTTTGTTGTGATTGATATACTTTTTAACGAAAAACCTCACAAAATGCTTTTCATCATTCCATAATTGCGAGACTTCTAAATTAGAGTAGTAAGCTCTTCTGTCTCCGAACTTAATATTAAACATTGGATATTCATTCTTGTTAAGCATGTAATTTGCAATAAGCCTGCTTATTCTTCCGTTGCCATCAGTAAAAGGGTGGATTGTGACAAATTTAAGATGCGCCAATGCGGCAAACTCAACAGGATTGTATTTTTTTATATTTTTTCTGCACCATGCAAAAAAAACTTCAAGCAATTTATCAAGCGAATCTGGATGTGGAAAGCTAACCCTACTTCCGGTTACCATAATTTTATGCAATCTTATCCTGCCCACTATGTCGGGCTCGGAACTTTCAAAAATCATTTTGTGCCATTGGCATATTTTTTTCAATGTAAGCCAGCCCCTGTATTTTAGCATATCGTAAAACGCTTTTTTATGCCCTTCAGCTTCCCTCACGTCTTTTAACGGCTTGTTGCTTGGAGTTGTTCCATGGAGAAACAGCTCAGCAGTATCTCTGTATGATAATTTGCTGCCTTCTATCTTATTGGAATTGTATACAAATTCGACCATGAAAGACTCAATCTGCTTCTGCTTAGCCACCTTAGGCAATTTTTCCAATTCCTTAGCATAATTTTTTTTTATAGAAACAAGCGTTTTGCTCCATAATCCTCTCATTGCACTAAACTCCATCGCTTTTTTTAATTCTTCTATATTATTAGGCCTCTTTCTTCCTAAGTACTTGCTTAACACCTTTACTTTTTTTCCGATCTTGTAGCTGTGCTCAATATAATAATAATGCTTTTTTCCTATTTTTCTTCTTCTAAGTACTGCCATAGTATGGTCTTACCTTTACTTTTATATAAATTTTTCTATTTTTCAGAAAAAGTAACGGTAAATTACAGCTGGATTTGTATTAAAACAAGAAGCAAAACCAATGCCACCCCTTTCATAAGGCCAAAGCAAGAGAAATCCTATAAAAACTTTACTTATTCAACAAAATAACTTTATGCTCCTGGGCAAAATCTTCCCAGGCCTTTTGCGCATAGGGATTTGAGCTTTGCAGTTCTTTTGGCAACCTGCTGAAAAATTGGTGGGGGCAGGCGTGATTTGCTTGGACATAGTCTATATCAGCCCCTAGGTATGGGTCATAGGATTTGCCAGACTTGGCATCAGTAATTTTCACAAATTGTATTTTGCCGATAATGCCATATTTGTCAAGATCTATCCCTATTGGCCCACCTACAAATGTTTTTTCCCCTACTTTTATGAAATCAAGAGGGTTCTCGGGCCTGCTTATATGCACATACACATCTTCGCTTATGGAAAACTCCCCGATTACGATATCAATGCCCGGCCCTGTTTCTATGCACCTTTCAAATCCCACTACTATGTGCCCTCCATCCCCCAATGTCACTGCATTTTCAAAGCCGTTTGGATTGGAAGGCGGCCCCAGCGCTTTTTTAGGGTCTGTATATTCGGTGCCTTTTCCGGCCTTAAATTCAATGACTCTGGCTGCATAAACAGGCTTTTTTTCTTTATGTGTTGCCTGCGCTGTATCAAAATTAGTCGCTAAAAGCAGCATAGCTGCCCCTGCAACATGCCCGTATTCCCTGTACAAATGCCTTACCATGGTTGATAATCCCATATTTTACCCTTAGAAAAATCTAAGAGAACTGCACCCCCTCGTGTGTAAAATCCTCTTTTTCTTTGCTATTTTACCAGATATTTAAAAAATTATCGCTTATAGCGGTATCTAAGCAGAATTAAATCAGCGAATTAAAAAATAAAAAAATAAATTTATTTATCCTCAGGAGCAGGCTGGTCTCCATCGCCTTCTCCGCCGCCACCTTCGCTTGGCTGTTCTGGCTCCGGGCTAGGTTCGGATGGTTCTTTGCCCGGTTCTTCTTGTACTGCACTCATTTTTTCACCTCCAAAATATTTTTTAAAAAAAGGTGCTAATATTAGAAAAAAACTAATCTTATATAAAAGTTTCGATTAATTAGTAATGGCCAAAAATATTTGCTCATAAAGAACCGCTACTAAATATAAAACGACATACTATAGGAAATAACTTTAATTTTCGTATACATTTGTCAAAAATCACAAGATTTATCATAATTTGTTGTGATTTTTGAGCATGCTCGGAAATCGCAACAATATATTATCAAATTTGACGATTTCCGACATATTATTTCCTAATAAGCAAATCACAGCGAAAAGTTACGAATATTAGTGTGATTTGCTATAAATGAAATAATGCTTATGTAGTTTTCTAAATTTTATTATTTTTTACAACTTCAAAAAAATTAATTTTATTTGTAATGCACTTTAATCGAAAAATGAGGAAAATTATTAAATTAGCTTATCGGATTAATATTTATTAAGAATTAAAACATAATCTAATCCAAAACAAGGCCGCACTTTTTGCAGTAAAGCTCACCGTTCTCATAGCCGATATTTCTGCTGCCGCAGTCAGAGCACTTCCTTATCCTGTCCTCATGCTTCAAGCTCTCTAAGCTTTTACCCCCAACTTCCATGCCCCTCCTTAAAGATATTGTATTTTTAAATCTTTTGTTTTTATAAGCGTAATTTCCAGTAGCAATAAAATCAAATTTATTTTTTATTAAACTTTCAGATAATTAAAAAATGCCTTCGGCACATTCTACGCTCGCCGCATTGCTCGCATTTATAATCCTGTTGCACTTACTATATTTCCCTAACGGGTGGGTGGAGGGCATTATGATTCCAGAAAGTGCAAATATATAGTACCCTCCCTATTTTTTATTTAGAATGATTTAACTATTTGCGCTAAATAATGCTGCTAATATTCTCCTGCTTGCCTACCCTTATGACGTTATCGACAAAGCTCTCTATTTTGCTTTCATGCGAGACAATAATCACCTGCTTCATGTTCAATTGCTCCAGAACATCCCTCACCTTGTCAAGCTGCTCGGAGGAAAAGCCGTCAGTCGGCTCGTCGAGGATTATAATATCCTTTGTTTTTATCCCCGAGACTATGTCATTGATTACCTTATTGAGCGCCAGCCTGTATGACAGCGCAACCGATGTCCTTTCGCCGCCGGACAAATTTTCAAACGAAGTCTCATAGCCATTTTGTTCAATAACTGGCGTGAATTCATCATCCAGCCTTACAGAAATTGTCTCATCCTCAATAAGAATGTTAAACCAGCTTTTGAGCAATTCATTGAACTCCCTGTAAACCTGGAGCATCACGTGCCTCTCCATGCTGCCCATTAAATTTGTGAAAAATTCCTCAATCCAATTCTGCATTTGCCCAAGGTAGCTGCATTTATCTTTTGCCTCTGTCTTTTTGCCGATGTCCTTTTCCAGTGAGGCTATTATCTTGCTGATTCCCTCTTTTTCCTTTTCAAGGGAATTGTTTTCCAGCTCCAGTTTTCTCTCCTGGTTAATGTTCAATTCAAATTTTTCTTTTATTTGCCCATATTCCTTTTCCGCGCCTATCAGCTCCTGCAGCTCCCTGTTCAACTCAATTTTCCTCACGTTTATCCTGCCAATGTCCTTTTTGATTGCTTCCTGCTCGTTCAATAAATTGTTCCTGTTATTTGTTTTCTGGCCCAGGTTCCTGATTTTCAGGTTTATCAGCTCCAGTGAGCTTTCTTTCCTTCTTAACAACATTAAGTTTTCCCTCATTTTTCTCAGCTTTGTTTCTTCCTCGATTTCCCTGCCGGCATAATCCTTTATCTTTTCCTCAAATTCCTCTAATTTTGCCCTTTCCCTTTCGTTGATGAAATGCTTGTGCTCTTTGCTTACATCCTGCTCGCATAAGGGGCATTTGCTCAGGGAAATGACTTTGTCTTTCAGTTCCCTGGATTTCTTTATTTCCAAATTCAGCTCTGAGGCCTTGTTTATGGTTTCCCTGATGCTTCTTCCCATTGAATCAATCTGCTTTTCATTATCCCTTATCTCAGCCCTTAGCTTTTCAACATCAATTTTCTCCTTGCCTTTAAGCTCCTCCTCCATCTCCCTTATCTCTTTTTCAATCCTTTCAGCTTCTTTGCTGTTTTTTTCCCTTGATGCCAGCCTGTTTTTTAATTCAACATCAAGGACTTCAAGTTCCATCTTTATCCTGTTCAGCCGGCTTATTTTGCCTTCAATATTCCTAATTGATTCCCTGTTTTGCGCAACAGCGATTTTTATTTTCTCCAGCCTGGGCTTGTTTTCCACTAATTTTCTTTCAAGATCGAGAATTTCATTTAGCAGCCCTTCTTTTTCCTTCTTTTTCAGCTCAAGGTCCGAAATAAAGCCCTCCAGCTCCCTTCTCTTCTCCTTGATGCTTCTTACAAAAATTGAGGCATTTTCCCTTACTCTCTTGTACTTGTCGATGTTGAACACTTTCCTTAAAGTCTCAAGCCTTGTTTCTTTGCCCTCCAGCAGGATTTTTTTCATTTCCTCCTGCGGCGTGTAAACAGTATACCTATAAACCAAATCCTTGCCTTTTGATGCCAATTCTTTCGGATAGCCCAAAAGCCCGATGACATCAGCCTTCAATTCCTCGTGCATGCCCTCTTTTTTGATGTCATTAACTATTACATAGCCGCTGCCCTGGCTTATCCCGTTTTTGCCTCTTTTCAAAGTCCTTTTTATCACAATATCTTTCCCTTCCAGCTCAAAATTCAGTTCAGCCGAGCCTTCATTCTTTCCATGCCTCAGCAGAGAGGATGCCGGCAGCTCTGTTTTAGCGCCGAAGAGGGCGAATTCTATAGCCAGCAAAATGCTTGACTTCCCAGCCCCAATGTCGCCAGCCAGAAGAACAGAGCCTTTGGGAAACTCCAAAGAAGCGTTTGTGTAGCTTCTTATGTTGTTTAGTTTAACAGATTTTAGCAGCATATTCCCCCTCAGGGCAAATTAAGCCGACTGCCTATATAAATGTTTTTTTGTTTTAAAGATATTGTCAAGATAAGCCGCCAGAGCTTTGGCAGTTTTCTTTATTTTATTTTTTATTGAAAAATTTATGATTTTTATTGAAGGAAAACTGTTCCTTATTTTCTGTTACAAGTGTTTTGCCTCAGCCCTAATTAAAGGCGGCTATCTTATCTTGACAATATAGTTTTCAAAGAAGAAATATTTAAATACTATTTTCTGAATTGTTTTTGGTGCAGATGAATTTCAAACCATAAATTTTATATAGGCGGCTGATTAGGTTTTGCTTTAAGCGAAGCAAAAAAGAGGTGTAAATTGGCAAGAAGAAAATCTCAGGCAGCTTTGGAATTCCTGATTACATACGGCTGGGCTTTACTGGCTATTCTGATAACTCTTGCAGCCTTGTATTACTTCGGGATTCTTGATTTTGCGAAATACCTCCCTGACAGGTGCCTCTTTACATCCCAATTGGAATGCGTAGACTTTGTAATGAAAAACAATGAGATAATATTCAAGCTTGTGAACAATCTTGGCGAGCAGATTACTGTGCAGAGCATAAGCCTGACAAATGACGCAACGCCGCCCTTGAGCTGCACGCCTCCAGCAGCGGGTTTCTCATGGAACCCGAGTGATGAAAAGGATTTTACCTTCACTTCATGCTCCGGAGGAGGCTTTATCAAGAATGAACAAGTTGAGGCTAAAGTCACGCTTACATATTTTGCCCCGGCAACACCTTCCCAGCCTTTGCATGCTGTCAATGGAAAAATCCAGGGCAGGGTCCAGTAAAATGCCAAAAGCCCAGGCAGCTTTGGAATATCTTCTGATAATAGCCATGACGTTTGCCATAATAATCCCTACAGTGTACTTGTTTTTTACTTACAGCCGCGAGTCAAATATCAAGATAATTGATTTTCAGATTAGCAGCATAGGGAGAAATATAGTAAACACGGCCGAGTCAATTTACTATTCAGGGGAAAATTCAAAGACAGTTTTGGAATTCAATATGCCGGAAGGCGTTAACAACGTTTTAATAATATCCAACAAGGAGGTTGTATTTAATGTCACAACAGATTTTGGGTATATGGACATAGTCTTTTTTTCCGATGTAAACATAACCTCAAACAGCTGCTCAGGTAATATATGCAGCCTCTCGCCTGTAGCAACCCAAGGCTTCCAAAAACTTAGGGTAAGGTCAATAAGCAATGGCAAGCAGGTGCTCATAGAGAAAGAATAGGATGGCAGGAAGAAAATCGCAGTTTGCTATGGAGTTTGTTGTGCTTATAGCATTTATGCTCGTAATCTTTCTTGGATTTTTTGCAGTTGTTTCCATGAGGATTTTAGAGGCGAAGGAAAATGAAAACAAGCAGATAGCCAAGGAAATAGCGAATATGGTCCAGGATGAGGTGACGCTTGCAAATTCAGTTGCCGACGGCTATAAAAGGACATTTAATGTACAGCAGAAATTCAAAGGAAGCTCCTATAATATAGCTGTTATTGGTAACAGGGAACTGGTGGTCAATTACCTCGGAAATGAGCAGGTGGTATTTTTGCCAGAAAGGGTATGCGGAGACGCATTCAAGTCGGAAAATGAGATAGACAAAAAAGAAAGATTTATATGCCTAAATTCAAATTTAAATTTTACCCAATGCCAAAATGCGCAAAACCTGAATCTTTGCGATGAGATTGATGAAGAATTATTGCCCGGAGTAAAATGCTGCTGTTGCGGCAGGTACGGGCTTTGCTGCTAAAAAATTAAATAAAAAATGAAAATAATGAAAAATAAACTTATAATAACGAATTTATGCTTATTCATTTTTATGATTCTTTTTACAAGCCTTATTATGGCGGCTTGCCCGGATGAAGTGGAAACTCCTGATAAGCTAAGGCCGGAATTAAGGACAATAATATTAGGTTATCTGTCTAATCCTTCCGAAAGCCCATACACCCTTAATGAAATCATTGACTTATTGAATTTCTATAACTCTGAAAAAGAAAAATCCATGATTACCGATTGCGAGTCAATTGGTAGTACAAGTAACACACAAATATCGGAAATATTAAAATATTCAGGTTTGGTAGTTAATAAAAGTGAGGATATTCTTGCAGCAGAGGAAGAGGCGTTAAATGCTTTAGAAAGTCCAGTGCCGGGTCAAGTTGGATTTCTTATGAAAAATAACCAATTTATGGTTATTTCCTTTGACGATAGTGGGAATGTATTCTTGAAAGGCACACTCCAACAAAATTCCAATCCAACAGCCACACCAGACGACGAGTTTATAATTAAGGATAATGCTGGAAATAATGCCGCAGTATTCAATCTATTTACGGGCAATGCAGCAATTAAGGGAACCTTGCAGGAAAACCAGCCGACATTAATTCCTGCCGAGCAAAGCAATGATTTTATTGTAAAAGATCCTAACGGCATTATCATTAGTTATGTTGATGAGTCTGGTAATTTTTATTTAAAAGGTGTTTTAACACAAAATGCCATGTTGCCGGAATTTCAGGATAATGAGCCTCCTTCAATAACTGAAGCTGCGATATCTCCAACCTCTGGTCTTACAGGGGCAATATTTACCATAACTGCCAGAATAGTTGATTTATCTGGAATCTCTATAAGTAATCTTCCCCGGGCTTTGATACAGAATCCTGAGGAAACTACAATTGCTTCAGTCGCATTATTTGATGATGGGGCTCATGGCGATGGTAATGCAAAAGACAATATTTACGGAAATGTGTGGGATTCTAAAGGGAAGGCAGAGGGAGATTATGTTGCGGATATAACAGCAGAAGACAGTGTAGGCAATTCAAAGGAGGCTGAAAACACCATAAGATTTTCAATAGTGCCCAGCAAATGCGTTGAAATACTTAAAAATGGCGACCCTTCCGATAAAATTGATGTTGTCTTTGTAGGTGATAAGTTTACCGACTTGACTGATTTCAGGAACCAGGTTGAGATGCATATGGGGCTTAAGCCCGGCGTTGACGGCTCTACTGATGGAATTTTTTATGTGGAGCCTTTTCTTTCAAATAAGGACAAATTCAATGTTTATTTGGTGAATGAATTAAGCGATTTGGATTGCCTTGAAGGTGATTCAACTTTGGGTTTATGCGATCGGAATAAGGTAAATGACCTTGCCCTTCAATGTCCTTACGATTTTATTAATTTGTTAAGTAGAAGGCGTTATCGTTCTGCAGCTTTTCCCGATATTGGGATTTATTCAATATCAATAAGTTCTGATGAAGGAACTCGGGTAGCAACTAGGGTTTCGGTTCATGAATTTGGGCATAGTTTCGGATACTTACTTGATGAATACTCTGGAGATTCTACATATTTAGATAATTTTCAGTTTAAAAATTGTTTTGGAAGAGAACCCATCAAGGATTTAGATTGCGGTTTGGCCACTTGCTTTTCTGGTGACGGATGTTTGGCAGGTTGTAATCCCCCAGATGGTGATTGTAGTGTCGCTAGTTGTAATCCAGGAGACGGATGCGCAGTTAGCTGCTCCCCAATAGACCCTGACTGTGGTGGTGGAGCTTCTTGCAACGCAGGAGACGGATGTTTTGGAGGCAATTGCGACCCGCCAGACCCTGACTGTTTGCCTGCCACTTGCAACCCAGGAGACGGATGCTTAATTGGTTGTGGAGAAAGAGGTCCAGTTGTATCATCATCTTTCTCTTTTCCGAATTCATACCAGGATGTTGATTGTCTCGGAGAACCTTTTAGTTGTCAAGCAGGCAATGGTTGTGTAGAAAATTGTGATATACCAGACCCTGATTGTGAGGATATTTGCAGAGGTGGGAATATCTGTGTTGTCGGCTGCTCCCCAATAGACCCTGACTGTGGTGGTGGAGCTTCTTGCAACGCAGGAGACGGATGCGGCGGAGGCTCATGTTTCATTAAATATGGTGAGCAATTCTGCAAGGAAAATTCGCAATGGGGAGATTTAGTAGGGAATGGATGTGGGGAAGACGGAGTGGTAGACTGCCAAGTGGAACAAGCTTGCAGTCCAGTTTTTCCTGGAAGCGAAGATATAGTTTGTTGGTTTGATTTTTCATCGAACCCTCAAGGTCCATTAGAGATAAGCTGTTTCGAAAGCTGTTATAAATCTAGAGAAAATATTTATAGACCTGCATTCAATACAATTATGAGAGACCATTTGTATGACCCTTATTCCTATGGCCAGGTAAATGAAAGATATATTTGCCAAAAAATTAATGAAAATACTGGTAGTGCTGGAGGCATCTGTCCCAATTATGGGGTAACGTGATGAAAATGAGAAAAAAAATAATTATATTGGCAATATCTATTGCATTGTTTTTGCCATTAGTTATTGCAGAAACCCAAAAAATATATGTGCTGGACCTGAATTATGACAGGGGCATTGTAACCAAAGAAAGCATTCTTGTCATGAATGGCTATTATCAGGAGGCAAGAGTCCAGCCCGAAGATGGCTATTTGCTGGAATTGGTGTCTTTTGACAATGAGGTGCTTTTCAGCCTGAAATTTAAATTTCCGCTGGAGATTGTCTCAGAAGCGTTGCCCGAATGGTTTGATGAAAATGGAAACCAGATATACTTCCCGACTGCAGAAGAAGCCGGACATATAATTTTGGATAAAACAGCAATACAGCTTATTATCCCTTATTTCCCAAACGGGAAAACAATTAGGATATCTAATCCTGAAGGGAGAAATTTGCTTGAAGTTGATGTCGGCTTATTTGCCCAAGTTTGCGGGGATAATATTTGCCAGGGGCATGAAAGCTACCTTGACTGCCCGAAGGACTGCCCATCAGGCTTTGCAGATGATTTCTGCGACATGGCAAGTGATGGTATTTGTGATCCTGACTGCAGCAATGGTGACATTGATTGCAAAGCTAAAGAAAAATCATTTTTAGGAAAGAAAAATATTATTTCAACCTTTTTAGTGCTGTTTTTAATCATAATTATTATTTTAATATATTTTTTGCACTTAAGAAAAAAGAATAAAAAAGAGGTTTAAAGGGAAAAAAGAAAAATACATTAAATTCAAGAAAACTTAAAGAAGGGATGGAAAAAGATTTCCCAGCCTTCTTATAAATTTCGGAGGCAATGAAAATGAGAAAAATGAATGGCATGCATTGGAAATATAAAAAAGAAAAAAGCATCAAAAATAAAAAACCTATCTTATACGCCTTCTTTTCGTCAATTTTTAAGTTTAACCTAGCGATAGCAATATTAATTATATTACTGGCAATTATCGTAGCTGCCGGAGATGTCATAGTGCAAAATGGAAGAATTGACATTGATAGTAAACTAGTAGTTGACGCAGTTGGCAACGTCGGCATTGGAACAATAAATCCACGATCTAAGTTATCCGTTGCAGGAGATGTAGAGATAACAAACACAATAAACGGAATTGTTTTGAAATCAGATAACGGCATCTGCTGGAGGATAAAGGTAACCAATACAGGAGATCTCTTCACTAATGGCATTGGATGTCCATAGATATAGCAGGCAGAAAAATCCAGTAGTGTCTATAGATTTACTGAACCTTCTTTTGAATTTAGCTTAAATATAAGGTATATCCTCATGGAACTTAATGCCGTAAACAAATACATAATTCCAGAAAAGGCCTTTCTTCCTCGTCACGAATACGGAAAAGCCGGCTTCCCTGAAAATTTTTTCTATTATCTTGTCATCACTAAGCCACGCCACATTCGGAATTACCTTGAAAAAATCAGCGTAATCGACAAAAACAATCTTGCCGCCATAGGGCAATAGGTTGCGCATCTCAATCAAAACCTTTTTCACATCCTGCAGGTAGCCCATCATCCCTATGCTTATTATTGCATCGACATGCGGCACATCAGGATGAACCCTGTTGACCTGGTGCTCATCATGTATTATAATGACATGCTCATGGCCCCTTTTTACCATCCTTTTTTTTGTTATCACCAGATCCTTTCTTGAGAGGTCTGTTGCATAAACCTTGCCTTCCGGCCTTACCTTCTCAGCCAGGTGCAGCGTCATAGTTCCTACAGAGCACCCAAATTCCAAAACTACTTTGTTCCTTATGTCGCCAAGCAGGCTAATTACCTCTTTTCTTATGCCCTTTGGCAAAATGAACCTTTCGGTAAACAGGGTAAAATATGCAAGCGCGTCATTCACCTTTACAATTGCATCAGGGTCATAGTACATGACAAGCAGAAGGTAGATGGGTATTCCAACAAGTATGAAAGACAGCCCAAGCCTTAAAACTGAAAATGCGCTTGGGTCCTGCATAAGCCATATTGCCATCAGACCTATCATAAAGATAATAAGGAGTATAGAGCCGGCTTTCCCGAATGGGGCTTTAAATGCCCTATGAAGCCTTGGCTCCTTGTACCTTAAGATTGTGACTGAAAAGATTGTTGCTATATACATTATAAGCCCAAGAGGCAGCAGCAGGCTCAGCAAAGACCTATACTTGCCAAAGGCCATGCTGAGCACAACCAAGCTTATTATTGCCTGGAATATTATTGCCTTGTAAGGCGTATTATACTTTGGGTGTATATCGCTGAACTGCGCAATAAACAATTTATCCCTTGCCAGGGCAAGTATCAGCCTTGGCATTGTGACAATGCCTCCGGATGCAGAGCCTATCAAAGCCAAAAAAACTCCAAAATTCAGTATTTTCATCCCAAAAATTCCATAAATCCTTTCAAAAACAGAGCTTAATGGAGTGGCTTTTTTTATCAATTCGCTCCATGGAATAATCCCTAATGAAATAGAAACAATGCCCAGCGCCAAAACAGCGACAATCAATGTGCCGTAAACCAGAGACCTTGGTATGACTTTTTCAGGATTTTTTGTCTCTTCAGCAAGATAAGCTGCATTTTCCCACCCGAAAAAGTTTTCCGCAATGAAAAATATTGCCAGGAAAATAGCGGGAAGGGGGAAAGTGAAAAAAGGCCTGTAGTTGTCAGGGTTTACATGGAAAGCGCCGGGAATTATGACCGAAATAATGATGCCCAATGATGCTATGGCAAATAGGATTAGAACAAAAGCGCTGGCTTCTATCCCAAAATAGGCTACTATATTTAGTATAATGATAAATGCCATGCTGATTCCGGCTTTCAGCCAGAATTGCGTTGGGTCAGGGATTAAATAATCAATTGCAGCAACAACGAGCAGCGCTGTTGTCAGGTTGCCGACAATCCATGCAGTCCATCCGAGGAGAAATGAGAAGAAGCGGTTGTAGGTGTGCTTTGAAAATTCATAAATGCCTCCTGCCTTCGGGAACATTGCAACTAACTCTCCGAAAAAAGCGCTTATGTAGACTGCAGCAACGCTCAGAATAATCCACGAGATTATTGAAGCGTTTCCGGAATAAGAGGAGCCTAATGCAGCGCCGAAAAACATCCCCGTGCCCATAACAGAGGTTATTGTCAATGCAAGTATTGTCTTGTAGCCCAAAGCCCTCTTTAACTCAGCCATATTCCATGATTTAGATTTTTTCTTTAAAAAGAAGTGTTTATACTTTAGTGTGGTAAATCAATTAAATGGGGGAAAAATTTATAAATGAATAATAGAAATTAGACTTAATAGTGGAAAACTACCGTAAACTTAAAAATACCGCTTATTTTGTGTTATTATTTGCCCTCCACTCGCTTGTAAGCCAAACTTGGATTTCTAAGCAAGAGCAACTACTCGACATTATTATGAGACATTATTTCATAATAAGAAATGTACAAGAAACACCCAACATGGGTCCTTACAATAGAGTCCCTCCAAGACGATTGAAAATTAATCCCCTGGAAGATATACAAGAAAAATTTATTCCACCTAATAATGAATATGCGGGGCTCGAAGAAACTGTTTCTGAGCAAATTTAAGTTAATATTTATAAATAAAACATACTTTCTAAATCTTTATGAAAACAATATTCATGCCTGCAAAGTACAATGGAAAAATTGAATTGGATAAAATCCCGCTAGAAAAGCTCCCTAAAAAATTAGGCTTGGTGACAACAGCGCAGTTTCTGGATGCAGCGCAGGAAATAAAAAATTATCTTGAAAAAAATAATAAAGTGGTTTTTATCGAAAAAGAAAAACAAAAAAATCCCGGCCAGCTGCTGGGCTGCGATGTAGGAGCAGCAACAAAAATACAAAATGAGGTTGATGCTTTTCTGTACATTGGTTCAGGAGAATTCCATCCGTTGGGCGTTGCATTGAATACAAGCAAGGAAGTATTTACTTTTAACCCGATAACATCAGCTTTTTCCAGGTTAGACAAAAAAGAGGTTGAGAGTTATAAAAAAAACAAGAAAATAAGATATGCGAAATTTTTGCATGCGGACAACATAGGGATTTTGGTTTCGTTAAAGCCCGGCCAATACAGCTACAAAAAGGCGGAGGAAATAAGAAATAAATTAAGCTCAGAGGGAAAAAACGCCTTTATTTTTGTTTTTGACACTCTGGATTCAAATGAGCTGGATAATTTTCCCTTCATAGATTTCTGGGTTAACACGGCATGCCCCCGCATAGCGGATGACAAGGACAAGAAGAATGTTATAGACATGTCGGAAATATAATGCTTTCGCTTTGTGCCATCGGCCTATGACCTGTGATTTTTAACATGAGCGAGATTTTATAGCTATTTCTTTTTGAAAATTAAAAAATACCCCAGCAGCCCAACAGTAATTATTGCCAATGCGCTTATGGTTCCTACAAAAATAGACCTTTTTCCTGTTTCCCTTACAGCAGCGCCTGCTGCAATTGGCTTGCCTTCAGGCGAAGTTGTTTCTGCATTTGATGCGGATTCTTCAGCTTCATTTTGGGAAGTTATTGTTTGGCTTTCAGCTTCAACTTCGCAGGCTTGGCTTGCTGCAGGAGTTTTTGATTCTTCAGGGCAGCTTTCTTTTTGCGCATGCTGCGGAACTTTCACAAAATTGCATTGCCTTGTTTGGGCTTTATTAACACAGTCGGACCATTCACCGCATTGCCAGTCCTTATTGCATACAAAGCCAGCCCCTCCTCCGCCGCCTCCGCCTCCGCCTCCTCCACCACCACTTCCGCCAGAGCTTTCGGAGCTTCCGCCAGATGGGCACGAGCCGGAAGTGCTTGCATCTGTGTCACATCCGTCAGTTCCGGCAGAACAACCATTTCCAAAGCCATCACTATCATTATCGATACAGAGTTCCTTGACTGCAGAATGGTTCAAGCCAGTAATTTTATACCTTAAGCCGGTATCAAAGCACGCATAAGCATTAGCTGTTTGGTTATTGCAATTAACCAAAACCTCATTTGCTCCATTGCAGGCAGAGCTTATAGCCTCAAAGCCTGCATCAGCATCTTTTATGCAAACAGCAGCAACAGTTGTATTAACTTTTTCAAGGAAAACAGTTTTTGTTTTATTTATTCCTGTTAGGTTTAAGCCTCTGATTGAAATTGCACTGCTGCCGTTTAAAGTTCTGTTTATAGTTAAGCTTCCTAAATCTAATTTATTATCCAAGTTAAATGTAAAATTAAATTCTATTATTGGATCTGTGCCATTGGTTATATTTATGAAAAATGTCCCATTAAACATTTTAGAAAGATTCAAAGTTCCGTTGACTGCTATACCTAAAAATAATGTTGTATTTATGTTGCTTAAATTTCCCACCAAAAAGTCATTTTCATCAGAAATTGCATCATTATCATCATCAGTGTCATTAAAATCAGGATTTCCATCATTGTCCAAGTCGCGGACATCTAAAACAATAACCGTTACAATTTTTGAGTCAATCACTTCAGTGTCATTTACAGTTACATTTACATTATAAGTTCCGCTGTCGCTTAAATTTGTGTTCCAGATAAAGTAAATGCTGTCTAAAGAAAACCTTGTGTCGTTTATTGTGAATGCCAAGGCGTCATTGTCAATGTCTGACGCATTTATGGTAATATTTGTTTTTTGGGTTTCGTTTATTGTTATGCTTTCAATGGTTATGTTTATCGATGGAGCAGCATTCCTTATCGTTAAATTTGTGCTGTTCTGCCATTCGCTCCAGTTAAATCCGTCAAAAACCCTTACAGAAAAAGTCCAGCTTTGGCTTTTCTTTGTGTAATTTGAGGTTATTGCTGTATAACTGGCTAGTTCCAGAACCTCTTCGCTGTTGTTGTACCATCTTGTTTCGTTTGCGCTTATTAAATCATTGTCTAAATCTGAAAAAGAAAAGATTCCTGTTAAAGTTCCATTTGTTCTATTTAAGAAATCAGAAGAGTTAATTGTTACATTAATTCCATCGGGATTCGTATTTGCTATCGAAAAAATCCATGTTTCTGTCTGGTTAAAATTATTTACAGAGTCATTTGCATAAAATTTGTAGCCGATAGCATTGCCCCTTGTTGCTGTTATTGTTTTGTTTGCAGAAACAGTTTGGGCTTTTCCATTTAAGCTGCCCTTAGTTGAATTATCCCAAGTTCCAGTGTCATTCCAGCTGAAAATAAAGTAAGACAAAGCAACAGTGTCATTCCATGTAGCATTAAACTGCAAAACATCATTTTTTCTTATATTATTAAGGCCACTAATATTTGTTATGTTATTTCCCCAATATGGCGGAATCAAGTCAATATTTATGATGAAAGTATCTGAAAAATTCATGTTTCCAAAGCTGTCATTTCCATAAACCTTGTAGGTATATGTACCATTAACAAGACTGCTTACATTTACATTCCAGCTTAATCCAGAGCCTGCCATTGTGAAGTTTGTGTTGTTGATTTCCAAGGTTGCATTAATCAAAACTTCAGAAGAGGTTATGTTTACAATAAAGCTTATGTTCGTTGCAGCGGAATTGTTTGCAGGGCTAATTATATTGATTCTTGGCGCACCATTGTCTAAAGACTGAATTGCGGCAAAAATGTTGATTCTTGAAAAAGCCAAGCCGCTGCCAGAATCGGTAATTTGTTTCCCTGTATCGTTTAAGTATCTTTGAGTTTCATTAGGCATAACTATCTTATTTTCTGCCAATTTGAAGTATTGGCGCATTAATGCAAAAGCTCCTGCAACTTGCGGTGTTGCCATAGAAGTGCCTGAGCATGCCATCATCATGGAATCAACCAGGCTGCATCCCGTTGTATCAGCCCCATTTGCTTTTAACGAGGTTATACTGGAGCCGGGAGCAAGCAGCATTGGCAAGCCCCATAAGCCTGAAAATGAAGAAATTGCATCACTCTTTGTTGTTGAGCCAACAACAGTGACATTGGAGATACACGCTGGACTGCTGACTCCTAAAGGTGAATTGTCATCATTTCCTGCCGCAATAATAACCGATATATTGCGGTTTATTGCATTGTGTATGGCATTTACCAGTAAAGGATTATCGCTGCTGTCACAATAAGTAGTGTTTTTATAATTTTGGACGCCTAGGCTCATGCTTATTATTGAAATGTTGAATACGGACGCGTTATTTACACACCATTCAATTCCGCTAATTATGTCTGTATCTGAGCCTCCTCCGCCTGAATTCAGAGACTTGATAGCAATAATATTGGCATCAGGCGCAATTCCTTTGTAAGTTTCATTGGTGGAAGCTACAATGCCGGCAACATGGGTTCCATGCCCATTATCATCTATTGGGTTTTGGTCATTGTTTATGAAGTCATAGCCCCCAATAACCTTGGCGCAGGAGCCGTCATTAATGTTGCTCGTGCTTGCGCAATTTCCCATATTAGGGTGGGTATAATCCACGCCGGTATCAATAATGCAGATAGCCTCGCCTTTTCCTGTTAAATTTGTTCCATTATAAACCAATCTCCAGGTATTTGTAGCATTCACAATATTAACACTGTCGGAGAGAAAAGCTTTCACAGGCCTGTTATGGTATATTTTCTTGACATTAGGATCATTCTTTAATTTTTCCAGCCCTTCCTTTGTAACCTCGCCGCTGAAGCCATTCACAGAATTGAATTTTGTCTTTAATTTCAATTCAATTTTATTATTTTTTATCGTTTTTAATGAATTTTTTTCTATTGCGTCTTTTTTTATTGTTGCCTCTTCGTAATCTAATTTGGACAAAACCTTTTCCTGCTGCTCCTTAACCATCATCTTCTTTTTTTCAAAATCGTCCTTTTCATTTAATGCTGAAGCGGAATACTCATTTAAGGCATTATAATCATCCTCCAAAACAACAATGACAGAAACCTCATCCTGCTCTTTCAGCAGTTCTTCAACTTCCTCATCAACTTTACCATTATAATTACTCTGGGAAAAAACAATACCAATAACTACCAAAAAAACCAATAAAAATGAAACTGCACCTTTTTTCATGATATTCCCCAACTGCAAAAACTAAAAGAACCCCCTTTTTTAACTTATATTTATTTTTTGTTAATGTTTTTAATGCAATATTTGATAATTTAAGCTGAATCCTATGTTGAAATGCTTACGCTGTTTGATAATTTCGCCTTTGTGAAAAAAGAATTGCCAATGCCCTTTCCGGCAAAAAAAGACTGCCTGCTTAAGACATCGCCGAAAACATCAAATAATCCCCTTTCCTGTTTGTACCTTACAATCCCAGCCTCGATGCCAAGCTTTTTCTCAATAACCTCAACAGCCTCGTCCCTGCCGCCCAGAATATCCACCAATCCAAGCTCTTTTGCCTCAGAGCCTAAATAAAACTGGCCTGTAGCTATTTTTTCAACATCGCTTTTTTTCAAGTTGCGGTTTTTTGCAACCTCCTCAATAAAATAATCGCGCATTTTGTCAAGGCTTTTCTGGAACAACAGCCTTTCGCTTGGGGTTAATTCCTTGAAGGGGCTTCCAATGTCCTTGTATTGCCCTGAAACAAGCCTTTCATAGCTTACATTATGGTCGCTTAAAAAGCCTGAAAACTGAATGTAAGACGCAATAACCCCAATAGAGCCTGTTATTGACATCCTGTTTGCCACAACAGTGTCAGCAGAAGAAGCAACCCAGTAAGCCCCGCTAGTGCCAATCTCCCTTATCCATGCTACTATTGTCTTGTTTGTTTTTTTAATCTCATTGGCAATTTCATCAGAGGCAACAGCGCTCCCGCCAGGGCTGTTAATCTCAAATATGATAGCCTTTATGCTTGGATCCTCATCAGCCTTTTTTATCAGCTTTCTTATTTCTGTTGATGAAGTTACGTCCTCAAACAAAAAATCTCCATCTTTTTCAGACATAATCGTGCCTTTTATCTCAATCAGGGCAACATTCCCTGACAAACTTTCAAAATCCGTATCAATGAACAATGAAAAAAAGCCGGCAAGAATAAAGCTCAATAAAGTTAATCCAATCAATACTTTAATTATAGCTTTCCATTTATTTTGATTTTCAGGATTTGCCATTTTTATTTTGTTTTTCACCAAGTTTAAAAATTTAATTGTTTTATTAGGCTTTTTAATTTTATTTTTTTATTGTTTTTATTTTTTATTGATTGTCTTTATTTTATTGGAACTTTTTGGATTTTGGCAGTTTTTTCATTGATTTTTCACAACTTACTTTTCCATTAGGCGCACAATCACATTAACAATTATTTGTGCAAGTGGTTGTGTTATTTCATTTTCATTATTTTTAATTATAAAATCCACGAAAAATAAAAATTTTTCGGGACACCAAAAATTCCTTTGGGATTTTTTAGTGTTTTAAATTAAAAAAATAAACTGGTGATTCACTGCATTAATGAACTTTTTTATGTTTTAACCCCTTTCTAAGCCTAATGTCGCTTTATCTTTCTAATCCATAGCATACCTTTCAATTACTCTTGTCTTGCTTAAAATCTCCGAAAGCCTTTGATTGCTTTTTGTAAAAAGCAAAAAAGCAGGGTCCACAACCCACAGCAAAACAAATGGAAATATTGGAACCAAAAACATGCTCCTAACCAGCAATTGCCATCCTTTAAGCTCCTTGCTGTCGCTTACAACATAAATCTTGAACAGCATCTTCCCGATGGTTTGCTGCAGCCTTTTTTCAAGCATGTAAAAATAAAGCAGGGACAAAAATGCTGCTACTAGCGTTAAAGCTGTTATTGCGCCGCTAAAGCCCGAATTCTGCAAAAAGTTATAGGTTTCTGAAAATGTAGCCTTTTCAGGGATTATCTTTAAAAACAATTTCCTGAAAGGAAAGAGTATTATCAGGTTTATTATCAGCAAGTCAGTAACAAAGGCAAAAGCTCTTTTCCAGAGTGAAGCAGGCCCTGTAAATGTCCTTTCCTTTGGAAGATTAAGCCTTTTCATAATAAAAGGCGAATTTCAATTGTATTTAAGATTTTTCTTTATTTTTTATTTAGAGTCAAGTTAAGGTTCCTTCGATTCAATGATTTTTATTTATTTTATTCTTCATAGCTTAAATTTTATATTAAATTTTTATAAAAATCAGGGGGAATAGGTTTATAAAGCAAAAATGCAACTTCGTTAGGCGAAATTGCCTAGCTCGGACTTAAAAGCAACCACAAAATATTTAACCATAAATAAATCCTAAACATTCATGAAAAAGAAATTCATTGGAATCGTAATATTAACGTCTTTTTTATTAATAGTAGGATTTGTAATTTTTATCAATTCGATTTATTCAGGAAGAATTGGACCCTGCTTTGGATATAGGGAAATAGGTGAATTTAAACAAAAAATAAATTCTGAATACGATGCTAAACGAATTGTAATAAACTATTTTTCAAGTATTGGTTGTGATGCCAAGCCAGAAGATTTAGTAGTTAGCAATAATAAACGATGGTATGTTGGTCTCAACTATAACCCATTAAATGAAAAATTATTAGATTGTCTTAAGAATGCTATTCCTTCTGAACCCACTACATGTACAATCACATCTGGAGGAACTGGTTTATTTCTCGAAGAAAAATTATTTAGTAATAACAAGATACTTTGTCAATATCTAATTGCTTGTTAAATATTTGTCCGAGCTAGGCAACTCTGCACTCACTTCGTTCGCTTGCCACGTTGCACTCTCGCCTTACAATGTCACTACGTTCCTTGTTCGGCTCTGGTCGTCTAACGGGCGTTGCATTAACGCCTCCCCACTAATGGCACAACCAAGTGAGTGTCCCGCCCAGGAGTGAAGTGCTGGTTTATTTACAGATGTTCCCCACCCCCTTGCGATTCTGCTTTTTATGGAGCAATAAAGCGGCGCTAACCTTGAGCCAGCTTTGCTTTTTTTGGCTTTAACCACTTCTCTAATTAGTATATTAGTATACAAAAACGTAATATTTATATACTAGCTTTACTTTAACACATCGCTCTTGCCAAAATGCAAGATTTAAGTGTCAAAAACACTATGCACTAAAGTGTGTAGCGTGTTTTTGAGCATGCTCGGAAATTGTAGCAATTTATATTTATTTTTGCAATTTCCGACATATGAAAAATGCTTTAAAAAGGAGTATCTATAAGAGGGTGAGAATATGGAAAGCGATGAGAGAATTGTCCAAAAATTGGTAACAGATATTGTGGAAAAGAATGCCGGAATTCTTAATCCAAAGGAGGATCCGAACAAGTTCAGCAAAATGGTGCCTTCTTTGATGAAAAAGGGCATTGACAACCTGAACCTGTCAATGTTTAACCATGAGCTGAAATTCAACATTCTGAGCGCCTTAGGCGAAGAATACAGGAGAAAAGGCAACCTCAGCGACGCAGTCAAGACCTTTGTTTTGGCCGGCAACCAGGAAAAGCTAAACCAGGTTGCAGAGGACTATGAAAAGCTGATGCAATTTGACAACTGCATTGAAGTCTACAAGCTGGCAAACAACAAGGAAAAATTGTCCGAAATCGGCAAGAAATGCCTTGAGGACGGAAGGCTGGGGCATGCTGTAAAGGCCTTTATCGCAATTGGCGACAACAACAAGCTGCTTGAAGTAGGCGACCAGTGCATAAGCAGGTATAAGTTTGAATACGCAATCGAGATATTTTCAACAATACATGACAAGGAAAAATTAGCCAGGCTGGGCAATAAATGCCTGGAGGAAAAAGAATATGACTATGCCATGAAGGCTTTTGAGATTGCCGGCGACAAAGACAAGCTGAATGTAGTCGGGGACACGTGCATGAAAGAAGAGCAGGTTTCAAAGGCATTGGAGGCTTATGGCCTGGCCGGAAACCAGACAATGATAGAGTTCATCAAGGAAAACTTCCACGACTAGAGTGATCAAAAATGGACACCATGCAAGATGCCAATAACCTGAACGACTACTTTATCCAGAAGAAGTTTGAGCTTCTTATCGAGATGAAAAACAAAAAATTTGCAGGGGAGATAGCAAGCCTGCACAGTATGGTTAACAAGCTGAACGAGGAAATAAGCGAGCTTAAGAAAAATCTCAGCAATGCGCCAAGGCCCAGGGCAGAAGCTCCTGCCAGCAGCGCCCAAAGCAATTTCAGGGCTGCTGAGCAGCAAAAGTCAGAGCCTATAAAGCCGAGATTCGGAGACTATGAGCCAAAGGATGTTGCCATAGAGAAGTTTTTTTATTTCGGCAACAAAACCAAATAAGAATGCAAAATGAAAAGCCCTTTTTCATACAAGCTATATAATTGCGCACATTGCCAGTGCCAGTTTCCGTTTGAAAAGGTCAGATACACGAATGACGGAAAAAGGCTGGTGTGCCTGGACTGCTACAGCAGGCTTGTAAAAAGCGACGAATTTTTGAAGAGGGAGCAGCAGAAAAAGGGAAAAATTGATGCGCCCGGGCCAGGCATCCTTCCGGATATCAAGCTTATCTGCGTGGATTGCAGGTACAAATTCTCCTGGAAAAAAGGCTCAAGGATGGGCATCGCCTGCCCTTATTGCGGCGGCAGCCACCTCATGAACGATGATACGACTGCTGATAAGCTGATTCAGGAAGTTTCTGATGTCAACGAGCTCAGGCTTGGCAGGATGAAGTACAAAAAGTATTTATAGTGACCCGAATTCTTAGTGTAAAATGTATCACAAGGAAAAAAAGTTTGGCAAGAGAAAAGACCAGCTTTCTCCCGAAGAGCAGCAGCAGCAGGAAATCTCAAGGATAAAGCTGCCCAGAGAAAGGCAGGTTCTTGGTATTCTGGAGCAAAGGCTCGGCGCAAGCAGGATGCGCGTCCGATGCCTTGATGGAAAGACAAGGATATGCAGGATTCCAGGCAGGCTAAAGAGAAAGCTTTGGGTGAGGGAAGGGGATGCAGTGATAGTTGAGCCCTGGGAATACTCCGGGGACGAGAAAGGGGACATACTTTACAAATACACCAATACCCAGGTTGTATGGCTGCGAAATAAGGGCTTCCTGAAAAAGCTGGAAGAGTTTAACGAATTCTGAATTAGTCTCCAATAGGTAAAAACTATAATTACCACTTTAGAATAGAAAAATTTATATACAGCCTTCTCTCCTTTGCTCTAAAATGGCTGATTCAAAATTTAGCTTCTTGGTTATGAACATTGTTTTGCTTATAGCCTTTATAGGGCTTGCCAACATAGTATTTGGCTTGCACCGCCTGTTCTTTGCAGCTGAGTTTTTGTTTTTGGGAATAATGATGCTTGTAGCCTTGGTTTCAATGTTTTCAATCCACAACGATATAAAATTCGGCTGGACGCTGATGTCATTTTCGCTTTTTTTGATTTTGATGGACCTTTTGTTTATTTACCTGCTGAAAAAGCCGCAGTCAGGCTTATTGCTGCCGGCAGCGGTTTCAGGGCTGATAGGCTTTTTAATCTCGGTTATGAACATACAGGGAGAGGAAGCTGGCAGGGAAAGCGGCAAAAAAACAGGCTCTGTCAGGAAGGAATTCAAGCCCGGGAAGTATATCGCATCAAAGACAGGAAAGAAATTCCACAGCCCGAAATGCGACTGGGCGAAAAAAGTAAAAAAGCAGAATGCAGTCTGGTTCAATACAAAAGAAGAAGCCCAAAAAGCGGGATATAAGGCTGATGATTGTGTTTAAAATTCTAATCTTTTATTTTATTGGTTAAGATGGCACAACAAACAACTAAAGTTCCTACTGTGCCTTTTTATCACAGTGCTTTAGGTTATGGATTCTACAGATTCTCTCCCGGGCAGGGCATATCAACAGCATTTCCTGATAAGGGAAAAAGCCTAGAAAATACCATTGGAATGATGAGGCAATGTGGGGACAAATTTGATTTACTGCCGGATTTTCCAAAGGGCTGTGTTCCGGAATCTAGCTGGTTTTACAATGAAATTGAAAAAGTAAGGCCGCTGACAGAAGATGAATTTTTCAATGTAGTTGTTCAATTGTCCTTGCACTTTTCAGAGGATTAAGATAAATAAGGATATGATTTTTTGATAAAAATGGGAAAACCTAAAAGAAATGTTGCTAAATCAGTTGAAACTCATCTTATAGGGTTAGAAGAAGCAATAAAAATTGAAGATATTGGAACTGCAGTTAAATGGTTATTTAAGTTGCCAAAGGCACCTGAAAATCCTAGAGAATATTTTGATGGATTAAGAAACTTGGAGTTAATACCTCTCTACGCCGATGCTGTAAGAGCTAATAATGAGATATTGACGGGAGAATACACTGAGAGAGTAAAAATAGCCCGAAAGACTTTATTTGAATTTGAGACTATTTTTAAAGAAAGATACGCAGCAGGGCTTGTTTTAGTTGTGCATGACCGAGGTTTAGCGCAGGTTTTGTTTAGGTCTGGTTTTGATGCTCAAAGATTGGAATATCAGCCTCCCTCAAGCGTGTCTTATGTTTCAGAAGAAAGTTGGGATGACTATAAACCAAGATTTCAAGCCAGAGACGCTGTTATTGAAGATGTAGTTAATAGAATTATACAACATAACCCTAGACTGGTTGTATGCCCTTTACTTAAGAGAGTAAATGAAAGGTATACTGGTGATAAAGATGAGCCAGTTTTTGATCCGGAAGGCCCAATGATACACAATGCACTAAGAAGCAAAGGCAAAGAAACACCTTTTCTTGGGGTCATTGGTTTCAGTAAATCTGATGGAATTTATTGGGGAAATCATAAGATACCTTATGCTAACTCAGACTTTCCCTTGATAATGGCTGCAAGAAAAGCTTTAAATGTTCGCTAAAATCACTTAAACTTTGTTGCACTTAAAACCTCTCATCTTCAAAACTGATGATTGCGTTTAGAATCGGAAAGAAATTTTTTTCTAGCCCAGCTTCTTCTTCATGTCTTCAATTATCTCAACAGGCGTAGGGTCAACTCTGTTCCACATTGCAAGGTAGTAAGATACAAAATCTCCTAAATAAATCCCTGAAATCATTCTTGCAAGCAGGCTTTCCCCCTTTATTTTGACTTCTTCAACATTTGACCTTTGCTCCATCAGTTCCTTGCATATGTCCATCCTTTTCCTTACCCGTTCATTGTCCTTCTTGTCCCTGAGCAAAACCGCGACAAATTTCCTGTCCATTCCCTTGTAGCCCGCTATCTCATTATGGTTCATTTCAGAGAAAACATTGTAGAAGCACGGCATCTTTGCATTTTCATTCATCTGGGTTTTCCACCTGAAAGCAACCGGCTCCATTAGCTGCGAAGAATAGACTATTGGGATTTTTTCCCTTATTTTTTTTGCCAGGGCTTCCCCTTCATCATTGAACTGCTGCACATTTTTTAAAGCTGAAAGCATTTCATTAAGCTCGGGGTTTTTCACATCAACGATATCAGAGTTATGCAGGACTCCAAGCATTGGAAAGAACAAATAGCCCAGGGCAGCCCTTGGCTGCAGCCCGGAAGGGATTTTTATTGCTTTGGCGCATTCTTCTGCCAGCCTGCCTCCGGACGTTATGCCTATTATCTTCGCGCCTTTTGCCTTTGCGTCACGGAAAGCGCTTAAAGTCTCTTCAGTATTTCCGGAATAAGAAACGGCAAAAACCAAAGTGTACTTGTCAACAAATTCAGGCACTTTGTAATCCTTGACAACAAAGACGGGTATTTTTGTTTCGTGCAGGTAGGTTTTCAACAGGTCGCCGCCAACGCCGGAGCCGCCCATTCCGCAAACAACAATGCTTGTCACCTCTCCGGAAACAGAAATGCCTCTTGGCAAATCAAGAGCTTCCCTGCACTGCTTTGGAAAGTCTTTAATCACCTGCAACATATTATAGCTGTCTAGTGGCATTTTAAATCATTTCAGCATATTTACTTTAAATAAATTTCTATTTAGGCTTTGAAAAATTACTAGTGATTAATGATAAAATTTAAAAACATGCCGCTTTTCCTGTTTGTTAGGGAAATGTAGGCGGTTGCTTGCCTGAATCCTATAATAAGTGTAAATAATCCGCAAATAATGGAGGCTAAAATGGGAATGTATCAGTATATCAGAGAGGCTTGGAAAAAGCCAAAGGAAAATCTCGGTTCTTTATGGCAGGAAAGGCTTATCAAGTGGCGCCAGGAGCCTGCGACAATAAGGATTGAAAGGCCGACAAGGCTTGACAGGGCTCGTTCTTTAGGCTACAAGGCCAAGCAGGGCTTTGTTGTTGTGAGGCAGCGCGTTGATAGGGGAGGCAGGCAAAGGCCTAAAATAAGGGCAGGAAGAAGAAGCAAGCGCTTTGGAAGCAGAAAAGTTGTAGGCAAGAGCTACCAATGGATTGCAGAGGAAAGGGCAGCAAAAAAATATCCAAACTGCGAGGTTCTTAACAGCTATTATGCTGCAGAAGATGGCCAACACTATTGGTATGAAATTATTTTAGTAGATAAGGCGCATCCGCAGATTTTAGCAGATAAAAATCTGGGCTGGATTGCGGAAAAGCAGCACCGGGGCAGGGTTTTCAGGGGCTTGACATCAGCAGCAAGAAAGAGCAGGGGCCTGCTGAATAAAGGCAAAGGCGCTGAAAAGATAAGGCCCAGCTTAAGCGCTCATGACCGGAAAGCGAAGTAGTTTTTTCATAATACCTCTCTTAATCATTTCTAAAAATTCACTATTAAAAAGTAGTTAAAAAAACGAAAAGTTTATAAAGAAATGATTCTTACTAATCACTATGGATAAACCCAAAAAAGTAATAAGTCCAAAATCCTGGGACAAATATGAAGTAGACAATGTCCTGAAAGGTTATATTGCAAGATTTCTGCAAGGAAAAGTAGAAATACCAGGTGCTACTAAAAAGGAACTGGTTACCTTTAAGCTAAATCCTAGCTATCATGAAGATGGGTTGGAGGTTATACTGGCAGATCCAAGATTTTCTTCAAAATCAGCCGAGGAATTCTATAGGTCTTTTGATTATGAAATAGCTATCCCTAGTAGACCTGGGGGATATACTCTTATTTTTGGAACAAGAAGTTCAAAATATAGGGGTGATCCATCTTTGAAAGGAGATAGTATTATAATAAAAAGACATATAAGTCCTAGATTTTGGGATTTTAAAATAGTGCCGTATTCTTATGAAGAACAAGTAGCTATAAAAGAGATTATAGACCATTTTGGACTTGGAATAGATCCCCATAATCCTCAAGCCTTATTTTCATTCCATTATCCTACTACCTTTAAACCAAAAAATATGAAGGAATTACAAGACCATTTCAGAAGATTATTTTTGGGCGCAATGACCATTGAACAATATCTTGCTGACCAAGATTCAAGATATAAAGAAATAGCCAGAGTTGCCATAAATAAAGGAACTCAAAAGTATGGTTGATATGAATTAAACAAAAAATAAATTAAAAAAGCCAAAATAAAACCTTTTTTTCAGCAAAATTTAAATATTCTGGAGTATATAGGGCTATATTGGGACATTTAATGGCAAAATTCCAATGCACTAAATGCAATTTTGAATTTGAGAAAGAAAGGCTTCCATGGAGATGCCCATATTGTGCTGCAGAAGGGACCTTAGGCTTGTTCAAAACAGCGCAGGAATTCCTTGATGAATTACAATAAACTAAGGCCTTTTGTTAAATCAGCTATTTTTCTTCCTTTTCTTCTTTGTACTTGAAATCCTTGAACAGCTGGCTTGTATCCCGGCTTTTCCTTCCTTTTATCCTGTCCATTAGAAAGCCCCTTCCATAATAGCCGACTATCAACAAAACTATGACAATCAGGATTACCGAAGCCAGCAAAGGCCTTGAGGCAATATAGCCTCCTGCCCTTACAACAGAGCCTGTGACAATGCCCAAGCCTGAGCCAATCTTTTTATAAACAGGCCTTTTATCGCTTATCTCAACAGCTTTAATTACATTTGCCTCTTCTTGCGGTTCAGTAGCATTTTCTTCCTGGCTTTGCTGCATAATCTCCTGCGTTTGTGGCAGGATAATGTCATAGAAGCCATAAGGAACCTCTTTTGAAAGCTCTATGCTTAATGTTTCCCCTGGCTTTAATTCTATTTTTTTGTTTATAAGGTACTTTTTATTGTCGCTTTCCAGCATGATTGTTGTTTCATCATCATAGTCAACATTGCCTATGTTCTCAACAATAACAGCCTCATTTTCATAATGCATGCTTAACTGCTTTACAGTTTCAACCTCAAAGCCGGTTTCTTCATTTATGTCCTCAATTTTGCTTATAATCTTGTACAATCCCGGCAAAGCGTCACTTGTTAATTCATAGTTGACTGAGTCCAGGCTGCTTACATATTTCTTAAGCAGTTTTTTGCCGTTAGGGTCTATCAGTTCGACATTAAGCGTGCCGTTCATGACCCTCCCCTTATGGTCATATAGTATAATCTTGGCTTTTAACAGGCTGCCCGGCCTTACCTTTTCGCTTTCCAGCCTGTTTTCTACCCTTGTGGCTATGGGCAGAACAATAAGTTGGACAAGAGTGTCAGCGTAATTCTTGTACTTATCCCCAACCGCTATCACAATTGGGTAATTGCCTATATCCAAATCCTCTACGCTTAAGTTGTATTCAAAATCCCCGAAATCAACATTTGTTCCATAATCCTTATTCAGGAATGATATTTTCAGGCTGCCTTCTTTCAGGTTTTCGCCATCCATCTTGCCTACAGTGCCTTTCAGGGTAATCTTTTCGTACGGCAGCGATCTTATTATGCTGCTTGTTGAAATGTTAAGCTCGTCAGTAACAAAAAAGCTTTCTGAACTGGCTTTTGAAATCTTGTCGCCATTTATATCCTCAAATTCTGCGTTTATGCTGCAGAGCCCTTTCATTGATGTGAATAAAGTTAATTCCGGAACCTGGACTTGCGTCCTGAAAGTTGCTTCTAAGCTTAAGGGTGTTGTGTAGTATTGAAGTACATATCCCTCGCAGTTTATTGCCACCTTAAGAAACCCGTCGTAGCTCTGGCTTTCAAGCAGGGAAACCGAAGCAGCAATCTTATCGCCTAAATTATAAGTCTCTTTTTCCGGCACCTGAATAGTTATTTCTGCCATTGCAAAAGGCAGCAAAAGCAGCAATAGGCTGTTTAGAACAAAAGCTTTTAACCATTTCATAGTATTAAACCTGAAATAGGTGATATTTATATTTTGCTTTTTTGGGCGTTGTAAACCTATCTTAATTTTTATTTAAAGAATTTCTTAAGTTTTTCATTGCCTTTTCTTTTTTATTCCAACCAAGAGCTTTTAAAATACCTAAAAATCCCATTATTCCGCGCTTCTTTTTTGTTGATATGTTTTTGTTTGCCATATTAGTTTTGATGTGTGTATATTTAAGGGGTTTGTATTTAAGCCCCAATATAAACAACATTCTTCATGCCCTTGAAATGGGGGTCGCCGCTTATGATTTTGCATTTAAGCTCCTGCTGCTTTGCCACTAAGATTGCATCAATTAACCCGAAATTTTTGATTTTTTTTCTCATTTCAAGCCTTATCGCAGCGGCATTAAGCCAATGCTCCCTCAATACAGGCAATATAAAAGAATTCTCCCTTATTGTATCAAGCGATTTATTGAAATCCAAATTGTTTTTTAAACAAAAGCTTTTGATTTCAGAAAGGCAGCATTCCATGGTAATGAATTTGCTGTCCCCTTTTTCCAAGAATTTGTTTAGTTCAGAGCCTTGTTCGGAGCCTATAAAATATTCAATCCAACTGTGCGTGTCTACTATGTAAACCATCACCAGAATTCCTCATGCCCTTCTTCCTCTTCCTTATATGGAGGTGCTCCTTTAAATATCCCAAAGCCGCTTATCTTTTTTTCTTTGATTATATCTACTTTGATTATGTCCCCTTCATTAACTTCCTCAATTTTCACAATATCTTTGGGGATTATTATCCCTAATGAGTTTCCCCATTTCTTTACCTTGCTTTCTGCCATAGTCATATGTATCACCTTATTAGTATAACTAGTTATACTTAAAAGTATAACTTATATTTAAAGGTTTTGGAAATTAAGTCTTAAAATTTATTATTATCTAGTGGTAAAAATAGAAAGATTTAAATAGTAGAATGCCCTAGAAAAAACGTATGGATATCCCAAGATTAACAGAAGAGGAGCTTAAAGCAGTTCAGGATTGTTGGATAAATAAGGACGAGGTTTCTTTTTTAGAAGTTGCCCTACAAAGCCCAAACTTACGCCCTCATTTCTTGGCTTTAAATAGTCATAGGGTTATTGAAATTGGTCCAGGAAAGAATCCTGTAACTGACCATTACAGTTGCAGGGAATATTTTGCTGCAAATGACCGTTACCCTAGTGATGGATTAACAGTATTGAAAAAAGAGAATGATGCGAGTGCAGTAGTGGTATCTTTCGGAGTAATAGACGATGATATATTAAAAGATGATAGAAGGAGAGTTAGGAAGATTTATCTGTTAGGTATATTAATGAACTTGTGGGTGAGATTAGACGTGTAATGAGCCCTTTTGGAATAATTGTTGGAACTGAAGCCCAAAAATATATGGGAAAGCCTGACATTCCTATGGTGCGTTCCGATCCTAGATTTGGAGGAGTATATATTCTACACGATAGAAAGTTATTGTCGGTTTCTCGCCCTCAGCTGTAACACCAATCCCCTACTTTCTCATCAATCTCTTTAGCAACATTAAACCACTATAAAAATAAGCGTTACATTTAAATACAAGCTTGCCATATTTCTTAATATGAAATTAACAATTGTTTTAGAGCCGCAGGAAGAAGGCGGATTTACTGTATATGCCCCTTCTTTGCCTGGATGTATTTCCCAAGGGGAGACCAAAGAGGAAGCTATTAAGAATATTAAGGAGGCTATTGAATTATATTTAGAGCCTGATACTAATGAATTGGTTGAGTATACTGGTGAAAAAGTCAAAGTTTCAATATGAAGCTTCCGATTATTTCTGGATTAGAAGTAATTAAGCGTTTAAAGAAAGCTGGATTCATTGCTACTAGGCAAAAAGGCTCTCATGTAAGGTTAGAGAAATTCACAATTGAAAAAACAATTAAAATTACTGTCCCATTACATTCTGAAATGAAGAAAGGAACATTAACTAGAATAATTAAAGAAGCTGGCTTAACATTAGAAGAATTTGAAATGCTTAAAAAATAATACGCCTAAACCCCCAATTTCTCATCAATCTCCTCGGCAACATCTTTAAGATTTTCGCACGCCCTTGCCATGTCCTTTTCCATTTCCTCAACAAGCTCCTTCAGAGAAGCAACCCTGAGGACATATTTTTTCCTGTAGTGGATTGCGATGCCTGATTCCATCAGCTTGTTTACATGATGTATTACCGTTCCCCTGCTTAGATGCAGCCTGTAAGCAAGTTCATCGCTTGACATAGGCCTGTCTGTTTTGGCGGATTTTAAAAGCTCAATAAAAATTCTAAACAGGCTTCTGTCCTTGTCCCTTAAGTTAAATAATCCTAGAGAAGTAGCTAGCCATTGCAGTTCCCTGTTGACATTCTTTTCAACTGGCTTGCTGATATTGATAATGGTTATTCTTTGCCTGAACATACGCCAACTTAAAGCTCTTTTCTTTATAAATCTTTTGCTAATTTATATACTCTAGAATAGAAATATTTAAATAGAAGTAGATTTTACCTAAATTCTGTTGATTTAAAGTCAACGAGATAAAACAAGATAAAAATGGAGCAAGAACCAAAAGAAAAGGCAGCAGAGGAATTGAAAGAAGTAAAAAAAGAGCTTAAAAAAGAAAAAAAACACGAAAAAAAATCAGACAGGGAGATTATTGCGGAGCTTACAGACACTTTGCAGAGGCTGCAGGCGGAATTTGAAAACTACAAAAAAAGGTTTGAAAAGGAAAGGCAGGAATTTATGAAATACGCAAATGCAGAGCTTATTTCGGAATTGTTGCCCTTGCTTGACAGCTTTGAATTGGCATTAAAGAACGCAGCAGACAATGAAAAATTCATAAAAGGCATTGAAATGATTTTCGCGCAGTTTTATTCGGCGCTTGAGAAGAAAGGCCTGAGGCCGATAAGCGCTCTGGGGCAAAAATTCGACCCGTACAAGCATGAAGTCTTGCTGAGGGAAAAATCAGAAAAGGATGATGATATTGTTTTGCAGGAGCTGCAGAAGGGTTACATGCTTAATGACAAGGTTTTGAGGCACACTAAGGTAAAGGTGAGCCAAAAGTAATTTTCAATAAAAAATAAAATAATAATTAAAATTCGAATAAAAAACCAATGAACAATATTAAAAAACATCAAATAAAATAATTAAAAAATAATGCTCCAAAAAAATACTTTATTAAAAGAGGTTTTGAAGCTGGCGCATCCATGCAAATGCAACGCTTGCACCGTAGGTTGCAGGCACGGCTCCGGGTTTTTGGTTAATGAAGATATCCAAAAAATGGCGGAATTTTTGCAGATAAGCGAGGATGTCTTAAAAAAGGAATTTTTGGAGGAAGTGGAGAAATTCAACACAAAAAAATTCAGGCCGAAAATAATAAGGAAAAACAAGCCATACGGCAAATGCATCTTTTTCGATGAAAAAATAGGATGCAAAGTGCATGAGGCAAAGCCGCTGGAGTGCAAAATCGCAATGGGATGCAAGGATTATGGCGAGGAGCTTTCATTGTGGTTCATGCTCAACCATTTTGTAAATGAAAATGATGCGGAAAGCGTAAGGCAATACGCAGCTTACCTGAAAAGCGGCGGCAAAATATTGGCAGGGGCTGAATTGGAAACTATGGTTCCAGACAAGGAAAAGCTGAGTAAAATATTAAGTTTTGATATTTTGAGGTAACAATAACCAAAAAATAATAATAAAAAATAAAAACTATAATAGGTGGTAAAAATGGCTGAAAAAACAAAGGCAAGGAAAGAAAAAATAATCGGAATAGACTTAGGGACATCAAATTCTGCTGCTGCTGTTTTGCAGGCAGGAAAGCCTGCAATAATACCTTCTGCCGAAGGTACAACTGCATACGGAAAGGCATTTCCGAGCGTTGTTGCATTTACAAAGGACACTCAATTGCTTGTCGGAGAGCCGGCAAGAAGGCAGGCAATTTCAAACCCAGGAAGGACTATAACCGCGGCAAAAAGGAAGATGGGCACAAGCTTCAAATACAATATAAACGGCAAGGAATATTCTCCGCAGCAAATATCTGCTTTCATTCTCCAGAAAATAAAAAAGGATGCCGAAGAATTCATTGGCGAGCCAGTAAGCAAGGCAGTCATAACAGTTCCTGCCTATTTTAACGATGACCAGAGGCAGGCAACAAAAGACGCAGGGCAAATAGCGGGGCTTGAAGTTGTAAGATTGGTTAATGAGCCGACGGCAGCCTCAATGGCTTTTGGCCTTGACAAGATGGACAAGGAAATCAAAATCCTTGTGTTTGATTTGGGCGGCGGGACTTTGGATGTAACTTTGATGGATTTAAGCGAAGGAGTCTTTGAGGTTAAGGCAACTTCCGGTGACACGCAGCTGGGCGGAACAGATATGGATGAGTCAATAATGAAATTCATCATCAACGATTTCAGGAAAAAGGAAGGCGTTGACTTAAGTGATGATGATACTGCAATGCAAAGGTTAAGGGAAGCGGCTGAAAAAGCCAAGATAGAGCTTTCAACGACAATGGAGACAGAAATCAATTTGCCTTTCATAACACAAAAAGACGGAAGCCCTGTGCATTTGTCAATGCCGTTTACAAGGGCAAAGCTTGAGCAATTAGTGGAGCCGATAATCCAAAAATGCAAAGCTCCTTTGGAGCAGGCAATTAAAGACGGAAAATTAAGGCCGAGTGAAATAGACAGGATAATTCTGGTTGGAGGCCCTACAAGAATGCCGATTGTAAGAAAATTTGTCGAGGATATTATTGGCAAAAAGGCAGAAAGGGGCGTTGACCCGATGGAATGTGTTGCTCAAGGAGCAGCGATACAGGCGGGTGTCTTGGCAGGGGAAGTCAAGGACATCTTATTGCTGGATGTAACTCCCTTGACCTTGGGAATAGAAACTCTGGGCGGCGTCAGAACACCTTTAATTGAAAGGAACACTACAATCCCAACCAAAAAAAGCCAGGTTTTTTCAACTGCTGCGGACAATCAGCCGGCAGTTACAATAAACGTTCTGCAGGGAGAAAGGCCCATGGCGGCTGACAATAAGTCGCTTGGAAGATTTGATTTGGTAGGCATTCCTCCAGCACCAAGAGGAATTCCCCAAATTGAGGTTGCATTTGACATTGATGCAAATGGCATTGTCCATGTATCAGCAAAGGATCTTGGAACAGACAAAGAGCAGTCCATAAAAATAACCGCGACGCAAAAATTAAATGAAGAAGAAATTGAAAGGATGAGGAAAGATGCAGAGATGCATGCAGAAGAAGACAAGAAAAGGAAAGAGGATGTCGAGGCAGTAAACCAGGCAGATGCCCTGGTTTATTCCACTGAAAAACTGTTCAAGGACTTTGAGGGAAAGGTTGACTCAAAAGAGCTGGAGACAGTAAAAGGCAGGGTTATGGAGCTGAAGGAGCTGCTGAAATCAGAAAAGAAGGATACTGCAGCAATCAAGGCGAAACTTGACGAAGTCAATGAACTGGTGCAGAAAATATCAGCAGAGATGTACCAAAAAGTTGCGCAGGAGCGGGCGGGAAAGCAGGAGCATGGGGCTTCGGCAGGCAGCAAAGGGAAAAATGATGAAAATGTCGTTGATGCAGAGTACGAAGTGGAAGATGAAGATAAAGGAAAGAAAAAGAAATAGGGAAAAGTTCCATTAAGTGCGCAAATGAATTAAAATACAAAAAGGTGTCTTCACTTTGTGAATTACAATATTTTTTATTTTTATTAAAAATAAAATAAAAAAATAATAACACAAACCCATTCACAAATATTTGTTAAAGTGTTTGTGCACCTATTGGTACAAATTCATTTAAAAATAATAAATAATGCCAACTAAACATGACAATTCCCTCCAGAGAAGAATGCTTATCTATCTTAATTAAAAACAAAACCCCTTCTAATGTTATTGGGCATTGCATGGCTGTATGCAAAGTTGCCGAGGAGATTGCTGACAAATTAATAAAAAAAGGTAAAAAAATAAATAAAAATCTTGTAATTGCATCTGCTTTATTGCACGACATTGAAAGGCTGAAAGAAAACCATGTTGAAGTAGGCGCAAACTTATTAAAAAAGCTCGGATTTCCGGAAGTTTCCGAAGTTGTTAAAAAGCACAGCCTTTATACAATAGGAGAAGAAAATATAACTCCAAAAACAGCAGAGGAAAAGATTGTCTTTTACGCTGACAAAAGAGTCATTGGCAATAAGATTGTAAGCATGGAAGAGAGGTTCAAGGATTTAGAAAAAAGGTATAACGTTGATTTAAGCAAAGAATTCAAATTCACAAAAAAGATTGAAAAGGAACTATTGGATTAAAATGGCAAAAGACTATTACAAGATTCTTGGTGTTGATAAGACTGCAACAAAAGAGGAAATAAAAAAAGCCTATAAGAATCTGGCTAAGCAGTACCATCCGGACCTGAACAAAGATTCCAGCTCGGCTGAAAAATTCAAGGAAATAAACGAGGCAGCTGCAGTCCTTGCTGACGACCAAAAGCGCGAGCAATATGACAGGTTCGGCACAACAGCAGAGCAGTTCAGGGGCTTTGAGGGCTTTGACTTCAGCGATTTTATGTCTGATATTGGAGGCTTCGACTTTGATCAGGTTTTTGAAAGCTTTTTTGGAGGGGGCTTTGGAAGAAGAAGGAGAAGGGGCCCTTCAAGAGGCTCTGACTTAAGGTATGATATTGAAATCACTTTGGAGGAAGCTGCAAAAGGAGCTGCGAAGCAGATTTCAATTCCAAAACTAATGAAATGCGAAAAATGCAATGGCAGGGGCGCTGAAAGTGAAAAAGATATTGTATCATGTCCTGACTGCAGCGGCTCTGGAGTGCATAGAAGAGAGCAAAGAACGCCTTTTGGGATTTTCGCAACACAAACAACCTGCAGGAAATGCCGCGGCCAGGGGACTTACATCAAAAAGGAATGTGCCAATTGCGACGGCACTGGTGTTGTGAGAAAAACAAGGAAGCTTGAAATCAAGATTCCTGCAGGGGCAGAGGAAGAAACAAATTTAAGAATTGCAGGCGAAGGCGAGGCTGGGGAAAAAGGGGCAGAGCCGGGGGATTTGTACATCATAATCCACGTAAAGCAGCATGGCATTTTTGAGAGGCATGGTGATGATATTTACACAAAAGCAAATGTTCCTTTTGCAATAGCAGTTCTTGGCGGGGAAATTGAAGTTCCTACACTGGACGGAAAAGCAAAATTAAAAATCCCTCCCGGAACGCAGTCAAACACTGTTTTCAGGATGAAGGGCAAAGGCATTCCTTACCTGCACGGCTCGGGCCAAGGCGATGAATTAATTGAAGTTGTAATTGAAGTTCCTGAAAAATTAAGCAAAAGGCAGAAGGAATTGCTTAAGGAATTTGAGAAAGAAAGCGAGCATAAAAAGGGATTTTTTGGGAGAATATTTTAAAATAAATTTTTCTCGATGTATCCTTCAATCTCTTTCTTTTTATCAATATTCAAGGCTATTAATAAATATATTTAAATATGAATCAGAATAATGTTTATATGATAATGAAACAAGAAAGCATTTTTGAGGAATACTTTGGAGACACACCTCCGGTAAGAGTGCTTAACTTTCTTATACTGGGCAAAGACTTTGACTATAGCATGACCGACATTGCAGAAGGCAGCCATGTTGGATGGACATCTTTTACTAGGGCGTGGAAAGAACTTGAAAGAAAAAAAGTGGTAGTGCACACAAGGGATATTGGCAGGGCAAAATTGTATAAGCTAAACACGCAGGATCCCACAGTTCAAAAACTTATAAAGCTGCATTGGGAAATCATAAAGTCAGAAACTGACAAAATGCTAAGTAAAAATAAAAAAATGCTTGCTACTTCTTAGAACAAACCTTTTTAATCCTGTTAATTCCATTAATCTTCTCCAGAAACTCAATAGTCGCCTTTGGAACCAATTCCTTCCAGTTCTGGTTTTTTATCATCCTGTTTCTTATTATAGTGCTGCTTACCCCTTTCATTAACCTTATTTTTTTCACTTTATAGCCTTTTTTCCTGAAGCATTTCGCTGTCCAGTCATTGCCTGTAAAAACAGCATCAAACTTGGGCAGCAATGTTTCAATATGCTCTGCCCATTTTTTATCGTCATGGAAATCCGGAATTGGGTAAATGGTGTAATTTCCAATATCCTCTGCTGCCAGGGCATATTCCAGCATCTCAATCCTTTCCTCAACAGAAAAAGGGTTTTCTTTTGTGCGCTTTTCATTGCTGCTTCCAATGCCTATAACTAATTCATCAACTTCCTTCAGGGCGTCTTTTATGTCCTTTAAGTGCCCTAAGTGCAAAGGCTGGAATCTTCCTATGAATAGGCCGCGGCTCATAGAAGGGAAAAAGAAAATTAGAAGTATATAAACTTTTTTAGATGCTATTTTTGCAACTCTCTATACACAGAAAGATAAATCTCTTCATCTTTTTTTCTGGGCCTATAAGTTCCGAAAGAAGGCTTATAGGTTTCAATAAAAGCCTGAATTACAGCTTTTTTCAGCTTCTCTATAACTTCCGGTTTAGTCTCCATGGCAGGTTTTCTCTCTTCAGCCAAATGATCCACATAATCCAATATAGCTAGGTATTTATCCACTAGCTCATTCTGGCCTACGCTTCTCCATGCTTGGCTAGTCTTATGAGACTTAACTAATCTAACTAACCTGTCCTCAAGGGCTTTATAATCTTCTGAGTCTATGCTATCAGCGCCTAAGGCATTCAAATCCCGAATTTTTTGATTCGTCAAAATTTCAGTAAGAAGACGCCTATCTGATTCTAAATTAGGAGATGTGCTGTCTAAAACCTGTTCTATCCCTCTAAAATTCTCTCTTATTCCGGGTAAACCAAGAGAACTCATAAAAACATAGATAGAAACTTTATCAGGATTTCCATCATATCTCATGCCTGAATATGGATTTAATCCGTTAACACCTTGAACACTTTCAGTTTGTGGTAAAACCATATTTTGTTCTAAATGGATTTGTTATTTAAACCCTTCTGACAATAATATTCCAAAAAGAATATTCCTAAATCAGAAATATTATTCTGAATAGAATACCTCGGGAAAAAATATTATTTTGCTGCCACAAACAATGCCCTCACCACAAGTTTTATAAACATTTTATTCCATAATCAAGATAAAGTGCACGAAACAGAGCAATCAGCCCAGACTTTATGTTATCGGGGAAAGCCTTATGCACCTGAAACTTTTCCGCAAAGGGCTGCAGTGACAGGTTTTTTATTAGCAAACAGCCCATATAATGAGACTCTTTCTTTTTTAGTTTCAGCATTTAATGGAAGCCCTAATCAGCAGGTAATTACCGGAATAAGGGAAAAATTGAGTTTGTTGCGGGGGAAAAATGGAGACAGACTGGAAGCGCTTAGATTGTTATTCGGAAGAGATGTTACATTAAATGACATGACCCTTTACTTTGGTTTGCCTGAAGTTGCAGATAGGTACGGAAATGTTTCTGAAGAAGGAGTTCCTCCAGAAATGATCAAAAAGGCCCAGGAAGTTCTGCCTAGGTTGGACGATGCTGTCAGGGAAGCCTACCGCGCAATTGAAGACTATTGCGTAAGCAATAATGGGCAGAAATAATAACTTTTTTAACAGCAATCTTTATAAATAACCAAAAAATCCAACCAGATATGAAAGTCGCAATTTTATACTCAGGTGGAAAAGATTCAACTTACGCAATAGATGCGGCAATACAAAGAAAATGGGATATAAGATATTTGCTTTCAGTTAAGCCGACAAGGAAAGACTGCTACCTTTTCCATTATGCAACTGTTGAGCATACAAAAGAGCTTGCTGGCATTTTAGGAATTCCTCATTTTTTATTAAGATGCAATATTGCGAATGCGGAAAAAGAGGCAGAATTAATAAAAAAAGTTATTGAAGAAAAGCAGAAAAAAGATCCAGTAAATGCCTTGGTTTTAGGAGGGACTGGGCTGCAGGAAACTCAATTAAGGAGCATACAGAATGCACTGAGGCCATTGGGCATTGAAGTTTTTGCCAGCCACGCGGGCGAAGAGCATGATTTGGTAATGGAAGAGATGCTTGAAAAAGGCTATAAGATAATTATAACACAAATTGCTTCTGATGGAATGAAAAACTGGCTTGGAAGGGAATTAACAAAAGAAAATTTTCCTGATTTCAAAAAAGATTCTGTGAAATTTGGATTCCATATAGGCGGAGAAGGCGGCTATTACGACACTTTTGTTTTTGACGGGCCTATTTTCAGCAAAAAATTTCAAGTTGAGGAAGCAGACAGGATACTTGATGACAATTATTCAGGGCATGTTGTGATAAGGAACTTCAGGATTTTGAATAAGATAAACCAAATCCTATAATCCTTTATTTCATCTTAGAAGACTTGTAAATCTCAGGCCTGTAAGCTCCAACCCTGATGACTTCAGCCTTGATATTTCTTTTTTTTAATTCTTCCTTTAACTCTTCCATTGTAGTTGGCTTTTGGTCATATCCCAGGCAGATGGCATCAGGCTTTATCTCGCTTATTATGTCAAAAATATTGCCCTCGTTTCCCAGAATGGCTTCATCGACAATTGAAAGCTGCCTTACCCTCTCCAATCTTTCCCTTTCGCTGTATTTCGGCCTTTTGCCCTTGAACCTTAATATGCTTGAGTCCCTTGCGACAACAACAACCAGCTTATCGCCGTATTTTTTTGCTTCGCCAAGATAATATAAATGCCCTGGATGTATCAAGTCAAAGCTGCCAGAGGCCATTACTGTTTTCATAAACTAAATAAAGAATTAGGAGTTTAAAAATATTCTCTTAATTTTGTTTTTATTTCTTTGAAGGAGATCTTGGGACGGCAATTGACATGGTAAACTCATTTCTCCTGCAGACATACTTCAAGCCTTCTTCACCAACTTCAAAGACTTGCCTGTCATCTACGGGCTTATAGCCATTTCCCATCAGTTTATGGCCGTTGCGAACGTTGCCAGGATGACCATTTTTCACATAAAATGCGTAATTTAGCGTGCCAGCATTCATCGAACTGTACATTACAAACCCTTTCCTCTCCAATTCTCTTTCAGAATAAACCCTGCCTTCAACAAATCCTGTATCGCCAAACACAAATTCTTTCTGCCCATGGGCGCCTTCATAGGAAGTGGTAATCTCAATGCCATGCCTTCCCATAACTCTGGCGATTTTTTCATCATAGTCTACAGGCACAGTAACTCCTAAGAGTCCAAGCCTGCGTATCTCATTTTTTATTATGGAAATTCCCGCTTCAACAACTCCACTATTTGATTCTTCTTGCACTGAATTAAGCAGCTCCTCAAGGTAGCCCAGCCTCACATCTCTCTCTACACCTTCAGAAATAACACTAGCCCTTGTGCCATTATCACTCATTCTTACCCCTTTATATAATTTATATAAAAATACATGAAAGCTTATTTATATATTTTTCCGAGCTTTTGCTGAACAAAAATCAATAAATTTTGATAAAATTTAAATAAATGTTTGATTTTCATCAAAAAAGTTAGGATATATTGAACATATGTAAATAAAATGCTTGACGAAAACGACAAAAAAATCATAGAAATCCTGACAGAAAACTCAAGGCTTTCCTACAGGCAGATAGCGAAAAAGCTTGCCCTTTCAGTGGCAACGGTAATGAACAGGGTAAAAAAGCTGGAAAATGAGAAAATAATAAAAAAATATTCTGCCTTATTAGACTATGAAAAGCTGGGATTTGACATTGATGTTATAATAGATGTCAGGATTTCAAAAGGAAAGCTGCTTGAGGTTGAAAGCGTTATTGCGAAAAACCCGAATGTCTTTGCAGTTTACGATGTTACTGGAGACTTTGACGCTGTTGTTCTGGCAAGATTTCCTAATAGGAGAAAGATGGACAATTTCATCAAAAAGCTGCAGAAATTGGATTTTGTTGAAAGAACTGAGACAAAACTAATACTAAACACAATAAAAGAGGAAGAAACAGGGATTTACGGGCTGTAAATAAAATTAAAAAATAATAAAAAGCTAATAATCCATTCCGCCCATGCCCGGCATTCCGCCCGGCGGCATCTGAGGCATTTTTTCCTTGCTTCCGCTGGCTGCTATAACATCGTCAATCCTTAAAATCATCACTGCGACTTCTGAAGCGCTTGAGACAGCCTGCGTCTTTATTTTCAGCGGCTCTATGACTCCTCTCTTCCAGGCATCCATTACCTTGCCTGAAAATACATCAATGCCTGCCCATTTCTGCTTTTTTGCATGCGCAGCTTTTAAATCAGTCAAGGTGTCTATAGGATCAAGGCCTGCATTCTCAACAAGGGTTCTTGGTATGACTTCCATCGCATCAGCAAATGCATTTACTGCCAGCTGCTCCCTTCCGGACAATGAGTCTGCGTATTTTCTAAGCCCTAATGCAAGCTCAACTTCAGGTGCTCCTGCGCCCGCAACTACTTTGCCGTCTCTTAATGCAGCGGTGACATCCCCTACAGCATCGGTAACAGCCCTTTCAATCTCATTTGTAACATGCTCTGTTCCGCCTCTTACTAAAAATGTGACTGCTTTCGGGTTTTTGCATTCCACTATATAAGTGAATTCCTCATCCCCTACCTTCTTTTCCTCAACAGTGCCTGCAAATCCCAAATCATCCTTGCTTAATTCCTTCAGGTTTGTGGCAATTTTTCCGCCAGTCGCTTTCGCGATTTTCTTCATGTCGCTTTCTGAGGTCCTTCTTACAGCGTAAATTCCTGCTTTTGCAAGGAAATGTATTGCCATGTCATCAATCCCTTTCTGGCATATCAGCACATTAGCGCCTGCCCTGACTACTTTGTCAACCATGTCCTTCAGCATCTTTTCTTCCTGGTCCAAAAATGCCTGCAACTGGTCCGGGCTTGTTATCTCGATGTTTGCGTCAATCTCAGTCTTCTTGATTTCAATTTCTCTGTCAACCAATGCTATTTTTGCGTTTTTTACGACTCTTGGCATGTTCTGGCTCAGCCTTTCCTTGTCAATCACGATGCCTTTTATCAATTCAGAATTATCAACGCTGTCGCCAACCCTTTTCTCAATCTTGATGTTCTCCTTGTCAATGTTTCCGTCTTCCTCGACAATTGACTTCACTGCTGTAACAGCCAGCTCTGACAGCTTTTCCTTACTGTATTCGGCGCCTTTTCCGGTCATAGCTGTTTGAGCAATTTTCCTAAGAATGTCAGTGTCGTTTCCTGTTATTTTTTCCGCCATTTCATTCAAAAGTTCCTGCGCTTTGCTTTCAGCCAGCCTGTAGCCTCTCGCTATAACAGCTGGATGGACTTCTTGGTCAAGCAAGCTTTCAGCATTTTTCAATAATTCCCCTGCAATAACAACCGCTGTTGTTGTTCCATCGCCGATTTCATCTTCCTGCGTTTTTGCGACTTCAACAATCATCTTTGCAGCAGGATGCTCAATGTTCATTTCTTCAAGAATTGTAACGCCGTCATTTGTAACAGTTACATCGCCTAAGGAATCGACAATCATCTTGTCCATGCCTTTCGGGCCTAAAGTTGTCCTTACAGTTTCAGCAACCAGCTTAGCTGCCATAATGTTTGTCCTTTGCGCATCTCTCCCTACTGTCCTTTGCGCGCCTTCCGGCAAAATAAATATAGGCTGTACTGTATGTGTCATTTTCAAAACCACCTCAAATTGTTTTTATTAAAATTTAGTTAGATTTGTGAATATTTGGTTCTATTTAAAGGTTTCGCTTTGGCGGCTTTGGCAATTAACCATTTTTTAAGGCAAAGTTTATATAGAGTCCCGCACACCGGTAATCGGGAGTGATGAATATTCAAAAATACAAGATATTGTGCAAGAAATGCAAGAAATTTTTCATGGTTTATTCTTTTCATGCAAGGCTGTGCAAGGATTGTAAAAAGATTCTGTATAAAAACTTCAGTAAATAGTTATGCGTTCGGCAAAAGGCAGGGAATAAGGTTAAACATCAGTTCTTGATGTTGAGGCATATGGGGCAGCAAGAGGTTTACGATTTTTTAAAAAGGAACAAAACCAGGTGGTTTTTTTCTAAAGAGATTTCCAAAGGGCTGGATGTTTCAATAGGCTCGGTTACAAACTGCCTCAAGAAATTAAGGGAAAACAAGGCAATAAACTTCAAGGGAACAAAGCGCAAGGAGCAATTCCAGTACAGGTACAAGGGATAGCTTACACCATAACAATCTTTATCTTCTTCCTTTCGCCTTCTTTTCTTATATTCCTCAATGTATAGCTTTTTATGTTGTTTTTCTTTGCCCAGCTGTTTGCCGATTCCTCTGACTTAAATGCCTTGGGCTTGGAATTCAATGGCTTTTTCCACCTTCTCTTGATCCTGTGGGAGTATAGCGTGTTGCTCATTGGCTTTCGGAAAATACCGTAGTTTTTAAAGGTTTGTTAAATTCTAGCTTGAGAGCAAAAAACAACAAAATATTTATTTAGCTGTAATATATTCTAGAAATTAAAAAATAAAAATTCAATAAAATGGCATTGGACGAGACATCAGCCGGTTTGCTTGTTACATTTTTGATACTATTGGCAGGCTTCCTGGCAGCAAAGCTTGGAGGCTCTTTGATAATAGCCATCTCCAAGAGAAAGGAGACTATAAACATAAGGCGTATCCAGCTTGTGAAGATTTACAGGTATCTTGTCATGATACTTGCGATAATCATAGCTTTGCTTTACCTGAGGAAAGGCGTTGTGGGCGACGCATCAATAGTCGGGAATTTCCTGCAGAAAACATACAAATTCCTGCCAAACATACTGCTTTTCGCATTGCTCATAGTCCTGGGCATTGTCGTGGCAAACCTGATTGCCTTCATTCTTAAGAGGTTTTTTGACACAACAGGGCTTACAGAGCTCATGATTGAGCAGAACAGGGAGCATGTGCTCAACGGCATTTTGGTTGCCATAAGGATTGTGCTTTACGTCCTGATACTTGTTGTTTTGCTCAGCCTGTTCGGGATGAGCATAAGGGGATTAACAACAGCCCTGGGCTGGATTTTTTACGCCACCCTGGCTTTGCTTTTTTTGTACCTTTTCATTGGCACAAGGGCATTTGTCGAGAATTTCATTGCAGGGCTTTACATAAAATCATCAAGAACCTTCAAATTAGGGCATAAGATAAAGGTAAATGACATAGAAGGCACCATTAACTCAATTTCCAACCAAGGGGTTACTATCAGGGCGGATTCCGGCTATAACTCATTCATCCCCAACAGGGAATTTGTGAAAAAGGAAATTTCATTCAAAAACATTGAAACTGATTTGGACACATTGGAAAAAATCAAGAGCTATTTTGTCGAGCAGAAGCCAAGCTACTGCGGCCCTGCTTCAGCCTCAATGGTGCTGAAGATTTTCGGCTACAATGAAAGCCAGGCGAAAATAGGCGACCTGTGCAAGACAGAAGTTGGAGTAGGGACTCATCCGGAAGTTTTGATAAATGTTGTCCAGGAATTGGCGCAAGGCAGGGTAAAAGGATCATGGATTGATGTCGAGCATATAACCGACTTGAAGAGCGAGCTGAGATTATGGCTGAGCCAGGGGGCCCTGCCTATTGTTGATTACAAGAAAAACCTGCTTTTCCCCGCGGCAAAAACAGCGCATTACTCTGTTGTCGTTGCTGTAGAAGGGGATGAATTTGTTGTTCTGGACCCAAGCGGAAAAAAAGGAGGTGTTTACCTTGCAGATGCGGACAAGATTTACAGGGGCATGGACACTTATTCCGAGCTGATAAAGGGAAAAAGGGGATATATTGTCTTTGCGCCTGAGGGCACAACGGCATTTTACCGGATTGAGGAAGGCCTGATTTATTCTGACCCGAGCTTGTACCACGAGCTAAGCAATAAATTAAAGAAAGAGCTGTACGAGCTAATGGAAAAAGGCCAGGCAATTGAAAGCGTACTGCCGTTAAGAGTCAAGAATTTCATAAAGAAGTGGAAAGAAAAAGACAAGATAGCCCGGTTGTGGAAGCCTGAGAATTTGTAAAAGCCGCAATCCATCTGAATAAAGATTTTTATAAGCATGCCTCAAACCCATCCTATGAGGGCGAAAAAATATCTTTTTGCCGTTTTATTTTTATTACTCATCCCAATAGCTTCCTCAATAACCTTGCAGGACTTATTGGATTTTTTTAATTTTGATTTTTTTGGTATCAGAATTAATGTAACAAACAAAAATGATTTTATGGCAGATAAAAACAATAACAGTGTAAATGACACCTTAATAATCGAGCTGACAACCAACGGCAATGCAGGAAACTACTTTTTTGTTTTGGATTTGCACGATAATGGGAATATTATAATCAATGAAACAAATAAAACATTGAGAAATTCGGATAAAATAAATATAACTTTTTCGACTGAATTCCTTGCTTCAAATAAATTCAATTATTCAATAAAAATTTACGGCAATGATTTCAGCTTGAAATACAGAAAAGACAATATTGAAACAAATACCTACAATAATTACGAAAAAGGCGTTTCTATAATAAATATGACCGACAGCTCAATAAACAATTTATCAATTCTAATAAATTTAACATTGAATATAACTTCAAATGCAACCTACGAAATTATATCTTATTTAAAATTCAACGAAACAGCTATTTTTTCAAAAACAAACAAATCAATGAATGAGGGAATAAACTACGCAGAAATTTACTTTGATAATGAAACAATTAAAAATACGCATTATATAGGCAATTTTAATTTAACTTCAATAAAACTCAATAATAAGCTGATAAAAGCAAATTATACAACTGCATTTTACAATTACAAAGATTTTGCGCAAACCTCTTATTTTTTAAATTTTTTGGACAATGCCATTGATACGAACAGCAATGACTTATTTGATTATTTAAAATTAAATATAAGCGTCGAAATAAAAAACAATGGAACATTCAATGTCGAATTGGCTTTGCACGATTTATTTGATAATTTTTTAGTAAAAGAAAATGCAACAAATTATTTTAATGTTGGAGCAAAAAACTTTATAATTAATATTAATGGCACTAAAATTTATAATAAAAAACTGGACGGACCATACGTAATAAACTATATTAAATTAACAGAAAACGATAAGACAATCAATCAGCTGAAAGATTTTCATACAACCCAGAATTATAACTACACAGATTTTGAAAAGCCGCCTTTGCCGGATTTGATGATAAGCCTAACAACAGACGGTAATAATAATTATGGGATAAACAATGTTTCATTCAACGTCACAATAAAAAACATCGGAACTGGCAGCGCATTCAACATATTCTCAGAGATTTTTGACAATGGCTCATTCTCCTCAAATAAATCCAGAAATATCCTGCTCAAAGACAATGAGATAATCTACAGCTTTAATTTAATTGATATAAATGACACAAAAATAAGCGCAATCGCGGACTTGAAGGATTTTGTTGAGGAGATTAACGAGAGCAATAATATAATCGAAAAGACAATAAAAATAAACAAAAAGCCGGTTTTGAATGAAATCTCTGATATAAGCGCAAATGAAACCGATTTGATTGAAATAAACTTAAGTGCTTTGGATCCAAATGGGGACAGCCTAATATACTTTATCAACAATTCAAAATTTTCGAAAAACAACAATATTTTCTCCTGGCGGACTTCAACAACAGATTCTGGAAATTACACTTTTAAATCCAATGTTTCAGATGGATATTTGCACGATTTTAAGATTTTTAAAATTATAATCATGGACAAACCCGAAATTGACAACGACAATGACGGGATTAATGATTCTCTGGACAATTTAATCGGGGACGAAAATTCAATAAATACATCCACATTAAACCTTTCAGTGATAATAGGGAATTCAACAGATATTTTTCAAATATTCAATGGCACAAGAGAAATAAAATTCAAAGATAATAATTTAACAGTAGTTGAATTCATGTTTAATTTTTCACAGTTAAAGTTAAATCTTTCAAATTTCGCATTCGAAAAACAAAAAGGTAATGGTACTGGGGCATTTTTAGTCAGGGGAATAAGAATGCCGGAAGGGTTTACAAAGACGATATATGTTGATAAATTAAATAGCTTAATAGATGGAATCTGCATTAAAGACAAGGAAATGCATTCAATAAATGAAATAAGCGCAGACTGCAACGCTGAAAATGAATTTCAGGTTGAATGCGACGGGACATTGCAAAATGGATATAGCTGCACTTACATTAATTCAACATTGAAATACAAAGTTATGGGCCTTAAGTTCTCCGGAATAAAGCAGATTGATTATGAAAAGCCCCCCGAAACATCAGCTTCCTCGTCAGCTGCTGGAGGCGGCGGCAGAAGAGCCTGCACAGAGCAATGGCAATGCAGTGGATGGAATGAATGCGCAAATAACGAGCAAAAAAGAAGCTGCATTGACTTGAATGGCTGCGGGACATCAAATAATAAGCCAATAGAAACCCAATCTTGCACATTAGCTATAGAAAAACCAATAGAAAAAATTGAAGAGGAACTATCAGAAGAAACAGAAAATAAATCAATATTTGAAAAATCAGCAAAAACAGAAGATAAGGAAAAAACAATGGAAAGGGAAAAGCTTTTGTCAAAAATAACAGGACAAGCGATAACCGAAATAAAACCGAAAAAGGAAGTTGGGCTTTTGGCAATGGTCTTTGAGGTTGTTTTCGGGCTAAGCCTGTATTTTTATTTTAAAAATCCTTAATATTTAAATAACAATGAAAAAACCCTGTTCCTGCGGGGCTGTAGTGTAGCTAGGTATCATTGGCCCTTGGGGATAACTAAAGAATTAGTTAAAACTATTGGGCGTGAATCCAAGAGTGCCAACATGGGTCCGACCCCGGTTCAAATCCGGGCAGCCCCACTTTATATTTTTTTATTGACGATTTCTTTTAAACTTTTTAATATGCCTGCGGCGCATTTTAGGCTCGCCACATTGCTCGCAATATAATCAGATTATTGCACTTTATTCTAACACTTTAGGGGTGGGTGGAGGGCATTATGCTTCCAGCAAGTGCGTTCTGATTGTACTCTCCCTATTTTTTAGTTATTCGATTTACTTTTAGCAACATTTATATATAAGTTTGATGATAAGGGGAGTATATTGATATGGAAAAGCGGTGGAAATTTATGCTTAAGAAAACAAGATATGCTTCTTTATTTCTGTTTATGCTTTTATTTGCCACCATAGCTTACGCAGAGCCTTTTGATGTGAATGCAGTGCCGATAAAAGATGCTATTGGCATTGAGGAGGATGCAAAATACAGGCTCGAGATAAAAAACAACCTTGATATAAGGCAGGAATTCAGGATTTATACCCTGGATTACCCGTTCTGGGACATAAGGACAGAGCCCATAGTGAATCCAATACTTTTGGAGGTAAGGCCGCAGTCAAATGCGAGCATTGAAATTTTTCTGGACCCATTGCATGTAACGCAAGCCGGCGCTTACATAGTGAATGTTAATGTAAAAGCTGAAAGCACTGGCCAAATGCTCTCAGTGCCTATCGAAGTCGGCATAAAATCAATAGAGCCTCTGATTGGAGGCTATGTGCCTACTGTCATAACAAGCGTTTCCATACCGGAAAAAATCGACCCAAGGGAGGAAATTCCGATAAAAATAAACCTCAACAACCAAAATCCAATAAACTATGATGACCTCATAATCAAGATTGAGAGCGACGTAATCAATGACGCTATAAGCTACAAATTGGGACCGAGGGAAGAAAAGGTGCTGGCATTGGCAAAAAAAGCCGATCCTTTCACCAAACCGCAAAAGGATAAGCTTTCTGTAACAGTATTCAAGGGAGAAAGGCTTATAGTAAACCCCATAGTAAAGCAGGTTGAGATTTTGGAATATGGGAGCCTCGAGCAAACGGCGACAAAGAAGGGATTTTTAAGGACAAAAAAAGAGTTTTTGTTCAGCTCCAATAATGAAAATTATATTGGGCAGGCAAAAGCCGAGACTACTTTTTTCAAGGCGCTGTTTACCTCAACAAGCCCGAGGGCAAAGACAGTTGTGGAAGGCGGCAAGAGGTACCTTGCATGGGATATTGAACTGCAGGGCGCAAACACACTTAAAATCACGGTGACAGAAAACTTATTGCCCCTGCTCGTAATAATAATCCTGATTATTGTCCTGGTTGTTTTGTATTACCTTTTTAGGAGCCCATTGGTAATAGTGAAAGAGGCAAAGAACATACATAAGAGGGACGGCGGCATTTCCGAGATGAGGGTCGTGCTGCACATAAGAAACAGGGGCAGCGTTCCTGTAAAAAACATCGACATTACGGAAAGAGTTGCCCATCTGATGCATGTAGAGAGGGACGTTTCCATAGGCACAATGCACCCAGAAAAAATCCTGAGGCATGAAAACAGGGACACAATAGTCAAATGGATTGTGGAGTCTGTCGAGCCCCATGAGGAGCGCGTTTTGACATACACCATAAAATCCACACTGCCGATTTTGGGAGGCCTGACTTTGCCGGCAGCAGGAGCGAAATTCCATTACAACGAAAAGGTTTTTGTCGCGTCTTCCAACAGGCTTAATGTCGAGGCTTAATTTTTATTAGTTCTTTACTTTAAATTTTTTTATTGAAGATTCCTTTTAAACTTTTTAATATGCCTGCGGCGTATTCTAGGCTCGCCACATTGCTCGCAATATAAATATAATCAGATTCTTGCACTTTATTTCTTATTGTTAACGGGTGAGTGGAGGCATTATGCTTCCGGAAAGTGCGTTCTGATTGTACTCTCCCTTAATTTTTTTGCAAATTTATTTTTTATGGTGATTAATAAGTTTTTATTTCCACAACATTTAAAAAGCAAATTATGTTCTGATTTTTTATTCCCCGCGTAGCTCAACCGCAGAGCGTTCGGCTGTTTCCCAGAAGAAGCCAAAGATGCGCTCTATGACTTTATGCTACGTGCAAAGGATGATAGAGATCCAGCCAACACCGAAAGAGTAAATCCGGTTTAGGTTGCTGGTTCAAATCCGGCCGCGGGGATTAAGAGGGGCTATGAGCATTCATGGCTCTTCTTTTATTTTTAAAACCAGTAATTTTTTATTCTCATAGGCAAGAATACTACACAGTTTCTGTGTAGATGAATTGCCTTGCTTCCTCCATAAATTATTTCTACTTTCTTAATAAAAAATTGAGCGTGCAGCGAAATTTTGGCACACTCAATTCAATTTCCAATTTAGCGTTAGCTTTCGTTGCACGGAGCAACGAAAATAAAACAAACAATTGAACTGGAGCACCACGACCACAAAGTTGGAATCAACTTTTGGCACATGAACTGGCAAGCAAAGTATCGCTACAATATGTTTGCGAAGTTCGAGTACAAAAACCTTGCGGAAGCCTGCGTTCGCAAAGCCGCTTCGAGGCACGGGATTAAAATCCGCGTCATCAACGTCATGCCCGACCATTTACACACTCTCGTTACATTGCCAAAAGGCATGACCGACGAAAAAGCCATGCAGCTTCTCAAGGGCGGCTCTGCATACAGCTTTTTCAAAAACCACCCTAAAGCCCGACTTAGATATCCCCCGGGGGCATCTTTGGAGTCGCGGCGGAAGCACTGTTACAGTTGGCTATAACCAGCTTGACGAAACGGTTCTATACATTTTAAACCAAGCTAAGCATCACGGTTTAGCTTGCTAATTTTTCCCTAACGGGATACCTGAGGCTTTAGCCTCAAGAGGAGGTCATTCTACAAAATAAGCATTAATTTTATAAGAAATAAAAAAATTTCTTGTGTAAGATTTGAAGAGATTTAATGTTTTTAAACATATTACGAAATCAGTAAACTTTATATATAACTTCATAATCCCCATTCAAATGGGCAAAAATCTTTCTTTAGTCAAAAGACTATAATTCTAAAAGTCTTTTTGATTGAAGAGAGAGACCTATGCCATTTCAACAATGCCCTGGTGGTGTAGCCTGGATCAGCTCTTGCAAGAGCTGCAGCGGCTATCATGAAGCCCTGTCGAGCAACATTTCATGGAAAGGCTTCGACCCGGGTTCAAAATTTCGCTCATGAAAGTCCCGGCCAGGGCGTTTATAAGCCTTGGGCCGGTAGCTCAGCCTGGTAGAGCACCTGTGGTGGAAAGCCATAAATTCCTTTCGGGAATTTAATATCACTGGTGAAACTTTTAATCAGGTGGTCGCGAGTTCGAATAAAGCATCAAGTTGGCTTCGCCGATTTATGCTGAGAAAATCTCGTCCGGCCCATTTAAATTTTTTGAAGCGACAACAAAAATGAAAAAGAAGTTTAAGGTTGACAAGCACATTTTGATACCCAAGCACGTTAAATTAGGAGAAAAGGAAAGGGAAAAATTGCTGGAAAAATATAACATTTCTTTAAAGGAGCTTCCTAGGATATCCAAGGCAGATCCGGCTATAGAAAATCTCGACGCAAAGCCGGGAGACGTAATCAAGGTAATCAGGCAAAGCCCCACTGCGGGGGAAGCGGCATTCTACAGGGTAGTCACTAATGTATAAGTACGGCAAAGTCTTAATCAAGAAGTATTTTGAGGAGCAGAGTTTTGTAGATTCTGATATAGATTCCTTCAATAATTTCATAGACAAGGAATTAAACAAGATTATCGAGGAAAACAGGGACATCGTGCCTACGATAATCCCCCATAATGTCGACGATTTCAAGATAAGGCTTGACAAGATATGGGTGGAAAAGCCGAAGATGATAGAAGCTGACGGCTCAAGCAGGGACATCTACCCTATAGAGGCAAGGCTAAGGAAAATAACATATTCGGCGCCATGTTGGATAACGGTAAGCGCACACATCAACGGCGTCCAGCGAGAAAGTTTTGACACCCAGATAGGAAATCTGCCAATAATGCTGAAAAGCAAATGGTGCCACCTGAACAAGCTAAGCAGGGAAGAGCTGATAGAAAGAGGCGAGGATCCTGACGAGCCCGGGGGCTATTTTATCATCAACGGTACGGAAAAAGTCCTGATAACCATTGAGGATCTTGCGTCAAACAAATTTCTGGTTGAGAAAGACAATACCGGCACAGTAGCCTTTGCGGGAAAATTATTCTCGGAATACGGCTCCTTTAAAATTCCGCACACGCTTGAAAAGCTTAAAGACGGCATATTTTACCTGACATTCACAAGAGTCAAGAGAATCCCGGTTGTCATTGCGCTTAAGGCGCTGGGCATGCTTAAAGACGAGGAAATCACCAAATTCATCTCATCTGAAAAGCAGTACGACGAAGTCCTGATAAACCTCGTGGAGTTTGTGAGCATAAAGACGGAGGAAGAGGCGCTGGATTATATGGCGAAAAAGATTGGCATAACCCAGTCAAAGGAAGTAAGGACGGAAAGGATGAAGGAAATCCTGGACAAGTATCTGCTGCCACACTTGGGCACAAGGCAGGAAGACAGGATTTTCAAGGCCTATAACCTTTGCAAGTTTGTCAGGAAATACATCGAAGTATCCAGGGGGAATCTGGATACAGATGACAAAGACCATTACAAGAACAAAAGATTAAAGCTGAGCGGGGACTTGCTGGCTGATTTGCTGAGGCTTAACTTAAAAGTCCTGATTGGAGACCTGCTTTACAATTTCCAGAGAATAGTCAAAAGGGGAAAATTCCCTTCAATAAAGGTCATAATAAGGGACAAGCTGCTTACCCAAAGGATTTACTCGTCCATGGCAACAGGCTCATGGGTTGGAGGCAGGAAAGGAATAAGCCAGAGAATCCAGAGGCTTAATTACCTTGAGACATTGTCGCACTTGCAGAGAGTTGTCAGCCCTTTGTCAGCGTCCCAGGAAAATTTTCAGGCCAGGGAGTTGCACGCAACCCATTTAGGAAGGCTATGCCCGATTGAAACTCCTGAAGGAACTAATATCGGCTTGAGGAAAAATCTGGCTTTGCTTTGCAGCATTTCCCCGGAATCAAATGAGGACGAAGTCTTAAAATTATTGAAAAGCCAGGGCTTGAAGATAGTGAAATAAAATGGCAGAAGTTTATTTAAACGGAAAATTTGTCGGAACAGTGGATAATGCAGAGGATTTTGCAGGCAGGATAAGGGACGAGAGGAGAAAGGGGAGCATATCCGATAATATCAATGTCTATCATAACGAAAAAGCTAATTCAGTCGAGATTGAATGCTCAAAAGGCCGCGCTCGAAGGCCTTTGATTGTTGTGAGGGAAGGCCAGCCATTATTGACTGAGAGGCACATAAAGCAGCTCGAAAAGAATGAAATTTCCTGGAGCGACCTGGTAAAGCAGGGCGTTATAGAATATTTGGATGCGGCTGAAGAGGAAAATACTCTGGTGGCGTTCTATGAAAAAGACTTGAGCCAGGAACATACTCACCTTGAAATAACCCCGCTGGCAATGCTTGGCTATTGCACTTCGCTGGTTCCATATGCAAACTTTAACCAGAGCACAAGGCTTAATGCAGGCTCCAAAAACCAAAAGCAGGCTCTTGGCTTGTATGCATCAAACTTCACCCTAAGGATGGATATGGACGTAAATCTGCTTCAATATCCACAAAAGCCTATTGTTAATACAATAATGCATGATATTTCCGAGTACGAAAGGCATCCGGCGGGCCAGAATATTGTTGTTGCTGTTATGAGCTATAAAGGCTATAATATGGAGGATGCTATAATTTTGAATAAAGGCTCTATAGACAGGGGCTTGGGCAGGTCAACATACTACAGGCCAAGCATTGCTGAAGAGCTTCGTTACAGCGGAGGTCTGATGGATGAGGTCTGCACTCCGGACAAGGATGTTAAGGGCTATAGGAGTGAAAAAGACTACAGGTATCTTGAGGATGACGGCATAATATACCCTGAAGCCAGTGTAAATGAAGGGGATGTTGTCATAGGCAAAACAAGCCCTCCAAGATTTTTAAGCTCGATGGAAGAATACAACCTGGCAGCCTCGACAAGAAGGGAAAGCTCCGTGACAGTCAGGCATGGCGAGAAAGGTGTTGTTGATTTTGTGCTTTTGACTGAAAATGAGGAAGGCAACAGGCTTATGCAGGTGAGGATAAGGGATGAAAGGATTCCTGAAATCGGCGATAAATTTACATCAAGGCACGGGCAAAAGGGGGTTGTCGGGCTGATTGTGAACGAGGCTGACATGCCATTTTCCGCTTCAGGCATAATTCCGGATTTGATATTTTCGCCCCATGGAATTCCGTCAAGGATGACCATAAGCCATTTGATTGAGATGGTTGCCGGCAAGGTAGGAGCTTTGTCAGGCAGGTATATCAATGGGACTGCATTTGATGTAGAGCCTGAAGAAAAATTAAGGAACGAATTAAAATCTCTTGGCTTCAGGGAGAATGGCGTCGAAACATTTTACAACGGGGAAACAGGCGAGCAGCTCGAGGCAAAAATCTTTGTCGGAAATATGTATTACCTGAAGCTCAAGCACCTGGTTGCAAATAAGATACACTCAAGGGCAAGAGGCCCGATACAATTGCTTACAAGGCAGCCGACTGAGGGAAGGGCAAAGGAGGGCGGCTTAAGGCTGGGAGAAATGGAAAAAGACACTTTTGTCGCGCATGGCGCCTCGCTTTTGCTTAAGGAAAGGTTCGACAGCGACAAGACTGTTGTGCCCATATGCGAAAGTTGCGGCGTAATAGCTATAAGGGACGAATTCAAGGATAAAAGCTATTGCCCCATATGCGGCGAAAATGTCGAAATAAGCAACATAGAAATGAGCTACGCATTCAAGCTTATACTTGATGAATTCAAGTCGCTTGGAATCTACCCAAAATTGCAGTTGCGAAGCAAGTACTGACAAAATGGCAAAAGAGAAAGAAGCGGCAAAGGAAAAGGAAGTTGAAATGGAAGACCTGGAGCCAGAGGTAAAGGCAGCAGAAGAGGCTGAAGCAGTTGAAGCCTCAATTGAATCTGCGGAAACAGCAGAAGTTATCGCAGTCAAAAAGCCGGAAAGGATTGAAGCGGAGCAGCATATACACAAGCAGGTTAAAAGCATAGTCTTTTCTATACTATCCCCTAAAATGATAAAGGCGATGGCATCAGCCAAAATCGTCACGCCTGAGCTTTATGACAAGGAAGGCTATCCTGTTGATGGCGGCTTAATGGACATAAGGCTTGGCGTCATAGACCCTGGTTTAAGGTGCAAGACCTGCGGCTCAAAGCTGAAGGAATGCATAGGCCATTTTGGATATATTGAATTGGCAAGGCCCATCATACATGTAAAATTCGTGGCCATACTCCTTAACCTGCTGAAATGCACCTGCCGCGATTGCGGGCGCATCTTAATTTCGCAAAACAAAATCAAAAAAACCAAGGAGATTCTCGATGAGGTTGAAAAGGAAAAAGGCATTGAGGAGAGAAGGCAAAAAGTCAAGGATATTATAGCGAGCCTTAAAACAATAAACAAGTGCCCTAACTGCAAGGCAAGGCAGCATAAAATAAGCCTGGAAAAGCCCACAACCTTCATAGAGAATGAAAAAAGGATAAGCCCAATTGAAATCAGGACAAGGCTTGAGAAAATACCTGATGAGGATTGCGAGATTTTTGGACTGAAGCCGCCATACGTAAGGCCTGAATGGATGGTGCTCACTGTTTTGCCAATTCCTCCCGTGACAATGAGGCCCTCAATCACGCTTGAATCCGGAGAAAGGAGCGAGGATGACTTAACGCATAAGCTGGGAGATATTGTCAGGATAAACCAAAGGTTATTTGAAAATATAAATGCAGGCGCTCCTGAGATAATTGTTGAGGACTTATGGGACCTGCTCCAGTACCATATAACAACATTTTTTGACAACAGCATCGCGCAGTTGCCTCCTGCAAGGCATCGCTCCGGCCAGCCTTTGAAGACTATAAGTGAAAGGATAACAAGCAAAGAGGGCAGAATAAGGCATAATCTCGCCGGAAAAAGAACCAACTTCTCTGCAAGGACTGTCATAAGCCCCGATCCAATGATAGAGCTTAATGAGGTTGGAGTCCCTAAAGTGATTGCAATGACCCTTACAGTGCCGGAAAGGGTGAATGACTGGAATATTGCTTACCTGAAAAAATTTATCGAGCGCGGCCCGGAAATTTATCCTGGGGCGAATTACATAATAAGGCCGGACGGCAAAAAGAAGAAGATTACCGATGAAACCAAGGAGGCAAGCCTTGAGGAAATACAGCCGGGCTATATCGTTGAAAGGCATTTAATGGATGGCGACATAGCAGTTTTTAACAGGCAGCCTTCTTTGCACCGCATGTCCATGATGTGCCACCACATCAGAGTATTGCCGGGAAACACTTTAAGGCTGAATCCGGCTGTTTGCCACCCTTACAATGCGGACTTTGACGGGGATGAAATGAATTTGCATATCCCCCAGACAGAAGAGGCAAGGGCAGAAGCCGAAATTTTAATGGAAGTTCAAACCCAGCTTATATCCACAAGATACGGGCTAAGCATCATAGGCTGCGTGCAAGATGCCATATCAGGAAATTACCTGCTTACAAAAGAAATAGAGCTTTCAAGGCAGGAAGCCGTTGATTTACTGGCTTCCATAGGGCTTGAAGATTTTTCGAAATTGCCAAGAAAGGAAAAAATAAGCGGCAAGGAAGTCTTTTCAGCACTGATACCTGAGGATTTCACGTTCAAGGGAAAAACAAGGGCCAACGAAGATGTCCTGATAAAGGGCGGAAATCTGGTTGAAGGCTATATGGACAGCGCCAATTTAGGAGAAGGCTCCGGTTTATTATTAAGGAACCTGCACCAAAAATACGGCAAAAGCTTTACAATTGATTTGCTTGGAAAAATGTTCAGGCTGGGCATACAGGTTTTGCTGAGGAGAGGTTTTACATGCGTCATCTCGGATACTGATTTGCCGGAAAATGCCAGGATTGAAATACAAAACGTGCTTGAGAATGCAAAAAAAGATGTTGAAAGCCTGATACAGCTTTACAAGGACAATAAGCTCGATACTTTCCCGGGCAAGACTCTGGAGGAAACCCTTGAGCTTAGGATACTTGAAGTCTTGAATAAAGTGAGAAATAGGACAGGGGAAATAGTTGCGGAGAAAGCTGACAGGAAAACCCATACAATGATAATGGCAAATTCCGGGGCAAGAGGCAATCTGCTTAATCTTGCGCAGATGGCAGCCTGTGTCGGCCAGCAGGCAATGCGAGGCAAGAGGATAGGAAAAGGCTTTGCCGAAAGGACTTTATCCTCCTTTAAAAAACATGATTTCAGCCCGGAGGCAAGGGGCTTCATAAGCAATGGATTTAAAACCGGGCTGACGCCTTATGAGTTTTTCTTTGGCTCAATAACCGGAAGAGACAGCTTAATGGATACTGCATTGAGGACTCCCAAATCAGGCTACTTATACAGGAGGCTGGCGAATGCCATGCAGGATTTAAAAGTCGAATATGACCATACTGTAAGGGATGCAGGAGGAAGGATTATCCAGTTTGACTATGGTGAGGACGGGATAGATGTTTCAAAGTCAGAAGGAGGAATCATTAACACCAAAAGGGTTATTGATTTAATCTGAAAATGGACAAGATGCTTAAGGAATATGAGGACAAGCTTCCGAAAAAGATCATAGAGGATTTAAGGCTGAATCTGCAGAAGGGCGTGGCGCAAAACAAGCTCAGGAAAATATTAGATACAACTTTGGGAGAATACCAGAAAGCAAAAGTGCACCCGGGCGAGAGCGTAGGCCTTGTCGCAGCCGAATCCATAGGCGAGCCTGGAACCCAGATGACCCTGAACACATTCCACTTTGCGGGCGTTGCAGAGATGAACGTCACATTGGGCCTGCCGCGAATAATAGAAATCCTTGACGGAAGAAAGGAGCTGGACACACCTATGATGGAAATCTACCTCAAAAAGCCGTATTCCCAGGGTAAAGATGTCCGCGAATTGGCATTGTCGCTTAAAGAAACAAAGCTGGACGAGATTACATCTGAATTCCTGATAAACCTTGTTGACCTCACTATTGAGATCAATCTTAACAGGGAAAAAATGAAGGAAATAGGCCTTACAAACGCTCATGTAATCAATGCAATTTCAAAGCAGACAAAAGGCTTTACGATTAAAGATAACAAGGAATCAATTACCCTGAAAAGCAGAAGCAAGGAGGAAAACCTCAATGATATATACAAGGCCAAGGAAAAATTCAAGGAAGTTCATTTAAAGGGCATCAAAGGAATCTACCAAGTGCTTCCTGTAAGAAGAGATGAGGAGTATATTATCATAACTGCGGGATCAAATCTTGCCGATGTGCTGCAGCTTCCTGAGGCTGATGCCTACAAGACAACCACTAATAACATTTTTGAAATAGAGCAGGTTTTGGGCATAGAGGCAGCAAGGCAGGCAATAATTAACGAGGTTTTCAAGGTTATAGAAAGCCAGGGCCTTAATGTTGATGTGAGGCATATAATGCTTGTGGCCGATACAATGTGCATTTCAGGCTCTGTCAAGGGCATCACCAGGTATGGTGTTGTCAGCGAAAAAGCCTCTGTTTTGGCAAGGGCATCTTTCGAGACCCCGATAAAGCATATAATAAATGCCGCTTTGGTTGGCGAGGTTGACGAGCTTAATTCTGTTGTCGAGAACGTGATGATTAACCAGCCTGTTCCTGTGGGCACTGGCTTGCCAGATTTGGTTACCCGGGTAAAGGCAAAAGACAAATAAAAATGGCAAAGGAAAAAACTTTCAGCTTGGCTGAACTCAAAAAATTGCTGAAGTCCAGGAATGTCATAATGGGCACAGAGAGGACTGTAAAAAACCTTAAGAATGGGAAAATTGAGCGTGTTTTTCTCAGCTCAAACTGCCCCCAGAATGTCGAAAGGGATTTGAGCCATTATGCCTCTTTGGGCAAGGCAGATGTAGTAAGGCTGCAATGCCCTAATGACGAGCTGGGCGTCATCTGCAAAAAGCCGTTCTCTATTTCTGTACTGGCCCTGTTGAAGGGTGAGAAATAATTGGCAAGAATAAAGTACGACATAAACCTCATAAAGTACATTTCCCTGTTTGAATCAATAACTCAAGTCAAGGTCAAGGACTGCATTTCCAACGGCAGGCTGACTTTCATAGTGCATGAGGGCGACCTTGGAAAGGCTGTCGGCAAAAAAGGCGCTAATGCAAAAATGCTTGAAAATGTCATAAGAAAGAGGATCAGGATGGTGGAATTCAGCAGCGAAGTCACAGAATTCATCAAAAATCTCATCTACCCTATAAATGCCAGGGAGATTGCTGAGAAAAACGGGATTGTCATGATAACTGCCGGCGATGTCGGCTCAAAAGGAATGCTTATCGGAAGAGACAGGCAGAATCTGGTCGAATTAAAAAGCATCGTAACAAGGCATTTTCATGTTGAGGACATAAAAATTTTATGAAGCACCATAACATTTAAAAATAAATAATAAATACTAAAAACTTCACATGGCAAAAAAATCCAGGGGCATCAATGCAGGCAAAAAGCTGAGGGAAAGAAGGGACGAAAGCAGGTGGCACAATAAATGGTATGTCCGCCGTGTAAGAAAGCTAAAGGAGAAATCCGACCCGTTAGAGGGAGCTTCCCAGGCAAGGGGCATTGTCCTTGAAAAGGTGCAGCTTGAGGCAAAGCAGCCAAATTCCGCAATGAGGAAATGCGTCAGGGTGCAGTTAATCAAGAACGGCAAGCAAGTTACCGCTTTCTGCCCGCGCGACGGCGCAACCAAGCTTATTGACGAGCATGACGAAGTGCTTATTGAATGCATCGGCGGCGCTATGGGCAAAAGCAAAGGCGATATTCCCGGCGTGAGATGGCAGGTCATCAAAGTCAACGACCAAAGCCTGGACGCGCTGCTTAAAGGAAGAATAGAGAAGGCAAGAAAGTAAAATGGCTCAAATTCTGGCTTTTAACAGGTGGCCTGCAGAAGGCATTGAAGTGGAAGATCAGGGCTTAAAGGCCTATATTACATTGCAGCCTAAAATAGTCCCGAAGACAGGGGGAAGGTATGCTGGCAACAAGTTTTACAAGAGCAGGATTTTTATTGTTGAAAGGCTGATAAACAAATTAATGATTCCCGGGCATAAAAGCAAGAAGCATTTCAAGACAAGCTATCATATAACCGGAAAGAGCCACAGAGCCTATGATATTGTTGAAAATGCCTTCAGGATGATTGAGAAGCAGACAAAGGAAAATCCCGTGAAGGTTTTTGTAAAAGCCCTTGAAAATGCATCCCAGAGGGAGGAAATCATCACAATTGAGTATGGCGGCGCTCGCTACCCAAAAGCAGTTGAATGCGCGCCCCAAAGGAGGATTGACCTGGCTTTGAAGAACATGGCTCAGGGCGCTTACCACAGGTCATTCAACTCAAAAAAATCAATAGAATCCTGCCTTACAGATGAAATTATCAATGCTTACAACTTAAGCCAGGCGTCAAATGCTATTGCAAGAAAATTTGAAGTTGAAAGGCAGGCGGACAGCTCTAGGTAAATTTTATATATTTGTCACAAATTAATCAGCCGCCTTTTTTAAGAATTCTTTGTTTTTCTTCTTTATCTTTTTTCTTGGCAGCAAGCTCTTTTTTATAGTATTCAGCAAGCCCTATATTGTCCTCTTTTTCCGCCTTTCTCAGTTTTTCTTCGTGAAGCCGAATTTGCTTTTCAATTGACTCAATCCCTTTCTTAAGCCTCTTTTTTCTGCTTGCCATAAATTTGAGCCTCTAATAATGCCAATTCCCTCTCTAAAATATTTAATACTTTCTCCGCAACGCTGATATTTATTTTTAAATCCTTGAAAGCCATATCGTCTCTAACCAATCTGTAAGCCTTATAGGAATCTTCAAATTCCTTAATGTTCAAGCCTTGCCCAATAAGCCGGTTTTTGAATTTTTCATTTGAAAATTTATTTTTTTTTAAAACGCATTTTATTATGAATAAGCCCCTTAATCTTAACATTGCCGAGTATAATGCAGAATAAGATTTAAGGCAAATGCCGTCAATTTTATCCAATTCCAGGAGTTCCCTGCTGCTTTTGTTATGCTCTTTTGTTTCCTTTAGGTAGCCTCTGAAGCTTTCTTTGCCGATTTTTATATTTTTTAATTCGTTTAAAACATAAGCATTGATTAATGGCTCCGCTTCCTGCACCATCTGGTAGTAGATTGCCGGATGCTTTTCAATTGCCATTTTGAGCTTGTCAATTGGAAATGACACTATCTCGAGCTTTTCTTCTTTAAAATTGAATTTTATATTTTTGTCCTTGGTTATTACAAGAACGTCAACATCAGATTCCTTAGCCTGCTCATTTCTTGCGTATGAGCCGTAGATTGCAACAGAAATTATATCCCTTAAATGCGGCTCAAGCAGGTGCAGTATCCTTTCCCTCAGCTCCGGCTTTTCTGGAAGTATAACCACAACTTCCTTTCCCAGCCAGCCCTTCGGAACCCATACGGCCCCCCCGTTGCCTGATTTCACGACGGTTTTTACAATCTGCTCCTTTACGGCTAATTTTTGCATTTCCATTGTTTTAAAGCCACGAAAAACTATAGTTTTTATGTATAGACTCAGTATAGACATTAGTATTTAAATATTTCGGTTTTTATAGAAAATAATTTAAATATATCCAATCAAATTAGAAAGAAAATAAATGATTGTGGGCTAAGCCAAGTTTCAAACGCAATTGCGAAAAAGCTTGAAGTCGAAAGGCAGGCGGATGGTTCTAGATAGCCATTTTTTATTTTTACTTAGTTTTTTTAATAAGATTTTCTCTTATTAGTCTTATCTGACTTTCAGTTATTTTAGACAATATATCTTTGGTCTTTAAAAAAAAATCTTTGCAGTATTTTCTGGTTTCTTCGATAATGCTATTGTCAACAGGCCTATCGGCATAATATTGCAGGTCAATTCTTGCAGAAAAGGATTTTTGAACCATTTCAAAGTCCTTTTCATTATAAAATTTATTAAGATAAGCTTTCATAAACTCTAATGAGCAGCTGTGTATTCCACATTTTATGCCTATTCTGAGCATTAAGGAATATAAAGAATAATAAAATATGTAATATGCTGTAGTTGCAGTCCATATCCTGCTTTTTTCAACATCATTCAGTATATTTATAGATTCCTCTGCCATTTTGAGGTAGGAATTTGACATATTGGCATTGGGCTCTATAATCTCTAATCCGTTCTTTTGCTTCAAGCACCATTCAATCGAAACCATAATAATCCCCCCAAATAATATTCACGAATTTTTCCATGCTGAAAATAATTATATGGTCTTTTATGATTTCTTTGCATAACTCATTTTTTTCTTTGATTAGCTTTTTAAATTCCCTTTCTGAAAAGTATATAATGCTTATGTTTAAGTCATATATTTTCCCTTGGTCATTATAGTCATTTTTTTCTTTGCTGCCTATAATAAAAACGTCAATATCGGAAGTTTCTTTTTCAATGCCCTTAGCATAGCTTCCAAAAATGCCTATGATTCTATCATCTTTTCTGAAAATATGGGCTATTTTCCTGCGTCTTTCAAAGAATTCAATTTTTTTTGAGATCTCTGCTGATATTACTATGTCTTTTATTCCGGGATTCATCAGGTTTAACCTATAAAATCTGATATTTCCCTCTCTTTCTGATTTTAGAATGCCCTTTTTTTCAAGCTGTTCCAAATCCAGCGCAATGCCTTTCTGACTTAGCGGGACTTTGCCTATAAGCTCTCTGCCATATATTCTTTTACTGTAATCGCCCAAAAACTGATTTAGTATCTCTGAATATTTGTTGTGTAACATTTTACATAATTGTGTAAATAATTACATATTTATATATTTTGCGGTTTTTATCAGTTTAGCAATTGCAAAAAAGCTTGAAGTCGAAAGGCAGGCGGACAGTTCTAGGTAACCCCGATTGTTTTTTTATTTCTATATTTCAGCTTTGTATTTTTAACTGCATTCAAAACACCCAGTTGCTAAAAACAACCGATGCTGTGCAAACTATAATAAAAACAACAGTAAACAAAATACATTAGGCGCATCAGCCAGCGCAAGATGCAGAGTTGTCCTCCATTATATAATCTATTCTGGTGACTTTGC
>Ga0209541_10000792_pt1 | contig 62827 bp, 84 predicted proteins | sample RifCSPlowO2_01_FD_184027 | JGI IMG/M metagenome (GOLD analysis project Ga0209541, IMG submission 184027) | Groundwater microbial communities from Rifle, Colorado - Rifle CSP2_plank lowO2_0.1 (SPAdes) (version 2) | ecosystem: Environmental > Aquatic > Deep subsurface > Groundwater | place... | reverse complement strand
ACTCCAGGAAGCAATGTACATTAGAACAGCTGGAACATTCCAGCCCCTTCTTGAAAGAAGAATTGACTTTGCTGAAATTCCAGCAGATGGAAGTCTTCTAAGAAATGGAAGCTTTATGTTTACAAGAAAGCCAATAACTGAGGTAGGGAGAACAGGGCCTCGCCTTATTGTTTCTTATGAAGATATAAATGGTGGTAGGAATGGTACAGCTACCCACAGAAACAGAGAGCACAGTGACTATTTTTCTACTGGTGGGGGGGTTCGGTTTGGGATTAGTGAAGGCTTACTGGTGCCAGTACCGGGTGAAGATCAACGAAGACGTGTAACGGGGTTGGAGGAGTTCTATGAAGTTTCGGGTGGTACTGGAGACGAGCTATTCCGGCGCAATGTTGCCAATGACCTTGTGAGAATGGTTTGTCCAGGCAGGAACAGTGCACGCACAATTGAATGTAGTGAGAGTGGCAATCCCCCAGATGGAAATTTCACAGATCTTGACCACAGAATGAACAAAATATGGTTAGCGTCTGGACCAGGTTGCCAAGAGAAAAACTTTTCAATTAACAGCCAAGACAGAAAAATTCAGCTTTATTCTCCTTAGGGAACTTCTTATAAGTAAACAAGTTCATTTGTCTTACAAATAAAGAAAGAAATGTAGCCTCACTAGATTTTATTTTACCTTTTTTAAATGGAACCTATAACCAACTTGTTTGGATTAATCTTATTGGTCAAGAAAACTGTTCCTTTTCATAATTTTAGATGGTTGTGTCTTGATTATTTCTTTCCAGTCTTTTTTATTTAATTTTTCTAAGTATGATTCAACCAAATAATACCCCACTGCATATCCAGCCCATAAGGGGTATTTATTTGATTCAAAAAATAACTCTTTATATAAAATATCATTTCTATTAGATAATTCTTGCTTTATCCCTAAAAGGATTGTTTTTGCCTTTTCCTTAGAAATAGAATTTACCCACTCTGCCTTTCCACCACCAATGAAGCATTCCCTGAAATGTTCTGCGACGCCTTCAAATACGAGGTCATCTTGTAATGTAGATCTTTCATTAAAATTAAGAGCTAAAGCATGTGCAAGTTCGTGACCAAGAGTTTCTTTTAGTCTCTGTTTTATGTTCTCGGTTTGATATAAATTTATTATAATTGTATTCTTCCAGGGAGTAAAACCAGCAACACCACCCATCTTTTGTTTTGTAAATTTATTAACTGTTGGAAAAACAAATATTCTTATACTATGATTGATCACCGGTCTACAAATTTCTAAGGTGTCTTTTATCACACTTTTAATCTCTTGCTGATTTATCTCTTCCCAGGAAGTTTCGCTTTGCTGACCGTATATTGACCATAGTAAAAATCTCTTTAACTCATCTTCACCGATATAACCGGCGTAACCTACGTCTTCAAAATAAGGTATCTTCTCTACAAATCTTCTAACAAACATTTCTTTATTTTTAATGGGTTTATTAAGATAAAGAAATATCTGGTTCGCTACATTACTTTTCATATGCTAATTTGTTAGCTCTTCTATATTAAAGCCTATCTTCTTCGCCAACCAACGCTAATTGAATAAACCGGAATTTCGTCTTCAGTCAGGTCAAATATTTCAGCAACAGAGTTATCAACAAACCCGCTGACAGAACATGACCCAACTCCCATCTCTGCGCATACAAGATGAATATTCTGGCCCATATGACCTGCTTCTATTAAAGAATAGGGATATGCTCTTGACCCATATTTTACTTCCGATCTTGCAAGAACCGTTGTAAATATTACTGTTGCTGCGGGGTTTTCTAAATAAGGCGATATTAATTCCCTTCTTCTACTTATTAAATCTTTTTTTAATAATAGCTCTAATTTCTCTTTTTTTATACTGTAATGGTAAGCACCATTCACTAAACCATCTACGTTGTAAACAGCCAAATAAAGCTCAACTGGAAATCTGGCACCACCAGAGGGGTAGGTTCTTTTCTCTGGACCCCCGTTTAGACCAATAATTCTACACGACCTTAGAATTCTTGCTATTTCCTCTAATCTCAATGGACTGTCTGAAAAGTTTCTTGTTGATTTACGCATTTCTAATAATGTTTCTAGTTCGCTATTTGCCTCTGATTTTGGTAGATCTACAGAAGGCAATCTTGGATATTCTTTATGAAATACATGTACATAAGTAATAGGAACTTGTTCTTCAGGATCTTCAGAAACGTCTCCGAGCTTTATTTTATCATAAAATTTTCTTATATTGTCTAACATTTTAAGTTAAAGGGTGTGGTTTTAGTGATTTGTCCTCTTTTATATCTCCGAAATGCAAGCTATATAATGCCTTTGCTCTTTCATCAAGGTATAATGGGTGTAATTCAGGTATTACAACTTTTAATACCTCAAACCCCTTGTCTCTTATTGGTTTTAAGGTTATATCCGCTACAAGAATATGATATCCCCTTGATTTGACAGTTTCCAAAGCTCTTTTTAAGGTTGTATCTCCTTCTATTAAGTCCATATAACTTACTACCACCTTGTCTTTAAGCCAGAATCCTATGTCTGAAATCCTCTCTAAAGGGCACCAATAAAAAAAGCGATCATCCATCGAATTAATCTCTTCTTCATTTGGTACTATTTGTTTTTGGCCGATCATAATTCTAGCGTTGCGCCTACAATGAATTGATTCCAATACCGCATATTTAATCGCATCATAATAATTTGTATCGGACCTTGATCCAACATTGACTGCTGGACCTATTCCAGTGTGGTCTAAAGTTACCACCAGCGCTGTTGGTATTTCAAGGTCTGTTGTGGCATCAAATACATTAACATCTAATTGATATCTTGTTATGCACTCTAATAAATCAGTTAAATCTTTAGGAAGGTTTATGATTCTACGCATACTTCTTTTAGTTAAATAAGAGGAAATGCACGCATCGCGCTCTATAGATTCCATAAACCCACTAGCTAAAGCATGTTGTGTTCCTATCTGCCCTAATGCTGCCCCTGTGCTAATTCTTTCTTTTCTGATTGGTATTTCATCATCCAAAATTGAAGACAAAAAAACAAGTTGTGCCGGCATAAAGCGTTCTTGACCCGATGTTAAATCAAGAACGGGCCACCAGCGGTATTGATAGTGCACTTGCCTAAGTCTTTTCAAAAACTCAACTCTAGGTAATTGCTCTTCCGAATAACAACAGAATAAGGCAGGATCTGTAAAGCAACTGTCCGATCTATATGCGGATAATAAAAATTTATTTTCATCTGGATTGTATAAACACAACCTTTCTAAACATTCCCCTAAAGCTTTGACTCTAGCTTTAGTTTTATCTGTATCGAAACCCTGACCAAAAACACCCCCTGTCGAATATTCCCCTGTAGCCTTATCATTTAGAAAGCAGAGATAACCAGGTATTTTTGGTTCGTCGGTTATAAGAACCATTTCTTCTTCTGGATTTGATAAACCAATGTCTCTTAAAGAACACAAAATTTCTTCAAAACTCATTTTCTAGTCCAAACTAATATCACCTCTTAAATACCTAAATGTTCGAAAGAGTTATATTATAAGCTTGCCTTCCAGTCCTTTGCTTACCACACTTGAACTGGATGCACTATGGCTACTCGAATTTGAACTGTGGCTACTACTCCTAGAAGAGCCCTTACTTTTACCCGCGAGTCTACCTTCATAACCCCTTGTTAATAAATAAGGGGCATTTTCAATAATTGGACTCAAAGCCAATAAGTTTTGCTCATCATATTCCTGATATCTAGATGGTTCATATGCTCCTTCCATTCTATCCTCCTAGAGTATTATTTAAAATATTCATAACCTGCTTCTTTATATGGGTTTCCATCAACTTGGCTTTGTACAAATAGTATAAAATCTACACAATAAGTCATACTTTTTAGCTACTTTCTGTGCAAGACACACCTATATCTAAGTGTTCAAGAAGATTTCCTGCAATTCCAACCAATTTTGTGATTGTTTCAATTGACTTCTTATCAAAATTCTCCTTAGGAATCAACTTGATTTTCATATCTGTGCTAAAATTTCACAATTGGCTGCCAATAATCCCCAGAAGGGTTTCTTAATGAGCAGCATGCCTGGCTCAAATCCTTTTTGAATGTCAGGGCTTTGCTTGGGTCTTTGACACAGGTGTTTTTTGGTTCTTCACATCCAGGCCTCCCTTCTTTATTAGGATCCCACTCCTCTTCAGCAGGACAGCACCTTCCGGTTGCATCATTGTCATAAAAAGAGCAGTAATAGTCTGCTGGATCAACAACAACGCATTCTCTGTTTGCCTTGCAATCCTGCACACAAAAGCCATTTCTTACAGCACAGTTTGCAAGGATGCAAGAGTTAAACGCATCATTATTATTCTGGCAAGCCCCACAGTTAGAAGAAGAGCAAAGCTCAATGCAGGCGCCGTCCTTACATTCCTTGCCATCAGAACAGTCTGCACTGCTCTGGCACCCTGAAACAACCGCTCCATCTACAGGAGATGATACAGGAATCCTCTCACCAATAAAAAACACATGAAGGCTTGAACCGCAAGCCCTTGCATCAGTTGAACTGGTAATGCACCCTGGATCTGTGGTAAATACAGTCATTGCCTCAATTGTCAAAAGACCTATATCACGCGCATAAACAGCCCTTCCCTCATACCTGTTTGTTTGGATGTTATAGATCCTGTAAAAGGACTTATCCTCTCCAACAATAAAATACTTCAGTCTATACCCGTCAGAAGGGTCAAAAAATGCAGTGACTGCATTGGTAAAAATAAAGTCTCCTAGACGCTCTCCTGAAGCAGGATCCCACCTGCCAGTCTGTGTAGCTGTGTCATAAATAAAGCGTGCAAAACTGCTCATCCTTACCCCATTTATAATCGGCCCATCAGAAGCAACAAAATATATTATTTCATTTGGCTTGTCAGGACTTCCATAAAATGTGTACGCATTTGGCCTTGTAAGACCCTCTCTCCAGTTTTGATTGGTAAACCTCAGCCCCTTCTCTCCAACATCAGTAAAAGAAAACCTTCCATTCTCCTCAAAAACCTTGAATGTCTGGAACCTGTCGCCGGCAGAGGCAATGTACGATACATCCCCGGATGTTGTAAGGTACGCTGTTATTGCATCAGGCCTGCAAAAGATAATAGGGTCAAGCCTCTCACCGCCAGAAGCAGAAAAGAGGTTTGTTATTGGAGCCGGCTCAATAAGCCTGGCGCCTGTAGATGGATTCCAGAATGTAACATAATACGGGTTGGCGCAGGTAGATGTCTGTGCATTTATTGGTAAAACTGCAAAAAAAGCAGCCAGCAGGATGGAAAGTATAAATATTCCTCTCATCCAAGTATCTCCCTTGTTGATGAAGGCTGGTCTTCCAATTGCGGCTGAAGAAGGGTCTCTTCTTCTTTTGGGCTTTGAAATACGTTAAACACTACTAATCCGATAATAAAAAGAAGGACAATTCCTGCAATAAAAAGCATCGCCTTTTTGCCTGAAAATGATTTTTCTTTTTGAAGTTTTTTTTCTGCTTCAATTATCTTTTCCTGGGATATTCCCTGGCTGGAAAGAGAGGCTCTAAGATTTTCAATAGGATAGCCTCTTTTTTGACCTTCCTGAAGGTAATTAACAAGTTTTTTGTCTGCCATTTTCCTCTTTTTTATTTTTTATTTACCTATAGTGGTATTTTAAGGTTTTGATTTTGTGAGCTGTAAAGTTAGTGTCAGGTATTAGATATGCTCTTTCTACTATTTGTTTTAATTATAAAGTGAATACAAAATCGATAAGTATATAAATAAAAATAAATAAAATATAATAAAATTGCTATGCAAATAACTAAAGAAAAAACAGAAGAATTAATAGAAAAATTTGGAAGCCCCTTATTTTTATTAGATGAATCTTTGTTCATTAAAAGAATAAATGAGGTAAGGGACGCCTTCACAAAAAGCTACAGTAACTTTAAATTGGCATATTCTTTCAAAACAAACTATTTAAAAAGAGTTTGTGAATTGGCGCTTATAGAGAATGTTCTAGCAGAAGTTATTTCCGGATTCGAATACGATATCGCAAAGTCTATCGGTTATAATGGAAAACAAATAATTCTAAATGGGCCGTATAAGCCATTTAATGAATTAACTAAATACATACAAGATTCTTGCATTGTTAATGTAGACAATAAAGAGGAATTGGCCAATCTAAGCAAGATTGCAAAAGATCTCAATAAAACAATAAATATAGGTATTAGAGTCAATTTAAAGGTTGGAGAATTACCTTGGAGCAAGTTTGGATTTTCTTTGGAAAATGGAGAAGCTCTTTCTGTTATTAAATAAATAATTAATGAACACAGTAGTTTGAAATTAAAAGGACTTCATTTGCATATTGGTACAAATATTCTAAATCCAGACTATTACAAAAAAGCTGTTTTAAGACAATTAGAAAAAAGAGTCTAATATCTGTTTTACACTATCTGTAATTGGATATTGCTGTAATTGGTCTTTATTAGCCCATGCATAGTTATCATGCTCTTGTAATTTAATTTCAAGAGATTCTCCAACAGTTACTGCAAAGTTAAATTGCCTTGTTTTTTCCCCGCTTTTAGATTCATAATCAAAGTGACCTAAATATCTTTTTATTTCTCTTATTTTCAAACCGGTTTCTTCTTCAACTTCTCGGTATAGAGCTATGTCAAGTGACTCACCATCCTCGACTCTACCGCTTGGTAGTTCATAGATTCCACCCATAAAATCGTCTTTAGGTCTTTTTAATAGAAGAACAGATGAATCTCTTTGAATTACTGCTCCAACAACATACCTATTAATTCCATCCTCTTGAACTCCTTTCATCAAATTCTTATAAAATATTTTATCCATTTTATAACAGTCTATGATAATTTTCTATTACTTTTTTAAAGGCATTAATATAACTTTCGACAATATCCAAATCTTTCGCTTCATGCCAAACAGGAAGTTTTAATGAATGTTCATGGAATCTCTCAGCATTTGGGAAATCTCCTCTCTTGTAGTTAATTTTACTTTCATATTCCGGAAACAACAATGCAGGATTTTGAAATAGTCGATGATAATTTAATGGACATGTTGATCCAGGCCTGTCTAGTTCCACACAACCTTCAGCTTTTAAAGCCTCATAAAACCTTTCAATAGCCAATCCTCCCAGCTCTTCTGGTTTATATTGCATAATAAAAGCATACCCACTGGGTTCAATATCATTTGGTATATTTGGGATTTCAATTCCGGGCAAACCTCTCAACTCTTTCATCATATTATTAGCTATTTTTCGTCTATTTTCTAAAATTGTTTCCAGATTATCAAACTGCTCGTCGGCAATAGCAGCAGCCATAGGATGTATTCTTAATTTTAATCCCATTCCCGTTATTGCATATTGATGAAGTTTATTATCTTCTGGTATTTCATTCTTACATCTTTTATTATAATGGCCAAGAAGTAAAGATCTATAAAAAATCTCATCATTGTCTGTTAATAATACTCCTCCTTCTCCTCCAGTAAAAGTTTTCTGTGCTTGTAAACTAAATGCAGAAGCATCTCCAAATGTGCCTACTTTCCTACCTCTGTAAACAACACCATGTGCATGAGAGGCGTCTTCAAATAACATAAGATTATATTGTCTAGTAATTTCTGTTATAGCATCCATATCGCAGGGCATTCCCCACATATGTGTTATAGCTATCCCTTTCGTATTTCCAGTAATTTTTCTTTCTATATCCTCAGAGTCAATATTCCCATTATCTCTAGAATCTGCCAAAACTGGAATAGCCCCTGTAAAAAATAAAGGTGTTACACTTGCATAAAATGTATATGATGGACAGATAACTTCATCTCCTTCCTTTAAATCAGCACCAACATACATTGAATGTAATGCAGAAGTTCCAGAATTAGTTAACAGAGCATGTTTTTTTCCATAATACTGGGAGAATTTGTCTTCTAATCTCTCTATAATTCCAGATCTATCATAAATAGATATACTTTCTTCTAATTGTCTTAAAACTGCTTCTCTTGTTCTTTCTGTAATTGGTGGCCAAACATAATGCGGTCTATTAATATTAACTGCTTTTTCTCCTCCATTAATTGCTAGCTTACTTTTCATCTTTAACTATCTCCTTTAAAAATTTTAATTGTGCTTCACGATATTCTTTTATGTCTTCATCAAAGGGTACTTCTCCCTCAATTTTTTTAATAACTTCACCTATGTTCATTAATTTATTTCCATCCCAAAAATCTTCTTCTTTAATTTCAGGTTCTTCAAAACTTTTTATGTTCCCTATAAAAAAATGCATCTCATCTCCTTGAAATATTTTATATCTTAATTTTTGTTTTTCCGTTTTAGCACAATTTGGGCCCCAAACAATTTTTATTGTGCCTAATTTCCTAATGTTATTTACAATCGTACCAGTTTCTTCTTTTGTTTCTCTAATCATTGCCTCAATAACTTCTTCATTTTCGTCTACCCCTCCACCAGGAAATAAAACAAGGCCATTAGATTCTTTTGCAATAATATTTCCTTTATTATCTAAAAAATATCCTTCACAATTAATTCTAAATGGTAAATTTTTTCTTTCCATTTTTACCTCATAAATTCATCAATAACTTCTGTCGCTTCGGAAGTAACTTCTTCTAACGATCTTGTTGCGTCAATCATAATAAATTCAGTATTTTTTAATCTTTTGGGTCTTTTTTCTGACATTATATGCATATATAAGTCTTTAAATTCAATAAGTGATTCTAAGTCCTCATCTTTAAATTTATTGTATCTATCATTTATACGTCTTAATCCTACTTCAGGAGGAACGTCTAAATAAATAACTAAATCAGGAGTAGTAGGAGGTTCTATTAATGAGATAAACCATTCTGGAACATCATTCATATGGCTTGCATACGCTGTAACAATACTCCTATCTGAAAGAAGCAGTTCGGTATTGTTTCTCTTGCAAGATTTTAAATTTGCTCTTGCAGAAAGTGCATATAACATCTCTTGAATTATCTTAGGTTTAAAAAGAATGTGTAAATTGCTTTGCCGATGTATAGAATATACATCTCTAATTATTCTTCCCCAGACGTTATTCTTTTCACTATATCTATAAACTGAAGTTGGTATTTGCATATCTTGAAGCCTAGAATATTGTATATCTACCTGAGTAGATTTTCCCGCACCATCGATACCCTCAAAAGCTATGTGTTCCATTTAAGAAAAATAATCCTCCATGTTTTCTTCTCTTCTTACGTCAACAGTGGTGCAATGAATGCCCCCTCCAAAAAGTTCACTATGTCTCAATCTTATTGGAATTGGTTCAAATCCCGCCCTTTCTAAAGCTTTTATTGTTAATGTCGCATTATCTCTGATTAATATTCTTCTTTCATCTAATGAAAGCACATTTACACTCATCCCTACATTTGTAGCCATTTGTAAATGATCATCTGGATAATCAAATTGTATACTTTGATCTAAGATAGGTATTCTATCCCATTTTTTTAATGGTTCTGGTAAGAGTTCATACATACCATACATTGCACCTTCATTTACTAAAAGCTTACCAGGAGATATTGGAACAAAGTGTCCATCTATATGGGTATCGCAAATTCTTGCTGGATGAATTCTAAATCTTCCTTCTAAATGTCTTTTAAGCCAATAGAATCCTAACTCATGGTTCTTAGTTCCCACATTCATAACAACATCTTTTCCGAATTTAAGACAATTTGCAGCATCAAATGCAATATCATAATTCTCCTCAATTTCTTCAATATTAGGAATCCCTCTCTGAATATTGTCTTTCCAAAAAGAAAAATCAATAGCCAAGTCATCTAAACATGATGCTGGAGCTACAGTCCATTTTGCTCCACTTCTAAAATATTCCATAAATATATCTTTTAACAAGAGTCGTTCGAAATATCTTTTTCTGTTTGTAGGAGGCGTTTCTATTACTTCATCCCCTATGCATAAATACATATCTCTCGGAGAATCACACCCAGTAGTATATGATGTAAAATTGGGGGTTTTAATCTCTTGAATCTCTTCTAGTCTTTTAGGTCTCCTTACAATAACTCCTTCTGACTCAAGCAAAGAGTGTAAGTTATCCAAATCTTCTTGTCTTTCTTCTACATATCTTAGATCTATCCGATGTGGTTCATTCCCGTCTACAAATCTCCCATCTCTATTTTCATACATAAACCTAAAAGTAGAGTCAATACCTTCTAGATTGAAGTTTACACAAGAACCAACGATTACTTCTTCCAACGGTGCCCATTCTGTATAAACATTTACGAGAGCACTTGTTTGAGTAGGCTTTTTATTGTTCATTTTTATTTCTTGGTCTAGCAAAATCTGCTAATAACTTTTTTGGATTGATATAAATTCCTTCTCTCTTTGATTTGTAACAAGCATCAATAAAACTTACATGTTGTAAATGATATTCAGGATCTCCCATGTTCTCTTTTTCACCTTTGATTACTCTACAAAAATAATCAATTTGATTGGTTGCAGCTACAGGCCAAGAATGTTCTCTAGTTAGAGATTCTGCTTCTTCTCCATTATTTCTTAGGCGTCTTATACGCCCCCTATCAATTTCTATTATACCTCTATCACCAATTACCTTAATTTGTTCAGTCTTTGGAGGATAATAACGAGATAACAACATAGATCCATGTAAGCCATCTTCATATTGGAATAAAATCGATGCTGTATCTTCTGCATCATACTCTTCTCCAAGTTTTGCTTTAGATGAAAATTCTGCATGTAAATTATCTGGCAGACCAAAATACCATATAACCATATCAATCATATGATAACCCATATCAATTATACATCCTCCGCCAGCAGAATCTCTTTGACCTCTCCATCCTTCATGAGGATTGTCGACAAAAAGAGTGTATTTAACATCTACAAAAAATGGCTCTCCAATCTGGTCCTTAAGTTGAAAAAAGGTAGTATATATTGGATTAAACCTTCTTTGTAAAGTTGTCATTAATTTAATATCATTCTCATCGCACAATCTTTTGAAAAATAAGGCTTCTTCCAAATTTCTTGCAAATGGCTTTTCTTTTAATATATGTAAATGCCTTTTAGATGCCTCTTCGATAATTCCCCCATGTTCCTCATGTGGTGTGGCAACTATTACAAAATCTAAGTCTGTTGAATCAAATAATTCTATGTAACTAGTGAAACCTAGAACCACCAATTTATCTTGCTGTTCTTTTAATTTATCTCCGTCTATGTCACAGATAGCCTCTAGAGTAGCAAACTGCGAATCTTTCAATGCAGGAACATGATATCCTAATCCTTGATGTCCCAATCCTATCACGGCAGATTTTAAACTTTCCATAGTTAAAGTTAATTAATGAATCTTTATAAGTCTTTTCTTTATAACTACTCTAGAGTTAATAATATATTAATTAATGATGGTTCTCTTACTTTAGATTATATCTATTTACTTTGCGATCTACTGGAGTAATGCAATACACTTTTAAACAATAGCTCATTAATTAGTGTTATGGGTATAAAAATTGAGAAACAAAGAAGTTGTGAGAGTTGCTTATCCGTTTGTTTAATGAGCCTCTTAGATTCTCAAAAAGGAATAAAATTAGATGAAAAAGAAGAGTTTAATATACTTTTTAAGGGATTAAAATTTACACGCTTAGATTTTTCAACAGGTCATTTAGTGTATTTGGCTAAAAAATTTCCGGAATTAACTTTTGAACAATATATAGATTTTGATGTTTTTTATGAAATCCTAAAAAAACTGGATATTCCTAAGAATCTTAAATTATACCCCAAAAAGATAAATTTGAAATTTTTAAAAGAGATGACTAAAGAAAACCCTGTGATTATTTATGTAGATATATTTACTTTGGATGGGATATATCATTATTCTCATTTTGTAATTTTAAAAGAAATTGACGATGAAAAGGCCATCCTATTTGATCCTTGGTCGGGAGAGAAAATTGAAATGAAAACAAAAATTTTAATGAGATCAATTAGCTATGTTAGAAATATGTTGAAGATTAGCCCTAAGTTGATAAGAGTAAAATAATAGGATCTTAGCTTTGAATAGCTATAAGTTTTTAGCAGATAATCTAATCAAATCCAACCATCTATTCTCCCCTAATTCCAAAGGGACCTAAAAGTTTACATATAAGTCAATTCTACTTTAGATTATGAAGCTACAAAAACAACTTTCTAGAAAAGTCGGAGATGTAGAGCATGCTAAATGGGTTTTAGTTATACCCTCAAATATCATAGAAGAATTAAAGTGGAAAGAAGGACAAAAATTAGAAGCTGAAATTAAAGAAAGTAAACTGATTGTGAAAAAATCTTAATTTTTTTGTTCAAAACTCTAGACGTTTACTTTACAGCCCATGATTTTGGCAGTACCTCTGAAAGTTGGTGGCACCGTCAGCTAGATTTTAGGGTTCAAAATTTTTACTCTAAAGATTAAATTCTAATGCGATTAGTACCTGAGTACCACATCAAAATGTCTACAAGTTCATCTATGCTTTTAATGCATTCATTAATCAAAGGATCATCAGAAGCAGGGATTATAATCGTCAAAGGTAACTTCTTTATCATTCAAATTTCTCCTATATTCTTTAATTTTTCTAATTCTTTAGTTAGCATTATTAATAATTTTCCAGTGATTCTACTTACTGGCTTTTCCAAAGTAGATTCGTCAAAGTTCATATTTTTTATTATTATCCTAGACTCTCTTTTTGTTTTTCCTTTTTCAACTAAAGAATAAAGAATCGAGTTTTTTAATTTTCCCCCCCTACCTAAAATTGATACTATTATGGATTCTACATTGGTGAATTTCTCTTTTTTCCTTAGCTTTATCAACCAAGAATTAACTCGTGGGGGGGGGTGAAAAACATTTTTTATCTACTTTCATTATAAACTCAATATTGTAGAATAAATTAGAAATGATTCCTATTTTTGATTGGCTCTTGGCTAATTTTTCTTTGAATTTTTCTCCAACTATTAAGGTCATTCCCGGAATTTTATCTTTTATTGCCTTATTTATTATTTGTTCTGAAATAAAATAGGGGATATTAGAAACAATCTTTGTATAATCTTTCCATGAGTAATTAAAAGCATTATCATATATGACCTTCAAATTTTTATTATTTTTTTCTAAGATATTTAATTTTTCAGCATATCTTTTGTCAATTTCAAATGCAACCACATTTTCTGCTTTTTTTACCAACTCATCTGTTAGATTTCCATTTCCGGCACCTATCTCTATTATTTTGTCTTTTTTAGATATATTTGCAATAGATACTCCTTTTTTGACTACTGTTAAGTCTACTAAAAAATGTTGTCCTTTGTCAAGGTCTTGTTTTATATCCTCTGTAGGATTTTGATTTTTTTTCATTGTCTTATTCACTCTTTTCAATTGCTTATCTCTCAATAGCTTTAACTGTTTCTTCGGACCTTTTAATTTATAAATTCTTTTTCGTGAATCTTCTGGATATAATTTTATTGTTAACCAACCATATTAGTAATCTCCCCATTCTCTTGATTTGTTTGTGTCAAACAGGTTTAACATTTCAACAAGATCCATCTTTACTTCCTTTCACTTATTTTGCATATGTATTTAAAAAGTTAGAATTTATATTGTTTTATGATTACTTTGAAATATTACCTAAAGTTCCATAAGTTAATATTTAAGCCTTTTGTAGTTTACACAATGGAAATTTTGATAAATCATATCTATATCCAAAAGAATAGTGATAAAGGGTCAGATTTTCTTGGGTGGGGGAGGCTCTGAAAAAGATTCTTTTCTTTTAGATAAGGCCTTTGTTGCAGCTTTAGATAAAAATAAACTCTTGCTTTATATTCCTATTGCCATTGACAGAAGAAAACACCCATACGATCTTTGTTTTGAATGGATAAAGAGTGTATTCGCAAAGTTCGGCTATGGCAACATTGTTATGTGGACAGATATTTATAATAAGACCATTAAGGATATAGATGAATTTACAGCTGTGTATATTGGTGGGGGCAATACTTTTAAGTTACTTAAAGCCTTTCAAGAATCTGGGTTTGATAAAATCTTGATGGACTTTCACAAAAGAGGGGGGCATATTTATGGTGGTTCTGCCGGTGCGATTGTTCTTGGAAGAAATATTGTTCCTGCTTCCATTTTTGATAAAAATGAAGTTGACTTGAAGGATTTTTCAGGGTTGAATCTGGCGCTTGATTATTCAGTTTTTTGTCATTATGATTTCAAAGATGATAAGAAAATAGAAAAATTAATGGTGGATTCTAATTTAAGATTAATTGCTTTACCCGAAAGTGGGGGGGTTGTTATAATAAACAACAAGATAAAATCCGTTGGCGAAGGAGACTGCTTTGTTTTTGAGATAGGAAACAAGAGAATTATAACCTAATCTTTTTATAGACCTTTTTATTTCTTCTAAAGAGACTATATTCCCTTCTAGAAATTTATCAATAAAGTCATTTTGGTCCGAAGGCTGAAAAGTTAAGGCATAAATCGCAAGGTTTATATATTTAGGCATATTATACATATTTACACATAATTGGAGGTAGAGAACATGACAACTATGACTTTAGCAGTTCCTTCAGAACTGAAGCATAAAATGGAAACATTTCCAGAGATGAATTGGTCTGAGGTAGCCAGACAAGCATTTATGCAAAAGTTAAAAGATTTAGAATTTTTGAAAAAATTCAAGTCAGACAGTACTCTGACAGAAGAAGATGCATTAAGATTAGGGAGGGAACTAAACAAAAATCTGGCGAAAAGATACAAAAGAGCTTAATCATGGATCTAGTAATTGATTCAAATATTCTTTTTGCAGCTTTGCTAAAAGAGAGCAATACTTCTAGTATTCTGTTTAAACATAACCTCTATGCACCTGAATTTATTCAACATATAATTGAACTATAACAACTAAGAGCAGAGACTCAGCAGAAAAAAGGTGTCGATTGATTGGAGAGCTGATTCAAAATCTCAAGTTTTTGCCTTGCAGCTCCCTTTAATATAAGACTTAAAAACATAGTCAAAATTAGTGGAGCATATTTGAAAGTCCTTTTATTATTAGGGTTGTTTGAATAACTTTAAATAATCCACAGCCCCCTCTAAAACCAATGCCAGCGCAGTATAAAGTCAGCAACCACCAAGATACTGGCATAAACTGGGTTTTATACACATTAACAATTATCCTTTCTTTTGTAGTTTTAAGCATTCTAACAGGGGGTATGCTTCTTTTCAGTATGCTTTTTGGACTAGGAAGTTCAGCTATAACTTACATTTTTGTAGTTATTATTTCATTTGGCCTGGGATTGTCAGCAGCCCTTGTTTTAAGAAAGGTAACAGGCACAAAAAAAGCATTCCTTATTGGAGGATTAGCGCCCTCCCTTCTACCAGCTATACTATTATTTTTAATACTATCAGCTATGAATAGCCTCTCTAGAGTTGGTTCTGGCATTGATGCTGGCACAACAGAGCTTAGCAGTCTTGGCGTCATAACAACGCTTTTACCAGCCACACCAAACACATTTCTTACTGCATCGCTCCTGTTTATATTCTTCAACATACCTTTCATATTCATGTACTTAAAAGAAGAATAAATCCTATCGTCCATAAATTCATTTCCGCAAAATTTATATACTGGTTGTATTATTTATAATACATATGTATAAAAAACTAGGCATAACAGAAAATACTTTACAGGTCCTCTCTTTATTTACAAATGATTTTAGCAGAGAATATTATATCAGAGAAGTCGGGAAGTTACTAAAAATAAGTCCTAGAACAGCACAGCTTATTCTTGAAGGTTTAGAAGATAAAGGAGTTATTGAATCAAAGACAAAGGGCAAGATAAAAACTTATAAGATAAAATTAAGTGAATTTACAAAAAAATACCTTGTTTTTGTTGAACAATATAAGGCGATTTCATTTTTAGAAAACAATCTCATCTTAAAAGAGATTATAGAGAAGATAACTCCAAATATGAAAGGTATAGGAATTGTTTTTGGAAGCTATGCTAGAGGAACACAAAATAAAGAATCTGATTTAGATATTTTTGTAGCAGGAGATTATAATCGTGAAGAAATTAAAAAAGTTTCAAGGAATTTAGGGGTAGATATCAGTGTGAAATGCTATCCAACGAAGACTTTTGAAAAAAATATAAATAGAGATATTTTATTAAAAGAGATATTGAAAAACCATGTTGTCTTTGTTAAGGTAGAGCAGTTTATACAAAAGGTGTTGAAAAATAGATAAGATAAAATGGTGTGTTAAAAAAAGAGAAGGGTTAAGTTTAGTTGAGCCAAATTCAGATCTCGCAAACGCCTATATCAAGAAAGCTGAAGAAGCTCTTGAGTCAATGCGGGTTAATGTTATTAAGGATTGGAAAATCTCAACTGCATATTATACAATATATTTTTCACTGTATGCAGTTTTGATGAAATTGGGGGTAAAATGTGAGATTCATTCCTGTACTATTGAATTTGCAAAAAGATTTCTCAAGGAATATTTTGAAGAATCCGAATTAGATCTTACTGAAGACTCGTTAAAAGCGAGAATAGATTCTCAATATTATATTAATAGAAGAGTTTTTGATGAGCAATATAATAAGATGATTAAGAAAGCTCCAGAATTTTTAGTTAAATGTAAATCAGTTCTTATAAAGTTAAATGAAAATAAAATCAATGAGATTAGGTATAAATTTAACATTGTATAATGCCTGTTGGTTATCCTACTAATAGAGAAACCTATTTAACCAGCATATTTTTATTTTCTCATGATGGATATTGAGTACGAAGCAACATTTACTAACGTAGATAAAAAAGAAGCAGTAGAAAAGCTAAAAAAAGCAGGAGCCAAGCTTCAAAAAAGGGAGTTTCTCCAAAAAAGGGTTGTTTTTCTATTGCCGAAAGGCCACGAAATAAATGGAGCCTGGCTTCGCGTTCGTGATGAAAAAGACAAAGTAACCATGAGCCTGAAGGTAATTGATGGAACGTCCATTGAAAACCAAAAAGAGCTTTGCATTGCTGTTGATGACTTCAAAAAAGCAGTGCGCTTGCTGGAGTCTATCGGCTGTGAAAAAAAGGCGTATCAGGAGTCAAGAAGGGAACTCTGGAAGCTGGGCAATGTCGAAATTACAATTGATGAATGGCCGTTTTTAGAGCCATTTGTTGAAGTGGAAGGTCCTTCTGAAAACTCAGTAAAAGATGTGTGCAAAATGCTTGGTTTTGATTATCAGGATGCTCTTTTTTGCTCTGTTGACACGCTCTACAGCAAAAAGTATGGTATATCAGAAGACAGAGTAAACAACCAGACCCCAAGGATTGTCTTTGGTGAAAAGAATCCATTCTTAAGATAAAGAAAAAAACTGTAAGCTTAAAGATAGTCTGTGATTTTTTATATATGTTAACTAAATCTAACAGGCATTAGTTTCAATAAGTGGGCTGGCTAATTATTAACATATCTTCTCCAAAGATAATCAACAAACCCTCTATTATTTTCATAGAACCCTAATGCCTTATCTTCAGTAGCTCCATTTGACCGTTCAACCTCGTTTAAATCGTCACAAATATGTACAAGTTCGTGAATAAGGGTCATCTTTCCGCACCTAATACCTCGTGTTTTGTTTAGGAGAATCCGATACTGACGACCACTTTCATCAGGCTCGTGTTTTTCCCAAATACCACAGTGATGATTGAATGGCCATCGCTTGAGAACAATCGCACTAATATGTTCTCCTAGAACCATTTCGTACAAATTTCATTCTCTTTTATCTTGTCGCATAAAAAAGAGTTAATTTTGAAAATTTATAAATCTTACTAAAACTATCCGCCCGCTTACTTTGGATTTTTCGGCTTCGCCGAACGTTACACTAAAATCCAACCCTTCCAAGTATTCGGGGGTATTTAACAGGCATTAAAATTATTTAACCATCTAAAAGCTTTTTTTGAAGATAATTACATGAGGATTAATGTCAGGGAGTACGCAACAAGAAATGCTATCAATTATTATGGAAAACAAATAACAAAAGAAGAGTCAAGAAGAATAATATCAAGTCTAAAATCTATGATAAATAGATTTAAGAAATATTAAACAACAAGCCCATACCCAAAGAGAGTATCAAGAATCTCTTCTCTTGCATTTCTAACTGCAGGAACTGAAGCTCCTGTTATTTTTTCAGCCATGCTCCTATAAATTCCAGAAATCTCCATCATTTGTTCAACAGGAATCCTGTACGTTTCTGCCAGTTTTTTTCTTTCAGGCATTCTTGTGGAATCTAATAAAATACCACCATCAAGTGTTCTTAGAAGAAGCTGCCGAAAAGACTCCTTTGAATTCTCAACAACTCGTCCCCTGGCATAAGCACGAAGGTCCCACATCCTTGAAGAGTCAGGAGTTCCAACCTCATCGATGTAAATCATTCTTGAGCCGTTTTTTACATACCCCAGTTCAAATTTAGTATCAGCAAAAACCTCTCCAACAGAAATAAGACCCTCCGAGATAAGTTCAAACCCGCTCTTTAGCAATCTTTCGTACAGCTCTACATCTTCTGGTCTTTTAAATCCAAATCTCTCATAATTTCTTTCTATCTGTTCTCTTGTTATGTTTGTATCATCACTTTCAGGAACTCCAGGGATGCCCCTTAAAATTCCTTTTGTTGTAGGAGTTATCAAAAGTTCAGGAAGCGGGTCATTTCTTTTTAAACCATCATGAAGCCTGATAGAAGAAAACTCTCTTACTCCCTTTTCATAGGCCCTCCACATGCTTCCGGCAAGGTATTTGCGTGCAATAGCTTCAACAAGTATAGGCTCTGCCCTTTGAACAATCCAGACAAGAGGGTGTGGAGAACCAAGAACATGATTTCCTGCAAGCCCAGCCTTGTCAAATTGATTAAACCAGTGCTTCGAGATAGCATTCAAAGCAGCTCCCTTTCCTGGAATACCATCAAGCCCATTTTCTCCTCTCCAGTTGCAGTCAAAAGCAGAAATTCTGTCACTGGTAATCATAATGCCAAGTTGCGTGTCAGGAGAAATTCCGTGTTCTTCTGCAGCAAGCCTTCTGCTGTCTTTTTCATCAAGCCAGTAAATAGACCTTACTTTGCCGCTGTGAACATTTCCTTGATGTCTTATCGGAAAATCGTTTGTTTGCCAAAGTGCCAGGTCTTCAATCCCCATTATGATTTATTCGAGAAATAACCACTTTAAATAGATATCCTGGGTAGGTTCTGGTTTGCAGGTCTTTTAGGTAAGGTAAACAACACTTTAATATATTTAAAGAATAGGCCACACTCTTCTTCCAAGCAGTTGGTAAGCTGTTGCCCTTGGTTCATACACTATCGCATAGTTTATAGCCTTAACAAGAGATGACATTCCTTCTGAATGTTCAAAGTGCCCGTCAGCAATATGGAACAGCTCGTGCCTAAGAAGAGATTCACTTGCGCCCCCTGTGAAACGTATTTTATACTCTTTTTTTCCTAATTTTGTTGAATCAATAGTGTTTCTAGCTACCTTCTCAATAAAACTTTCATCTCTATGGTACCCTCCTTCCCTGAAGGCCCATTTGATTGTAATATCGTCTCCAATCCCAAGCCTTCTCTTTCCTTCTTCAAGTTTTATTTCAAATTGGGATTGGTTGTATATTCCTGGATAGATATACATTGAGACCGCTTGGGCAGAGAAGATTAAGCCAATGTAAGCACCAATGACAAGAGATGTCCTTTTAATTATTTTTTTAAGACCATTACAACTCTTCTTCTTTTGGGAATAGATTTCTTCAGTATTTTTTGGCATTTTATTAGCCTTTGATTTGTTGCTCTCTTGTCTTTAGAAGAATATTTAGGTTTATAAACCTTTCTATATTTTATTACTTATAAGTAATAATATTGTGTAAAATTCTTGAAAAGGCAACACCCTAAATCTAAGAGACTCTTTCAGGCAAGGTTTATAATGGTTACTTGGTTTTTCAAAAAGATACAATCTTTATATAATTACTTTTCTAGGAGTGTAACCAAAAATGACTTCAAAGAGAGAAACTTTTAAGATTCAGATATATTGTAACGGGTGTAGGACTCATTTATTGGATTATTTAAAAGAAGGAAAAGGTCACTTAGTTAAATGCTATCTAGAAAACATTGTTGAATACCACAGCACTACACCCATGCACTGCCCGACTTGTAACACGCAATATGCGAGGGAGTGGAGCATTCACGGTCGCAGAGCATATAAAATAATTCAAGGAAAAGTATATGTAAAGGGAGGAAAGTAAAAAATGAAATTAATCCTTGCCTCCAGATCCCAAGAGAGAAGAAGAATATTCAAATTGTTGGGGGTTGAATTTGAGGTTTGTTCAAGTAATTTTGATGAATCTAAAATAAAAGACAAAGATCCTGTAAAACTTGTCCAGAAATTGGCTGAAGCAAAAACAGAAGATGTTGCAAGAAAGTACTCTGATGTAGTTGTAGTTGGAGGAGATACTTTGTGTGTATTTGAAAATAAAGTCTTAGGAAAACCAAAAGACTTGGACGAGGCCCATGCTATTCTAAAACAATTGTCCGGAAAAACTCACAAATTTATTTCAGGATTTTGTCTTATCAATACACAAACCAAAGAAAAACAAGTTGGTTTTGAGCAGTGTGAGATAACATTTAGGGACTTGACCGACAAAGAGATAATAAAATTTATAGAGAATTCTAATCCACTCAGACTTGCAGCTGGTTACCAGACAACAGGAGACTTTAGTGAATTATTTATTTCTAAAATTAACGGTTCTTATAGTGCTATTAATGGCCTGCCTATGGAGAAAATAATTCCAATACTTCAAAGATGGAAGGTTATTGATTGATTTTATACATATACATTATTTCTTCCCGTCTTTTCCTTTCAACAAATAACCTCTTTAAATAGATATCTCAAAGAGGACTTTGTCCAGACAATCAACAAAAAGAGGATTACATAATAACTGATTATTTTACCTAAGAATTTACCAGTGACCTCTGCTTAATTTGTTTTCAAGGTCTATTTCTTTTGAAAGGGCATCAAGATTATTTCTAAAACCCAAGGTTCTGTAAATAGATTCTTTTTGCTTAAATACAGCATAATCTCTTGCAGTGTTTGTCCTTATTGGTGTGCATCCATAAAGGAGTAGCATTGACATTGCTATTGTGGTATATTTCATATTCTCTTCTCTTTGTGTGACTTTGCACAAAATGGTCTCTAAACCCTCCAATAAATCTTACTTTTTAGCTACCCTTTGTGCAATCCTTCCCAATGGGTTTATCAACCCTCCTATCTGCTGTGAAGACAGCAATCTTTATAAAGCGCCAAAAAGCGCCTCTAAAAGTAAAAATGATTATCCCTATTCGTTGTTTTAGCTGTGGAAAGCCTGTCGGTCACCTCTACGAGGACTTTCTAAAAAGAGTAAAAGCAGGCGAAGAAGCAAAAAAAGTCTTTGATGATATTGGTCTTGAGCGCTACTGCTGCAGGGCCCTGTTTTTGGGTCACGTTGACCTTCTGGAAACGGTTGCCCGTTTCAAAAGGGCATAATCCAATCTGAGAATTCTTTTAAAGAAGTTAAAGTCTTCACTTTTAATGCGCGATGAAGCATGGCTAAAAGAAAGGCTTGATGGTATCTGGCAGCTCCTTTTTCCAGATATAGAAAGAAAAAATAAGGTTATTGTACGCTTTAGGGGAAAATGGAAAAATAAGTTCGGCCATATAAAGCGCCTGAAAAATAAAGATACGGAAATAGCCGTAAACAGCCTTCTTCGCCACGAGGTTGTTCCTGAATTTGTAATTGACCTTACAATAGCCCATGAAGTTGTCCATTATATGCACGGTTTTCATAGCCCCCATAAAAAAATGTACAGGCATCCCCACAAAGGAGGCATTGTCACCAAAGAGCTTAAAAAGAGGGGCTTTGCATCAGTGCTCAAAAAAGAGAGATTGTATCTCAAAAATGAATGGTGCAAGACGTATGAGATTCTAAAAGATGGGGTGGAACAGCAATGGTTATTGACTACGCATTATTAATAAATGACGCAGAAAGGCTTCATGATGCGCTTTTAAATCTTAGAAAAAAGGGTATACCTGAGTTTGGAGACAAGGATATGGGGGGGTATCACGCCCTATGCGATTCTCTAGCAGAAAGGTATTATCCTATTATAAGTGGTGATCATGCAGTTTTAGAAATATTTCTGGAGGCAGTTTACAGGACTACTGAAATATTCCAGGATGAATATGCAGAAAAAATAAGAAACCTTGGTGTTGTCCTTGAAGAACTTAAAGATGGTCTGCCGTCTCGGATTGAAAAGGAAAGCATACCTGCCCCAAAAAGAGGGGTTATAATACCTTCTTCTCTTTTCGATACGGATAGCGCTGGACCCAAAGACAATGGAGGCAGGCATAAGTTACAACACCTTCCTTTATTCTGATGCGGACATTTTTTGAAGGAACAAAATAAGAAAGGCAGTGTTTACAAAAAAGCCTTTTTGAGCCTCGCGGAAGCCTTGTCCTTGTCTTCATCCCTATCTTCCTTGCAAGAAGGACATAGCGTTTTGCAAGGTCTGGTCTTTTAGAAGCAATTTTAGAAGCCTCGCAAAATAGCTGTTTGATGCGGTCAAGGGCAATGTTATGATGCTCTTTTTTTCTGATTCTAATAGGTTTTGGCATAATAATAAAAAAATAGAACTGTATTTAATAATATTGCTAAAAAGACTATAAGAAAGGTTGATAAAGGGATATAATTTTTTTTAACCATGCAGATAACAAAGAAAGACATTTCTGGCATGGCAAGAGCACTCTTGGATTTTATTAACGGGGAGAATATTTCTGATGTTAGGCACCTTTATTCAAGGTTTGGAAGGGTGCCTGTTAGGGGTGTTCCTGACGAAGAATTTCTAGAGATTGATTCGCGGCCATCTGAACAAGGCACTTCTGCATTTACAATATCTTATTGTAGTCTAGGTAATGGTATTCCAATAGAGCTGAGGATAAACCCATCGCTTAGTTATTTAATGGTCATTGTAAAATCTGGTGAGCTGTTTGATGGTTATAATGGATTTTTAATAGATACAGCCGGCAACACCATCCAGGAGCGCACCATCCCTTTGACCGACTTTTCCATTGTTCGAAGTGCTCTTGAAGAACTTGTATGAAAAGCAGTAACTATAATCCCAATAAAAAACTAAATAAATAGAGAAAAAAATAATCTCGCTGTGCACCATAAAAAGGGGTTCGGGCTGAAAAAAGACTTGGGTCTTTTTACTGCAACCGCAGCAGGCGTAGGCATCATTGTTGGTGCAGGGGTTTATGTTCTTATTGGCTCTGCAGCAGGTATCGCAGGAAACGGTGTCTGGCTTTCTTTTTTCATATCTTCACTTGTTGCCCTCTTTACAGGCTTGAGCTACGCAGAACTCTCTTCCCTGTTTCCTGATGATGCAAGCGAGTTTTTGTACACTGAAAAGGCGTTTGGAAAAAGACTGGCATTTCTTGTCGGATACGCAGTTATTATAACAGGCATTGTTGCTGCAGCAGCAGTTGCGCTCGGCCTTGCAGGGTATGCCTCTTCCCTGCTGAACATAAACATAGTCGTGCCTTTGGCAATTCTTGCAATAGCGCTCTTCACCTTTGTAAACTACTGGAGCATAAAAGACTCTGCAGCGCTCAACGTTATATTCACAATCCTTGAAGTAGGAGGGCTTCTTCTTATCATCGCCTTTGCACTAAGGCACCTTGGGTCAGTTGACTATCTTGATTTTCAGGGAGGTACAAAAGGGGTTCTTTCTGCAGCAGCATTGATATTTTTTGCTTTCATTGGTTTTGAAAGCGTGGTAAAGCTTTCAGAAGAGACAAAAAACGCAAAAAAAATAATTCCAAAGGCGCTTGTTCTCTCAATTATTATCACAACAGTAATCTATATTCTTGTAGCAATCTCTGCAGTAAGCGTTCTTGACTGGCAGGCGCTTGGCGCATCAAAAGCGCCATTGGCAGATGTTGCAAAAGCGCTTTTGGGCCAGAAAGCCTTTGTGCTGCTCTCTATTATTGCACTCTTTTCAACAGGAAACACAATCCTGATATCCCTGGTTACAACCTCAAGAATGGTCTATGGCATTGCAGGAAAGCTAAAATCAATTAAGTTCTTAACAAAAATAGGCAAAAAAAGGCGTACGCCTGTGAATGCGATTCTGCTTACATCGCTTCTTGCAGTCGGCTTTACATTCATTAAAGATATAGAGATGGTTGCAAGCATCACAAACTTTGGTGTGTTTTTCACATTTATCATTGTAAACGCAGCATTGATTAGATTGCGCTACACTCTTCCAAAAAGAAAAAGGGGCTTTAAGGTTCCTTTAAGTGTTGGCAAACTTCCGCTGCTTCCTGTTTTCGGCATCATTGCAAGCTCAGGGCTTCTTTTAAGCCTTGAAAGAAAAGCGCTTATAGGCGGCATCCTGCTGTTTGCTCTTGGCCTTGTTTTCTTTAAGCTGTTGGAAAAGAAAAGTTAAGTCTGCAAGATTAATAAATTTAGCTTTCTCAAGAATATCAGCATATCGTAGTTAGAAACTCACAATTGTTAAGATACTTCCATATGTCTTTTTCCAAAAATTTTTATGTTGGTTAACAATTGCCACCTAAAAATTCAATATAAAGAAGCAACAGATTTTATATTAAGTGTATCCAAATATGGTAGTAAAATAACATTTGAAGATATAATGGACTGGATTAAAGAAAATTGTAGTTCTATTAATCCAAAAGAATCAGAAAGTTATTTAAATAAGACGGCATTAAATCTGATATTAGGTAGTGACGAAAATGGCAAATAAAAAGGATAAATATAAACCTGTTGTAAAAGAGACTTACATAATTTCTAAAAATGATAAAAAGTTATTGGAACTTGTTAGAGTAGCAAAAGAGATAGTCCTTAGAGAGGACGAAATGTTGTTTAAAGAATTAGCAAAACATTAATTCTTTTTTTCATTTTCTATAACGATCTTGTTTTTTTCAAAGGTAATTTTAAGTTCTTTATCTAATAAATCTGCCTCTTCAATTTTCTTAGGCAAATTAATCTTATATTTATAATAGGTAGTTTCCCCAATTTTTCTATCCACTGCCTTCATTATCTTCATAAAAAAAGTAGGTTACCGGACTTTATAATCCTTTAAGTATCCGAAAAGTTTAAGCATAAAAGACCAATTAACCTAACAGTATAGTAATAAGCAAACTTTTTTATAACCTGATTTTGGTAAAAAATCATGGATTTAATAAAACCAAAGAGATTGGAAAGGGGAGACACAATAGGAATTATATCACCATCTGCAGGTTTGGCCGCAATTTTTCCCCATAGGCTGGATAATGCAGTAAAATTTCTAAAGTCGCAAGGCTACAAAGTAAAAGAGTTTTCATGTACAAGAAAGAATAACGGTTGGGAGTCTGCTCCTGCAAAGGAAAGGGCCAAAGACATTATGGATGCCTTTAGGGATAAAGACGTAAAGGCCATTATTTGTTCTATAGGTGGAAACAATGCAAATAAGACATTAAGGTATTTGGATTTTGAAAAGATAAAAGAAAGCCCGAAAATTTTCTGCGGATATTCAGATATTAGTGTCTTGCACTATGCAATTCACAAAAAATCAAATTTAATTACCTTTTACGGACCTGTTGCCATTACCCAATTTGCAGAATTTCCTAAACCATTAGACTATACCTTAGAATATTTTAACAAGGCCCTGACTAATCCTGCTCAAATAGGAAAAATTATCCCTTCAGAAAAATGGACTGATGAAGTGCTGGACTGGGGAGAGAAAAAAGATTTAAAGCAGCAAAGAAATTTAAAAGAAAACAATGGTTTTGAATGGCTAAGACCTGGAAGGGCAGAAGGAAAAATAATTGGTGGATGTCTGCATTCGGTTTTGCATTTGATTGGAAGCGATTACTGGCCATCTCACAAAGATAAGATCCTGTTTATTGAAACTCCTGAAGGCGAGGATTATACAAAAGGGGAGCCATTGGCAGAGGTTGATGCGCAAGCTTGTAATCTAAGAATATTCGGGGTCTTTGACGAAATAAAAGGCCTGATTGTCGGAAGGCCGTTTGGATATACAGGCGAAGAAAAGGAAAAGTTCAAGGAAATAATCCTTGATAACACTAAAGGGTATAACTTCCCGATTCTTTTTGGAGTAGACATAGGCCATAGTGACCCAATGATTACGGTACCCTTGGGAGTAAAGGTTCTTATTGATTCAGAAAAAAATCTTTTTGAATTTTTAGAGAGCGGGGTAAATTAAGGTTTATATAAAAGGTTTCCAACAGAAATCTTTATAATAAGAGTTTATTACTTTAAAATGATGAACAAAGCGCCGAAAAATATAGAAGGCAATGACCCTGTTATCGATGTTGGAGAGCTCGGCCTTGAACAGTACTTTAGCTATCCATCGGAGTTAGTGGATGGACCAAAAACCAACTATCCTTCTGAACTAGTGGGGGTTGTTGCTTTGCTTTCAGCAGAAAACCTTCATCTTCAAAATCTTGCCAATCCCCAGATGATTGAAATAGTTGACTGTTTTTACCATGTATGCGTGGAGGAAGAGGAAGCAGAGCATCCTCGTGACACCTATCTTTTCAACTAGAAAATGAAACCGGAAGATCCATTCAATAAAAAAGAGAATATTGCCAGATGGTTTCATGATGTCTCTGGGCATCTTCTTGAAGTGGATGGCAATTCAAAGACAAAACAAGGAGACTACCTGGATATTGTAGAACTTGGTCTTGGGCAGTACTTTAGCTACCCTTGGATATCTCTTGAAGATATGGAACGTGATGGGGGCCCTAAACATCCGGTAAAAAGTGTTAATATTGTATTTAAAATGTTAAAATATGAGAGAATTCATGCCTTGGAGTTTAGAGACCCTTGGTATGTTAGGCAAGTGTCAGAAGGGTATAGAACTTTTCAAGAATGGGCTGGTAAGGTGGTTCATCCAAGAGAAACCTATCTTTTCAACTAATAACAGGTGGATAATTTGCAGGAAGGAAAAAAATATCTTGAAGACGATTTTTTTGATGCATCAGGTCACGCCTTTAGAATTCCGGAGAATATTCCCTTTCATGGCTGTGCAATGGGAGCAGACCCTGCCTTTGACCTGCCTGGCCTTGGGCTGAAAAATTATTTTTCTTATCCGATAGAAATAGTAGATAGGGCTGAGAATGTAAAGCTTGCGGTCAAGGACAGAAGTATTGGCTATGTTGTTGCAACCCTGATTGCGGAATTGACGCACCTAAATAACCTTTCTAGGCCTTTTAATGCCTGGCATTTAGGATATACCTACCTGCAAAGCTTCAAAATAGCAGATTCTGGACATCCCAGGGGGAATTATTTTTTTAACTAACAATCCTCTTTAAATAAAAGTCAATATACGCCTTTTTATGGATAAAAATAGCTTTCTTTTTGGAGGAGGAATTGGAACATTTATTGCGGCTATTCTTTTCTGGGTGCCCTTTGGTATTTTGCTTGCAGACCCCATTTACAATCCCTCTGAATTTGTTGGTTTTTACGAATTATTTTTTACACTTGCTTTCTATTCAGGGGCATATGCAATGTTTATCATCTTATCTTCGATAATACTCTTCCCCCTTGGCGGGGTTTTAGGTGTTTTAACTAGAAAACTATTTTCTAAAAGAGTTTGATTTTCCAAGAAGAATAAATGGATACCCTCTGTGCTCTTCTTCTCCAACATCGGCGCCTATTCTCTCTATAAGTTCGTATAAGGCAGCCTTTCCTTCTTTTGGATCTGGAAAATGGGTTGTTGCTTTAAGTTCAATAAATATTTAAACAACTCCAACCAAAACTTAAGAAATGAAAGTAGAACTAAGAAGATCATATTCAGGAAAAGGAAATAATTCTCTAAAAATAATAAGGTCAGTTTCAAAAGTTCTTTTAGCCATTATGTCAGTCTTTTGATTAATTGGGGCAAAAATAAAATAATTGATTACTCTAGTCTTAATTCCAATCTCTTGGGATTTTCAACAAGCCCAACTTGCTCTTTAGGAACTTCATAAACCCAATATGCGGCAAGTGAACCACGTGATGTTGCAGCGGTGTCACAGATTTTGCTTGGAATCCTGCCAAAACCATTTGGATTAGTATCCTTCATGATTTTTGAAACAGTTACCTCTGAAAGTCTTGGAACAGCTACCATTCCTTCTAGATGTTCGCTTGGACCATGGCCAGAATAAACCCCCCTTAGGACATAGGTTCCAGTCATTGGATCTTGCGGAGGTATTGTTGTAGCATAAAATGAATTCCATCCGCTTTGCTCAAGTTGAGAGATTACCCCTTTAATATAGTGCTGCTTTCTTGCCAAAAGTGCTCCTAAAAGTCCTCCAACTTCAATATTTCTTTCAAATTCCTTGGAAATCTGATGGAAATGGGTCAAAGATTTGTCTCTTGAAGCTTTTCTAATAGTGTTATGTTTTGGATTTATTAATAATTCAGACGGAAAGCCATCTTCAAAATATCTGATTTGTATGTTATCTCCAAATATTCCGGTTACAACCCCAAAGGATGGCTGAGTGTCAGGCATTAACCAATGAACAAAATCCCCCATTCTAGCACCTTTAGTGTTAAGTATTGGGCTATTGCCGTTTGTATATTCTTCCATTTAGTTCACCTTTGATAAAGGCTGGATATGCCTTTAAAAATCTTTCTTCAGTAGCCACGCTGGAATAAGTAATATTGGTTTAATCTTGCTCTGCATTGTAAATCTGCTTATTGGGATAAACAAAAGAAAAAGAGCAATTAATTTTTTTGAGCCAAATAACTCCCGTTTATGTTACAGTGTAGGATTCATCTTAAATCTCATTCCAAGGAGGCAATTTTATCCATTTTTCTTCCTGAATCTTTGCTTTGATTACACCGTGCAATACAGGGTCATATTTTGATAACCTTTCTTTAATAGAAGATTCCATAGGGGTTCCACTTTCTTTGTTTGCATTCTCTGCAGAGTTAAAAATAATGGCAGCAATAGCATCGCTTGTTCTGTCTATTAAACTTGGAAACTGCTTGTAGAACTTAGTCCTGATTTCCAGAGATGAATATTTCGGTCTTGTAATTGCCAGTGCCAGCCAGAATGCACTTTTTGCAGATTCAATATGTTGATAGAAATCAGCCCATGTGGGGTGCTTTGATAATGATTCGGTATATTCTTCATAGCCACACCAATATAATCCGCGGCTTATAACAATGTCTGCTACAAGCCATGGCTCATTAATCCTTTCAACATTATTCTGCGCATTAAAAGAATTAAGGTCGCTTAAAAAATATAGGCACTGTGTTAGGCACTCTCTCCTAGCATTCTTATCCAAGATAGGGTATGCTACCCCCAGTATGTCCAACAATGGAGCTGTCCAGCTAAAATTTGGGCCGCCAGCCATCGCCTCAATGCCACTCGGATTAATATCCCTTGCCTTATCTATGTATAAAGAAAGCTCTTTTATTGCCTTTAATGGGTCTTCAAGCATAAGTTGATAATATGAACCGGCAATATTCCTTGCATCATAATTCATACCACCCATTGTTAAAATCATTTTATCAACTTGTCTTTTTCTTGCCTCTTCTTCAAAGTTAATTACATCCCCCATTTTATCAAGTTACCCAGAAACTCCTAATTAAAAAATGTCCTTATAAGCATTTCACATATGGAAAATATATTTAAATGGCAATCCTGCTAAATTAAAATGCAGGTAGAATTAAGAAAATCCTTCTCAGGAAAGATTGTACTAAAAAACACAGGCTTCACGTTCGATAAGACTTCTAAACTAAGGCCGGCGTGGATATTTGTTGAAAATCTTCCAAGAAATATTATGTTTTTAAGCACAAGAGTTGATGGAAAAATCCACCATTACAGGGTTTATCTTTCTACAGCAATCCCCTTGTTTTTGCCTGTAAATTACACAAAAGCCGAGATGAAAAAGTTTTATGGTAAGTTTGCCATAATATACGATAAGGAAGTGGAAAAAAGAAATACAAAGGCAGCAGAGTTCCTGTTCGATAACATTAAAATATTAAAAGGTACAAAAATCCTGGATTTAGGGGCAGGAACCGGGGTTTCTTCAGTGCCAATTGCAAAAAAAGGGTATGAAAATATCACTTTATTGGACTTTTCAAAAGAGATGCTCTCTAAAGCAAGGCAAAAAAATGAATTAAGGAACTGCAGGTTTATTTGTCAGGATATCTCTAAGTTAAAATTTAATAATAGGTTTGATGTGATTTTCAGCGTTTTTTCATTTGCATCAAATAGTTATTTTAATCCAGATGAGATGCCACTATTGTGGAAAAAAGTGGTTGGCAGTCTAAAACAAGGTGGAATACTTATGTTGGTGGGGTATGATTTTCAGCCCCCGGAATCTTTGGTTAGAAAAGTCAGAAGCGGAAGCTATGAGATTATTAAAGGCCACAAAGCCTCATGGTATATTGGAAAGAAAAAGACTTGATTTTTATAAGAATTATAGGTGAACAGCGAACTGGGTTTCCCGTTCAAAGAACAGTAGAGCCCAGAACGTCGGCTTGCTTGACTTCGGTGTTCGGAATGGGAACCGGTAGGACCAAGCCACTATGGCCGTTCAATAGAGAATCTGGAGATTTTGGTTTATAAGGTTTTCTCAACCCCCAGTGGATGGTAAGGTACTGAAGTGGGCGGTGAAATGAAGATATTGGCGTTATAAGCCTTCTCTTCCGTGTTTTTGAGTTCTCTTAGTGCTAAATCCTTTTGCTTTTGTCTCCACCAGTGAATTCTTGCTAGTTGCCTTGTTCTATCAATTTGTTGGTATCTGTATTCTTTTCTTCTTATTCGGCCCTTATCTTTTATCTCTTGCCTGTATACTTTTTTTCTGGCTAAGATCTTGTCTTTGTTTTTTTCATAATTTATTTCAGCCAGTTCTCTGCATCGTTCTTTGTTATGCTTTCTCCATAGTTTAGCAGATTCCTTAGCCCTTATTATTCTCTCTTCATCACTTAGTTTTATTCTTATTTTTTTCTCTGGCTTTATATTTTCAATGTCTTGTAATCTCTGTCTTTTGTTCCATGCTCTGAATTCTTTATTGTCTATTTCTTTTTGCGGAAACAAACTACTACACTTACTACATTTGCACTTATTTCTCTTAGGCAACAGCACTAAAAGATAACTACATTTTGTACACCTTGTCATTTTACATATAATATTTATAATTTGGAGGGGGTTCAATATTTTGAGCTGACGATTCTGAAAGAATGCTACCTACTTTTCTAGACACGGATATTGTTACTGGTATTCGTGTATTAAAATTTGAACTATTCCAGTCAAGCTTTGTAAGTGCGAGAATTTCTTTTATATCTTAAATCATCAAGTATACTGTATAAATCATCCCTTTTCATAATGTCTCTTAAATAATAGCCTAAGCAAATATGGTTGAGAATGTTAAATCCTTTTCTGAAAGTCATTGCCTGCAATAATTCAAGCAAAGAAGTGTAATAATCCTCAAACACAAAATTACCGTTCTTTTCGTTTATTCCCTTGATTAGTCTCGTTCTTGCTTTTGCAGTTTCTACAAGTGAATCTGCTCTTTTCACATCTGAAGAAATCTTTCTTGCTGAATTGTTGTTTATGCAGTCATTCCAGTTTGTTTCTTTCATTTGAAAACCTCTACGTAATGGTTTAGTATTATGCCGTTTATAATATTATTTGCTAAATTAGGGTTTGATAGTTCATCAAGATTTTTTTGCTTGAATACTTGGATTTTTCGTTTTAGAGTTTTTTCAAATTTCCCTAATTCCACTTCTCTCTTTGAGTGTGTTTCAATGTACAGGTCTATATCGCTTTCTTCTACATCTTCGCCCTTTGCAAAAGAGCCAAAAAGAACTATTGCGGGGTTGCTCAGTTCTCGCTTTAGATAATCTATAAGCCCAGATTCATACATCCGTCTAATATTGTGCAGTTTTTTTTCTAAGAGATATTTTTCGCTTGCCCTGTTGGCAGTGTAAAAAACAACATCTCCGGTCTTTGCTGTTGTTAGTACCCCTTCTTCTTTCAGCTCCTTGCAGTATCTAATGACCGAGGGTAGGGGAAGTTTCAGAGTCCTTTCAATCGCTCTTACCCTAAGCTTTGCAGTAGGATTTACAAAGAAGTATTCTTTGATTGTTTGATTGATATCTTTTCTTTTCATTTGATAATATAGATTATCAACTGATATTTAAAGTTATCGTATTCTTGAAATAGTGTAGTATAGGTAAAATCTACCATGGGGACATTGAAAAAGACAATATAGAGATTGATAACATAAAGATGGACAAACTAAAAAATGGAAAATTATTTGAATTAAAAAAAAGAAACACTGCGCCAGAAGCTGCAAAATATCAAGTTTTATATTATCTCTTAAAATTAAGAGAAAAAGGAATTAACACAACCGGAATAATAAAATATAAAGAAAATAACCGAATTGAAGAAATTGTGCTAACCCCTGAAGATGAGAAGACACTTAAAGTATCAATAAGGGAAATAGAACAGATATGCTCTTTAAATATGCCTCCCTCAGCAAAGAAAGTAAGATATTGCAAAAATTGCAGCTATTATAGGTTATGCTTTAGTTGAACTTATAAACCGTAAACTTTAAATATCAGTTGATAACTTTAGTTTACATATGATAACTAAAGATAACAATCTTAAGGTAATGGAACTATTTTTCAGATTTCCTGGTAAGGTTTTTCATATTAGGGAGCTTGCAAGATTGACTGGATTATCAAGCACAGGCATAATAAAGATAGTTAAGAAACTGAAGAAAGAAAAACTTCTGGTTACAAAAAAGGCAAAGAATATAGAAGAAGTTAAGCCTGACTTTAATGGAAAATTTTTGCTTGTTAAAAGACTGTATAATATTTATTCTTTATATGATTCTGGCCTTATAGATTTTGTAAAGAAATATTATGAAATGCCGCAGGCTATAATATTATTCGGGAGCTATTCAGAAGGAACAGATGCAGAAAAGAGCGATATAGATATAGCAGTAATATCTAACAAAAAGGATACGCCGGATTTTAGGAAATTTGAAGTTAAACTAGCAAGAAAAATTAATTTGCATTTGATTGATATAGATAAAACAGAAAGGGAATTTAAGAATTCGCTTGCCAACGGAATTACTTTAGAAGGTTTTGCCGAGATAATAAAATGATAAAACCATTCAATTATTATATAGACCAAAAGCTAGTAAGAAAATCTCTTTCAAATATAGGCATGGCAAAATCGTTATTGCAGAAAGCCGAAATAAGATTAAAAAGGATAAGTAGTGAAGAAATAGAGGAAGAAAACTCCTCAATTATATTTGAGGATGTATATGAAGTATTGAGGGAAGCTTCACAATCCTTAATGGAAATCAAAGGGTTTAAACCATACTCTCATGAAGCCATAACATCCTTTCTTAAGCATTATAAACTGTTATCAGACGAAAAAGTGAATATGCTTGATAATTATAGGGTTTTAAGAAACAATTCTGTCTATAAAGCAGAAAAGGTATCATTGCAGAAATGTGTAGAAGCCATAAATTTTGCAAAGGATTTATTGCCGGAAATAAATATCAAGTTCAAAATGGGTATTAAATAAGATGCAAAAACACCCTCTGTCGCATTAAAGGGTCATTTTAAGATTGCTTCCTTTTTTATCGTATTCAGTTGATTGAGTCTTGAGGGTTTAATCTAACTTCTAGCCAACCATATTTTTTGAAATTAAAAAGGCATAACCATCTCTACATCAATATTTTTTGATCTCTCCATTCTCGAAGACAATAAGTTCATTGTTCTCAAATGAAGTCCATGCATCCTTGGTCAATGGTTTTGTTGCAACAACGCTTACAACATCCCTGCTGTTTTCAGGGAGAATAACCTTAAAGTCATTTTCAAGAACCTCTTTTTTATCTGCAGACTTTCTTGCCAAATGCCAAAGCCCGCCGGATTCCTTATAGCCTCCATAATAGGCATACAGGCGATACCCGTCAGAGAGAAGAAAGTTAAGGCTGTTTGGAAAAGAAGAGGAGATCTCCAAAGCAGCTTCTTTAATTATCTTGATCTTTTCAGTAATACCAAGTTTGTAGTCGTTTTTGACATACTGCTCCCGCAATTTGCCTATAATATAGCAAAAAGCATACTCCGAGTCTGTATCGCCATGAGGCATAATGGAAAACTTAAACTTATCCTTGATCCCCTTTATGACTCCGTTATGGGCAAAAATCCATGATTTCTCATGAATGGCATTTGGCCTGGGATCAACCATAAGCTCAAAAGGATGGGTGTTTAAGGGAATGTTTGAGCTGCCGCTTGCAAGCCGAAGGTGAGAGATAAAAATATTGCTTTTGACCTTGTTTTTAAGAAAATCGCCAAAAATGCTCTCCCTTTCAGTAATCGGCTCTTTTATTATTGTCACAAAAGGCTGTTTGTCTCCCATATAAAAGCCAATGCCCCACCCGTCAGGGTTGTTTGTCACCCTTTTTTGAAACTTCGTAAAGGAAAATGATATAGAAATCTCTTTGTCGCTGTTTAGCCCGAAAAGCTCGCACATAAAAACAAGGAATTATCACTTGAATATATATCTTGCCTTTTTAAGTTAAGTCAGGTCACCAAATATAACCTTAAGGGGGACTAACCATTAGAAATTGCTACGATAGACCACCCCTCATTGAAGAGCCCCAATTAATCAAAAATTCCTGCTGGCATTTTATACCCTATTGTTTCTTCCAGTGTTAAGAAAACATCTGAAATTTTGGAGACATCAGAGAAATTTTTTCGGTATTCATTGATAAAATCTCTAAGTTCGGTGGAGTTATGAACCAAAACTCCGATGTCATAGTCCCAACTTCCACCTAGATATTTATAATAAAAGACTACGTTCTTGTGGTTCGTGAAAAATATTTTGATTTGTTTATCTATTTTTTCGCCATATTTTATAAGTTTAATTTGTATTGCAAACCATTCATAACCTAATTTTTTCCAATCCAAAGAGATTGTATGTCCGATTATAATTTTATTTTTTACCAATGCTTTAACTCTGTTGTTTACTCCATTCGGAGTGAGATTTGTTTGATGAGAAAGGCCTACTAATGTTTTTCTGGAATCTTGATTTAATAAAGAAAGAATTTTATGGTCAATTTTATCAAGTTTAATAATGTCTTTAATTTCTGGCTGGATATGCGGGATACTAGCTTTTCCAATTAGCTTTGGTGCAAAATAATTGCTTTCACTCAATCTTAAAGCTTTATAATTATCAATAAAGTTCCCAAATCTTTGGAGAAAATCTCCCAATATCTTTTCGAGATTAGAATTTTTTTCATAAAGGATTATGTCAAAAACCAGACTCCATTTGCCCGCAGAAGTTCCTATCCAACTCATAAAATGGTTATTTTTAAGATATTCGATAATCTGTTTTTCAGTTTCATCTCCCAATTTCACTAATCCTATAAAAACAACGTAGTGTGAAAGACCTAAATTTCTCTCACCCAAGATAGTATTAAATTCTTTTATTAATCCTAGTCTAACAAGTCGATTTATTCTATAATTAACATTTTCTCTTCTAAGTCTAACTTTTTTTGCAATAGTGCTTACTTGCTCCCTTGAGTTCTCTATTAACTCCTCCAAAATCTTCCTATCAAAAGCATCCAATTTAATCATAATTACACATATAATAACTATTAGTATATAAATATTTAGTTTTTGTAAAATTATTCTATGGTATATATTATATAAGGTAATTGAGATTTATAAGTAACTAAATTAGGAGGAAAACAAATGCCACTGTGCGGATTTAATCAGGAGATGCTGGAAGGGCTTGAAGACTTCCATATTGGTTTGGCAGAAACATCTATACCAAACGAGAAGTTTTCCGAGCTTAAGGCAGAATCTGAAGAAGGATAATTTATTTTTTTTATCTTCTTTGAGAACTAATAATGGTAGTTGGAGCTATATAAAATGCAAATGTATAAAACACAGATGCCTAAATTGAACGAAAGAATGTTGAAAGGACTGAAAGGATTTCATAAAGGTCTGGTGGAGCATGGGATTATTTTGCGTTCAAAAATTAAAAATCAAACTTTCCAAGAAACAATCAGAAAAGAACTTAATGATATGGACAGATTCCAAAAGGAAATATATAGAATCAAAGACCCAGAAATTAGAGAATTAACAAGAGCTTTAACTGAATATGCCTGTGCCTTTTATAAATTAGTAAAAAAGAGGGGAATTGAGAATTATAAGGGAACTATTGAATTTTTAGATAAATTGTATTTAGAACTTGATAACAAGTCTAATTTTAGAGAAGAAGCAGAGATAAAAGAATTAATTGAAGCTTTAATGAGGTATGTCACCTTTTTTAATAAGTTAGTGAAGAAAAAAGGAATCGATAACTACAGAAAAACTATTGATTTTATAAATAAGTTTTATTTTGAGATGGATAATAAATATTATTCAGAATTAGAGGGAAAGCCAGAGGATATGAAGCAATTAGCTGAATACTTAGACGAAGTTGTAGTTTAAATTCTACTTAACTTAATCAAATCAAGCCATTTATTAACTCCTGCTTACGTTACAATACACCAAATCACAAAATATAACCTCATCAAAGAATGGACTCAATCTCATTTCCCCAACATTTGAAAAGACGATAGCTCGCCTAAAAATAAAGAAAAATAAGAAGGCTCTAATATCCTGCTCTGGACATAATTGCCAAAATCATCGCGAAAAAAAGGTGAGTACCCGGAAGCAATCCCCTGTAATTTAATAATAATGTGCTGATAGTCAAGTTCTCTGTTAATGCTAAGTTCAAAAATTTTTCCTGCTTTTGGATGAATATAGCAGATGTCATAGTGCCCAAAGTTAGATGGGCCCTCAGGCATCAGTCTGACCTCGACGCTGCAATGATGTCTTTTGCTCCCTGAAAATGTCAGGCCAATCATCTTTTCTAAGTCAAAAACGTTCTCTATCCCTTTCCGCTCCAGAATATCTAAAAAGTTGCAGGCAGCCCTCCTGAATTTCATTAAAGAAACCTTCATTCTAAATCTCTGCAAGTTTTTCAAGCTCACTTTTTAAAAGGAAAGAGTTGGGGGTGTTAATCTGGAGAAGGTTTCCTTCCATGTCACTTTCAATTGGCTTGTAGCCAGCAAGCCTTTCTGATGTCATTACGCTAATGGAAAGAAAGTTATATCCGGGCCCGGCAGATACTTTCAAAATGGCCTTAGAAAAAAGAAAGTCATTTGGTATATAGCGATACTCAAGGTTGCAAAGACCGGGCAGTATTTGTCCATGATATAGGCGAATAACATCTCTCCATCGGCCTCCGTCAAGGTTTGGAAAAAAAGAGATCACTTTGATATTGCAAAGGTCTCTTAAATTTGCAACTCCATTTTCATTAAGAAAAGAAAGCATCCTTTGTGCCATCACTGAAAGTTCATTTCTGCCAACCAACATAAAAATTCCCAAAAAGTCTTGTTTATAAAGCATTCGAAGGTCAACTTTGGGGATGCTCTAGGTTTCTGCAAAGAAAATAATTTCTGCTGTGATAGTCACGCACTGTAGGCAATTGTTTTTTCTTCAAGTGGCCTGCCGTGAAGGACAAGGTCATAATAATCGGTAACGCGCCTGTCATCAGCAAGGCCGCATCCTTCAATTTGAATGGCAATCCTCTCGGCAGCAGCCTCTAATCGAGAATGATTATTGTTATTTAAAGGAAGCATTTCATCATAAATCTTTCTAATAATACCAAATTTATCAAAAGAAAAACCTCCAAGAGTTTCAACGCAGTCTTTATAGACCCTCAGACTAACCTCATGAATCTGGGTATCCGGAAGCTTCTCAATGGGTCTGCCATGAAGTTTGGGATATCCATACACCAAAAGAAGCCTTCTCTTATCTCTATCATTTTGGGGGAATTCTCGAAACGCCTCAATAACTCGAAGGCTTGGTGTAATCTTACAATAATCAGGAATACGTCTACTCATAGAAAAATTTAATAGTCTTTATTTATAAACCTTACTAATATTAACTACCTTAAGGAGACTAAATCATTGCAAGGCTTCTGGTAACCCTGTCAATAACATCATCCATGTCAGGCCCTATTCCCATACAGGTAACGGTGCTCTTTGAAAAAAATGTCCTTCCTGCATCGCTTACAACATAGGTAACAAGCCCTGCTTTTTTAGCAGCATCCCTGTAAAAGAAAAGTTCTTTCTTGTCAGAGACTTTCAGTACAACCTTTTTCATTCCTTCGCTGCTCCACAAAGAAATTTTTCTCTTGTCGCTTTCAAGCACGCACCCAACAGCAGCATGACACGCCTGTGCAGCAAGCTTGCCCTTTGGCATCTTCAGGTCACTTCGGACAAGAATAACCTGTTTCACAAGGAAAGTAACAAGCAACCTTTATAAATAACTATCGAAACAAATCAAATTGTGGGGTTGTGGTGTAGCTTGGCCCAGCATTAGAGGTTTGGGACCTTTAGACCCAGGTTCAAATCCTGGCAACCCCATAAAGCACAAAGCTTTAAAAGTTAAAAATAAAGAAAAAATTCAAAATGGCAACAAAGAAAGTCGGCGCAGCAGGAAGGTTTGGTGTCAGGTACGGAAGGACAATAAGAAAAAAGGTTGCTAAAGTAGAAGAAAGGCAAAGACGATGGCAGAAATGCCCTTACTGTACAAAATTAAGGGTAAAGCGCCTTTCAGCAGGAATCTGGCAGTGCAGGTTCTGCGATAAAAAGTTCACAAATCACGCATACGAGGTAGTTCTATGAAAGACTATAAGTGTTTTGACTGTGGAAAAGAAGTAAAGCAGGAATACATAAGAAAAAAAATCCGTTGCCCTCACTGTGGTGGAAAAATCCTCTACAAGCCGCAAAGCCTACCAACAATCATAAAAGCAGTCTAACAAATGAAGCTAAAAAAAGAAACCCAGGAGCGCATTGCACATCTGCAGATGCTTGAGCAGAATATCCAGAACTCAATTCTGCAAAAACAAACAGCCCAGAACCATATTTTTGAGATTGATGATGCAATAAGTGAGATTAACAGTGCAAAAGATGCAACTTATAAGATTATAGGAAACGTCATGATAAAAAAGACAAAAGAAGAGCTCAAGAAAGACCTTGAATCAAGAAAAGAAGTTCTAAATATCAGGATAAAAAATATAGAAAAGCAGGAAGAGGAGCTGAAAAAAAGGGCCCAGGAATTGCAGGAGACACTCATAAATGAACTTCAGGATCAAAAAGGAAAGGATAAGAAATAAGGCTGAAAAAAGAGGTGGACAATGGATGCGCTAATTCAGGTAGTTGAGCTTCTTGCCCAGATTGAGCAGGATATGTCAGTGCCAAAGAATATTCGCTCAAAAGTAAAAAGTGCAGCAAGCCTCTTGCAGATTGAGCAGGATATGGCTATAAAAATTGACAAATCCCTCCAGGAATTGGACGAGATTGCAGAAGATACAAACACGCCAAGCTACACAAGAACCCAAATATGGAATATTGTCAGTTTGCTTGAGGCAAGAAAGGTATAAAAACGCCCTAAAAAACTAAAACCATAGGAATCTGTTGACTTAATTAATTGTGGATATTGAATTTTACCCATAATATCCAAATTATAATGTTTCAAGCTAGTTTGCCATCTTCATTTTTAGTATCTTAATTCTCTCCATACTACCCCCATAAGCCCTGCTGTTTAGGTTTAATGCATTTCACGATTTTTTTACCATTGTTTAACTTTACAGAACCAACCATAGAAATGTTTATAAATATGTAAAAGATAAGCCCTAAAAAGGAGCGCAAAATATGGGAAGAGCCTGGGAAAAATTAACAGAAAAATTCATGGGAAATCACGGAAACTTTACAGGAGAGGGTGATGAGGCAAAGACAGAGTACCTTGAAATCGATACAGAAAGCGCAGGAGCAAGGCGTTCAAAAGTGATCGTCAAACCATATGTGGTAGAAGATTTTGATGACATTAAGCCTTCCCTTGATGCCCTGAGAGAAGGATATACAATTGCACTCTTAAACATCAAACCCTTAAAAGAAAAAGATATGGCAGAGCTCAAGCGTGCGGTAAATAAACTCAAAAAAACCTGCGATGCTATTGGTGGGGATATTGCTGGGTTTGGAGATGATTGGATTGTAGTAACTCCTTCTTTTGCCCAGGTACATAGAACCAAGCAAACCGAAGAAGTAGAAGATTAGCGGTTTCTAATGGAATCACTGGTACCATTTACAAAAGAAGAAAGGATTTTATGTGGCTTGGATATTATTGGGTTTGAAAGAAAGCTGCTCCACTCAAAAATAAGAAGAGGGCAGGCGGCAATAAAAAAAAAGATAGTAACACTAAAAGTACAAAGAAAAGAGCTCATAAGGGAACTTAAGGAAAAAAAATAATTCTAAAGTAATTTTATAAATACGCGCTCTTTGTTGTGTGTGTGAAAGATTTTTCAATCTTGGTTGTAAAGCCGGAAATAATAGGTAGAAAAAAAGATATAGTCAAGTCATTGGTAAAAAGAGGATATAAAGTCATCCTTGAAAAGAAAGTGGGTGGTTGGAGAAATGCCGCCAAAAAATTATATACTGAATTTTTGCCAGAGCAGATAGGGGTTTATCTGGAAGGATATGATAAGTATTGTTTTGGTGATGCCTTCACGGTTTTTGTTTTAAAACACAAAGATGGGGATACCATAAGAAGACTTAAAAAAAATGAAGGTGATTTCATTAGATATCAGACACAAGATGAAAAAACCTTAAGAGCGGAATTTGGTCTTCCGGAAAACTATAATCAAACTCACGGAGAAATTACCTTTGTTTATTGTGGATTCCACTGCCCTAAGGACGAAAATGAATTAAAGTCACAGTTGGAACTCTTTGCTATTTCTATGCCAGAATAAAACCCATGACTGACTATCGTTTTCTCCTGTATCTTGCTGCAGCAAGGCGCATTTTTCGTTTGCGATAATAGCTGTAGATAAGGCTAATAAAAATGATAAATGCTACAGATTCAACAAGGATGATAAGAAGGTTGCTCTGGTCCTGAAGCGGCTTTATCTCTTTTTGAGGAACATTCACAAGCTCCTTGCAGCTCTCTGATGCAGACCTTGCAAGAGCTATTGCCTTTCCGATTTCATCGTTGGCAAGGGCTTCTTCTGCCTGCTTTATATATTTGGAAAGTTCAGAGCATGCACCCCGCCCTGAAAAAAAGTCCTTTGCAAGCCTGATTTGCTCAACCGCAGCATCGCGGTCGCCAAAGCCAAAGTCAATAAGATTGATGAAAAATTTAGTTATATCCGTATACTTTGGATTTGTTGCACTTGCTTTTATCGTAATCTCGTGTTCGCCAAGTGAAACATTTCCTCCAGCCTTGCTTCGGATAAACAAATTGACAGATCTGCTCTCTTTTGCACTGACAACCGGAAGGTCAAGCGGCTCAATCTCAATCAAAAGGTCTGGGTTGTCGCTTGTTGCTTCAAGTAAGATTCCTAAAAGGTCAGTATCACCCGAATTCTCAAGAAGAATAGGAACAATAACACTTTCGTTGCTGTAAAGAGAGATGGGACCTGGCTGGATAAGGTTGAGCGCAATCTGTCTACTTGTAGTCTTCCCACCACCTCCCCCGCTTCCCCCACTGGTGCCGGTAGTACCGGTACTGCCGGAAGTTGGCGTATCTTCAGAAGAATAGTTTGTAAAGCTGCTTACATTAAATGTCAACTCTCCGCTTACAACATCATAACGGAGCTTTGTACAGGTAGAAGAGGCGCATGCCCCATTATTTCTAAGGATGCGCGGGTTTGTAAAGCTCAGGTTGTAAAGTGTAAGTTCTGCACTGATGTTAAGGAGGTTAAGGTTGCCACTGTCAAGTTCAATAAAGTTATCCTGTATTTTGATAAACTGATCAAAATCATGCCCTCCTGTGATATTGACTGTCTGGGTAAAATTAATCTTTCCCTTGTTTGAAATTTCAAGAATAAAATTTGAAATATTGCTAAGGTTGGCGCTTCGAAGGTTTGTGGTGGCACTGCCTGTAAAGTTCGATATTCCAAACACCGTAAAGTTACGTATGCTTGAATTTACCTGTAGGTTCACCTGGTCTGTGCAGCTTAAAAAGTAGCTGTGGCTGCCTTGCGAAATACTGCTGACATTCAGGCTTTCCTCGCTGCTGCGGTTCATTCCGTGCGTGACATTAAGCACATTGTCAAGGTACAGTGAGCAGTTGACAGATGAAAGATCGCTCACTGTAAGAACAAAAGGCACATTCTCGTCAGTATTGCCAGAGTTGTTCAGTGGTCCGACAACAGTTACAGTGGGTGTCTGGTTGTCAAGAAAGATCATCCTTATGCCTGTGCTGTTGATATTCCCTGCGTGGTCTTCAACACTTACATTATAAATATAGGCAGCGTTTCTGGAAAGTTTTGTAAAGTTTAGGCTTCTGCCCCCCGCATCAAAGCTTGTGCTGTTTAGGGTGTTGGTAAGGTTAAGCAGCACAAAGGTTATGTTTTTCTCATTGGTCTCGGTAAGTGTAACATTTGTGAAAACCCAGTCCCGGTCAAACGAAGAGCCGTTAGCCTCACTGCCGTTTGTAAAGCTGATCAAAGGGAAGGTTGTATCAAGTACGAACTGGCGAACGCCTGAAAAACTTGTATTTGATGTACCATCTGTAGCACGGACATGCCAGTAATAAGTTCCGTCCGCACTTAGGTTTACACCAACAGCAGAGGTTACATTGCTTGTCTCGCTGATTGTGCCGTTAAAATACTCGGCGCTTGAAAAGTCAGAGTTGTTGTCAATCTCAAGTATGTAGGTTATTGCATGATTGTCTGTGTCTGTTGCGTTGCTCCAGTTAAAGATAGGGGTGATGCTGTGGTTTGTAAGGTTTTCAGGAAGGTTTAGCTGTGGAACGCTTGGAACAGCGCTTACAGTGCCGCCTCCGATGCTAAATCCTGTAAAGTTATCAACAAGAAAAAATCCAATTATAAAAAGTGCGCACAAAACAAAAAAGATTGCCTGTGACTTTCGTTCAATCTCTTCTATCTTTTTCGTGTAAGAATGTTTGTGCCTCATTTTACTACCTCTTCTTTTTTCTTTGCCCGCTGGTAAACAGTCCAGATTGTCCTGTAATTACGGCAAAGATACTTGGCAATCTCGCTAAACGAGAACCTTGCTTTGTCTTTAAGATAAATTACAATGCATTCAAAAATAGTATAATGTTCCTGGTCAAAAATCTCTAGCGGAATCTGCTTTAAAGAAGAAACATCAAGTTTCCCTGTCTTTTTCTTAAGGGCGTTGCGATACGTAACGCCAATAGGCCCGCTCTGCCTGTGCAAAAGCCTGCCGATCTCTTTGTAAGAATGCCCAAGGTCATCCCGAAGGTAACACACAAGCGCTTCAAAGCAACTCAGCTCACTGTGAAGGAAAATAGAGAGTGGAACACCCGGGGCCGCACTATCTGAAGGCGGGCTTTCTTTGTGTAAAAATGCAATAAATTTTGAGAGAAGTTCAACTTCATGGTAAGAAAGCCCTGCCATCTCAGCAAGCCGATTCAAATCACTGTTTTTCCCTTCAAGCCTTTGCAATAGGGATAATATTTAGTACTTATATAAAAATATTTCCTATATAATATCTAAAACAAATAATCAGTAAGTCTTAAAAAATAATCATTTATGAATAATATATAAGATAAATCGTGAATTATATAATACTATTTCTTACTAAATATGCTTTTTAAACGAGAACTAGCGTTCCTGCTTTTCTCTTCAAGCCGCTTAAATTGCTTCTCCAGTGGAAAGACTCCAAAACCAGCAGAAGCATTTCCCCATTCATCAAAAAAACATACCTTCTCTAGGGCAACCCGCTCGCTTTGTGGCTCCTCAGCTGCGTAACCAATACAAATAACCGCAACAGGGACTGCCTCATCTGGAATCTTCAAAATTCGCTGAAGCAGGTGGCGGTCAAACCCTCCGACCCATGCAGAGCCAAGGCCATTTTCCGTTGCAAGAAGAAGCACATTTTGTATGAACGCGGCGCAGTTTTCAATGCTGTAAACCTCTTTTCCTCGCTTGCCGTAAAACCGTTCAATATCCACAGTGTTATTGCAGACAACAATCTGTACAGGCGCTGTTGTCATCCACATCTGCTCAAGGCACACACAAGCAATATCATGGCGCTTTTGTGCATCCATAACAACAATTATTCGCCAGTTTTGTAGATTCCCTGAACTTGGGGCATAACATGCAGCCCCAAGAATGTTGCACACAACATTATGGGAAACAGGTTTGGACAAAAAGCGCCGGACTGTTCTTCGTGTTATGACTGCTTTGTGCACATCCATAGAAATGTATATATACAAACGTCATATAAATGTTTCTAATGGATTACGAGGTTCTTGTTCAGGCATACGAAAAGCTTGAAGCTACAACAAAAAGGCTTGAAAAGACAAGCATCCTCTCGGACCTTCTAAAAAAAACAGACAGGAAAGATCTTAGTATGGGCTGTTATCTCCTCCAAGGACTTGTGTTTCCAAAGTGGGATGAGAGAAAGCTTGGTATGAGTTCAATGCTTATTCTGAAAACACTCCAAAGAGCAACAGGAACATTAAAGGCGAAGATAGAGAATATCTGGAGAAAAGAAGGGGATCTTGGAAAAGTAGCAGAGATTCTCATAAAAGAAAACAAGCAGCAGACACTTATACAAAAAAAGCTCACAATAGAAAAAGTATTTGAGACTCTGCAAAAGCTGGCGTCTCTTGAAGGTCAGGGAACGGTTGGAAGAAAAGTCTCGCTTGTTGCAGGTCTTCTCACCCAAGCCAACCCAAAAGAAGCAAAATTCATTGTCAAGACTGTTCTTCAGGAATTGCGCGTTGGCACAGCAGAAGGCACAATGCGCGATGCAATTGTATGGGCATTTCTCTATAAAGATATAGACTACGACAGGCAGGCAAACCAGCTTTCTGCTAAAAGGGAAGAGTACGAAAGAAAGATAACCTGTGTGCAAAGCGCATACGACATAACAAGCGATTTTTCGAAAGTTGCGCAGATTGCAAGAGAGAGTGGGGAAGAAGGCCTCAAAGAAATAAGACTCGAGATAGGAAAGCCGTTCAAGGTGATGCTCTATCAAAAAGCACAGGACATTTCTGATGCATTCAAGACAGTTGGAAGGCCTGCTGCAATTGAATTTAAATATGATGGGATTAGGCTCCAGATAGAAAAAAAGAAAGACAAGGTAATCTTGTTTACAAGGCGCCTCGAGGATGTGACTAGGCAGTTTCCCGATGTTGTCGAAGCAGTCAATAAATCAGTCAAGGCAGACGAGGCAATTCTTGATGCTGAGGCTGTTGGCTACGATCAAAAAAAAGGAAAATACCTTCCATTCCAGTTTATTTCACAGCGGATAAAAAGAAAATACAACATAGAGGATATGGCAAGAAAATTCCCTGTTGAAGTCAATGTATTCGATATTATCTATTACAATGGAAAGAGTCTTCTAAGCGAAAAATTCGAGAATAGAAGGTCTATTCTCAGGAAGATAATAAATGAAAAAGAAAAATCTATTGTTCTTGCAAAGCAGCTTGTAACAACTGACGAAAAAAAAGCAGCAGCATTTTACAAAAAAGCACTCATGGCCGGAAATGAAGGAATTATGTTCAAAAAACTTGATGCAGCATACAGGCCAGGGTCACGCGTTGGATATGGCGTAAAGCTAAAGGAAATCTCAGAGGAGGTTGATGTTGTGGTCGTGGCAGCAGAATGGGGTGAGGGAAAAAGAAGTGCGTGGCTGTCAAGTTTCACTGTTGCATGCAAAGATGGAGATAAATATTCTCCAATAGGAAAAGTCTCTACAGGAATCAAGGAAAAAACAGAGGGTGTCACTTACGAGAAAATGACAAAACTACTCAAAAAACAAATAACTAGTCAAAAAGGAAAAGTGGTGGCAATAAACCCGGAGGTTGTAATTGAGGTTGGCTACGAGGAAATACAAAAGTCTCCAACATACGCTTCAGGTTTTGCACTTCGCTTTCCAAGAGTGTTGCGTCTTCGCCAGGACAAGGCTCCAAAGGAAGCAATAACTCTTGAAGAAATAAAAACACTCTTTGCAAAGCAAAAAAAATAGGTTGAACAATAACAATCTTTATATAGAAGGTTATTTACCATTACAAAAGAGTTTATATCAACCATTAGTGGGAACATATAGTTCGATTGAATGGTGGTTAATAAAAAAGAGGCGATATTGGAGGTACTCATAAATGATTGTCAAGGATGAATTTCTCAATAAGTTGCGTCGGTCATTTAGTCTTAATCTTTATGAAGTTAAAATTTGGACAGCACTTCTATCAAGAGGGGTCTCAACAGCAGGAGAACTTTCTGATATTGGAAATGTCCCGCGCTCAAGGGCATACGATGTTTTAGAATCTCTGGAAAAAAAAGGATTTGCAGTAATGAAATTGGGAAAGCCAATAAAATATGTTGCTGTAGATCCAAGAGAGGTTGTTGAAAGGGTAAAAAAGCTTGTCCGTGTTGAAGCAGATGAAGGGATAAAGCGCCTTGATGACCTTAATGGTACTGATGTGCTAAATGAGTTGGAGTCGCTTCACAGGGAAGGTGTGGAATTTATTGAACCAACAGATCTTTCTGGGGCAATACGCGGAAGGCACAACCTTTACACGCATCTCGAGTTGATGATAAAAGGTGCACAAAAGTCAGTCACACTGATGACGACTTCAAAAGGCCTGCTTCGAAAATATGATGCACTCAAGCCCGAGCTTGAAAAGCTGAGCAAACGTGGCGTTAAAATACGTGTTGCAGCACCACTTACAAAAGAAGCGTCTGGTGTTGTAAAAGATCTCTCAAAGGTTGCGGAAGTCCGCCATGTAGATAAGATTAATGCACGCTTTTGTATTGTTGACGGAAAAGAGCTGACATTTATGGTCCTTGATGACAACGAAGTCCACCCAACTTACGACTTCGGGATCTGGATAAACACGCCTTACTTTGCATCAGCGCTTGACCAGATGTTTGATCTTGCTTGGAAGGACATGCAGCCGCCAACAAAGGCAAATGTTTAAGAAGATCCATTCAATAATAAGGATATAATCCGCGACCGCTTCTTTACTTCTTGGCTTGGAAGCGGAGTAAGAGTGCTTGCAAAGGTCTTAGGTCTTGAAGCAAACTTTGAAAGGTTGACAACTTCTGGCCTAACCTCTCTAATAAGCTCAACCGTAGCCTGAAAATCCTCTTCTTTCTCATCAGGATAACCTACAATAATGTCTGTTGCTATTGTAATGCCCGGAAATGCTTCTCGAAAAGACCTGACAATCATAAGAAAGTCTTCTACTGTATGCCCCCTCTTCATAAGAGAAACAATGCGCTCAGACCCGGATTGTACAGGAACATGAAGGAACTTTTTTATTTTTTCATTGCTAAAAATTTTAATAAGCTCAGGAATATGTTTCTTTATCCATTGCGGGTTTCCCATTCCTACACGGATAGTGAACTCTCCTGGAATTTTAACAACTTCACTAAGAAGATAGGGAAGGTTTGTTCCAATATCATAGCCATAGCATCCATTGTCCTGTGAGCTAAGGTATATCTTAGTGCAACCATCAAGAACAGCCTTTTTTACCTCTGCAACAATCTTATCAGGCGAATAAGAAAAAAGAGTCCCACGTGCAAGCTTGGTGCCGCAAAATGTGCATTTATTCAGGCACCCTTGTGATATATTGATGATTGCAACCTCCTTATTGTATCTAACGCGTGGAAGTCCAACGCGCTCTTCATGAATTTTGGAAAAAGCCTTTACATTTTCTTTCCCAATAATAGATGGAATATTAAGTATGCTGTTGACATCAAACACTCCTGCAATATCAGGACATAGTTTCTTTACAGAAACCATGCTGGTAAGGCAACCGCCAACATAGGTTGGTCTTTTCAAAGAAGCCTCTCTAATAAAATGAGTAATGCGATTTTCTGTCTTTCCCTTTACCCCGCAGGAATTTGTAATAACAAAGTCGGCTTCTTCAACGCTGTTGACAAGAATGTGTCCATGCTCAGCAAGAAGACCGGCAATTGTCTCAGAATCAGCATAATTGGACTGGCATCCAAATGTCTTGATAAATATATTAGCCATAAGACGCAATCTCCAAAGCCTTTTCTAATGGGAAACCAACAAGAGGGTAAAAGCAGGGTTGGCTGTGCTTACCTTCAATTGCGCTGTCAACATTCCCCCCAAATACAGCAATCATGTCTTCTGGTATAAAAGGGGTGGTCTTTATTGCCGCACCATAGCTAAACCGCTCTAAAATAGATGCATCGAGATTGTTCTTAAAAAAGAGAGTAAGTGCACACCCGCGCCTGAGCATAAGAAGCCCGGCAAGAACACTCCTTTCGTCTTCAACGATAAGGCACGCCCTTCCTTCAATGCCAACAGGAAGGCCTCCAAATCCCTCAATTCGTTCAAAAAAAACATGTGCAAATCCTGAAAATACCTCAATCCCAACACGGACAGAAGGAGATTTCAAATCAACCCGAACTCCTGTGCTTTGAAAAATAAAGGCTCCGACCTTCCTTTCAATTTCAGGTGTTGGAAGAAATTCCTTATCTAGGCGCTGTGCCCTGACACAAAAAGATGAAGCGCCGCGAACAAAAGAAGTTGCAAAATTTCCGATTTCTTCAACAGAAAGGGGGCAGCGAAAACTTGGGCTAAAAGACTGGATTCCAAACACCCTCTTAAGTACACCCAACCCTTCATCACCAAAGACAATAATGCGTCCGTGAAGAATGGAAATCTTATGGTGCGAAATGCCTTCTTTTTCAAGGCAGGTTTTGATATTTGAGGCAAGCCTCTTCTCAAAAAGCCTTCGGTTCTTCCCTTTAATACCGATTTCACTGTATCTGATAAGCCACACCTTTTCCATGATAAAATCACATTTAGGAAATCATGAGAATAATTTATAAACGCTTTGCTTGAAAAATATATTTAAATACTACCAAAACAACCTACAACTATGCCTGCAAAAAAGAAAACAACAAAAAAGAAGAAGCAATATTATGACAAAGAAGAAAAGATGTGGTAAGCCTACTTGTTTCGAATAAAACTTGGTAGACAAAGAGTGCTTCGCCTAGGATTAAATCTTTTCAGTTCTTTAAGTGAGAGCGGAGTAGCTACACGGGAGACAAGCCCATTAAGAGAATAAGGAAGGCGTATCAGTCTGATGTTTCCTTCAGTAACCCACCCGTCAATTGGAAAGGAATAAAGACGCTTAATCAAAGCTCGCCTCTCCCTAAGAGAAAAGGAAAACGTTCTCTTATCAAATACATGGATATGATATCCCCGTCCAGAGTACACCATGCGTACATCTTCAAACCCTTCGTTAACAGAAAGGTGTTCAACAAGCCTGAACACCTCTTCTTTTATTGTATCAAGGCAAGAAGGGCATACCAAATAAACCAGTACTTTATTTTTTTTGCAGGAAGGACAAGAAACATTTCCAGAATCAAGGTCAAAAGCAAGCTGTTGCCCCTTTGCAGCCTGAAGACTGACTCTTCCTTTTTTTGAAATAAGAGCACATATTCGTGCAGTATTATCATACTGGTTACGGTCGTAATATACATCCTCTGGTGCGCTCTCACGCAGTCTTCTCAAAAGAAAGGGATAGGAAGGCGCCTGAAAAATAACCATCTGACCAATTCTCTTAATATCTGTGCTAATCCTGCTCTCAGTACCAAAGTCAACCGCAAGAAACTGCGGCATACAAGAAAACCAAGAAGAGAGCCTGTCAACTGAAAATTCATTGCAGTAATAACTGCGGCGTTCACTAATAGAAGATATGCGAAAACTAGGCACAATTCAAAAAACAAGAGCAAATATTTAACACTTGCGATGAACTGACGATATCTTTATTAAGAAAAAAAATAAAGGTCTAAATATGCAGGAATCACAGCATCCAAGAGAGAAGCTTGCACAAAACAAACTTGTTCTTGTTGATTTTTACGGAGACCATTGTGCCCCATGCAAACAAATGGCACCAGCAATTGAAGAGGTTAGCAATGCCTACCGCTCAAGGCTTGTCATGGTAAAAGTAAATGTTACGCAGAATCCACAGATAGCCTCAGACTTTGGAGTGATGAGTGTACCGTGCCTTATGCTCTTCAAAAACGGCGAGCTGGTTACACAAAAATCAGGCTATCACACAAAAGAAGCATTGGTAGCTTGGTTCGGAAAGCATATCTAACTAATGCTTTTTTAGAGAGAATAGACTTCTTACTGCCTGTTCATTTAAATGTGTTCTAAATTAGTTTAAGGACATTTCATCAAAAGGTAATCTTTGTCGATCTCCCTTAGAAAGACCAATATGGTCAATTGAAATACAGGGCCTTAGGTCTGGTTTTACCACGTACTTTTTCTTTAGGTATTCAATGCCATTTGCAGACAGGTAAATGCGCGCACAAGTATCTCCACCCTTTCCATCAGATTCAATTACGCCTGTAGCAGATAATTCAAAGGCTGCCCCATCTACTCCTTGAATACATGTAACATCTATAATGGATTTGAATTCTATGCCTGTATTTCTTCTCAAACTTTGAAAGTAGGATCCAATATATCTTCCTGCGCTGGTAAGAAAGTCTTGTTTTCTCCTTTTACTAAAATCCTCTTGGTCTATAGGACCTATTTGGCCAACATAGAAAACTTTGTGATGATCAATTATTCTCGCACTGAATAATTCCAATCCTTCTTGGCAGGATAAGGAGCTAAGAATATGTTCAAGACGGGTTGCATCAAAACCATACCATCCTCCAAGCTCCATTATTTTATAGCTTGATAAGGTTCTACCATATTCCCAAGGTATGTTAAAATTCATTTTATAACTAGACCTGCACAAGATTTTAATTCTTATCTAGCTGCACTCACTGTGCCCACAGTCGTAACAAGTTGGCCCTGAACACCCGCTCAAAAGCGCAACATTCGAACTGAAACAAGATGGGCAGTAAAGAGTGCTGCCTCCGTTTGGCTGAACTGCAGCCCCATTTACTCCTGAAAGCGTTTGCTGACCATTCTCAAGAAGTACCTGTCCATTCACCTGTGTAAGTCTTTTTGTCTTAATAAGATGGTCGCGAAGAGCCTTTGATATTCCATGTGGTATGGAATCAACACGGTTGCCCCCAAATCCGAAAGGGCGGTCACCTTTCACAGAGTTAAGATGGCGGATAATCCCAGATGGGTCTCCACCAAGCTGGAAATATTTTGAAAGAAGAATGCCAAGAGCTCCTGTAAGACCAGAGATTTCTGTACCCATAGGAGATATGTTGGCAAATATTTTCGTAGGCCCTTCTTCATCGTAATTAATATGTACATGAAGTGCGCCCTGCCCTGTAGGGATTTCATAGTAAGCAGAATGTTCACCAAGTCCGCTTCTTCTTATCAGCTTTTCCTTTTTTTCTTCTTTTGACGAGAGATTAAGAATCTGGAAATCTTTACTGCCATCGCGGTAAATAGTCACACCCTTTGCACCGTTTTCATATGCTAACATATAAACCTCTTCAACAGCAGAAATATCAGCCTCTCTTCGAAGGTTTACTGTCTTTGAAACAGCGTTATTTGTATATTTTTGAAATGCACACTGGATGCGCACATGGTCAAGAGGCGATAAATCATGTGAAGTTAAAAATATCTTCTGTATATCTTCTGGAATTTCTTTAATGCCGACAACTGATTTGTGGTTTTCATCAATCTTCTTCCAAAGCTCATCCTGGCCAAGACCAAAATAGTTGTTTTGCTCTGCAATCATTTTGAATGTGGGATTAATCTCGTAGAAAGTGTCTCCCTCTTTCGGCTTTTCCCCTTTCTTAAGGGCATCAATACCGGCAGCGTTGTATCTTATATATACAACGGCAAAAAAAGGCTCAATGCCTGCACCCTGAAGACCTGCAGTAATGCCGATTGTCCCTGTCGGTGCAATTGTTGTCCTGGCAGAATGGCGCGGTTTGGCATCAACTCCGCGAAAATGTGGGCTGTCATGGTCATATATGCAGCCTTTATAATAAGGGAAGACTCCTCGTTTGCGCGCAAGCGTTTCAGAAGCTTCAAGTGCATTGTCGTTGATAAATTTCATTGTCTTTTCTGCAAGAGCTAGGGCTTTTTCATCATTATAGGGTATTCTGATGAGTGCAAGCGTTTCAGCCCAGCCCATAACACCAAGGCCAATGCGACGGTTTCCTTTTGCAAGGTCTTCAATTTGCGGCAATGGATAGTTGTTCACGTCAATAACATTATCAAGAAAGTGAACCGCAGTATGGACGCATTCACGAAGCCTTTCCCAGTCCATATCACTGCGCTCAGAATTGGCAAATTTAGATAAATTGATGCTGCCTAGATTGCATGGCTCATACGGCAAAAGTGGCTGTTCCCCACAAGGATTAGTGCTCTCAATCTGCCCTATGTGTGGTGTTGGATTGGAATCTGAATTATTAATCCTGTCAATAACGACAAAGCCAGGGTCGCCTGTTGCCCATGCATTTTTTATCATTGAGTCGAAAACTTCTTTTGCATTTAGTTTCCTAACAGGGGCTTTCGTTCTCGGATTGATAAGGTCGTAGTTTTCATTATTTTTTACAGCATGCATAAATTTTTCATCAATAGCGACAGATATGTTAAAGTTCTCCAGGAACCCCTTTTCATTCTTGCATGTGATAAATTGCATGATATCTGGATGGTCATACCTGAGAATACCCATATTGGCTCCGCGCCTCGTTCCACCCTGTTTTACAACCTCTGTTGATTTGTCAAATATGCCCATGAAAGAGACAGGCCCAGATGAAACTCCTCTTGTCGTACGAACCTCATCACGTGCCGGTCGCAGGCGTGAAAATGAAAACCCTGTGCCACCTCCGGATTTATGGATAATTGCCATATTCTTGACAGAATCATAAATGCCATCAATAGAATCCTCAACAGGCAGAACATAACATGCAGAAAGCTGCTGAAGTGCGCGCCCTGCATTCATAAGGGTTGGTGAATTTGGAAGGAATTCAAAACTTGAGAGTAATCTGTAAAATCTTTTATGGGATTGACTGACAACATCTTTATAGTGGTCTTGGTCGGAAATTCGGTAAAGGTTGCTCATAAATTGGCGGAAATTTTTTTCACGGTCTTCAAAATTATGAATTCCATGATGCAAAAGAAACATCTTTGCAGTGTATCCTGGTGGGGCTTCCCCTTCTTTTATAGTGTAGGTTACACCATCAAAAATCTCAGAAATAAGGGGATTATCAGTATGGAAAATATCTGCAAGGGCTATATTCCCGGTGATTGTGAAAAGCCAATCCTCTGGCGTTGGAGAGTCCTTTAGGTATTTATCTTTTATAACCTTTTGTTGGTTTTCAGTCAGTGAAAGTTCTGGTAAATTTGTTCTATCCATCAGGCCACCTCATTTCCCTCTTTTTTCCAAAGCATTTATCTCTTGTGTAAAAGCATGAACGTCTGTAAAATCTTTATATACAGACGCAAAACGCATATATGCAACCCCGTCCATTTTTTTTAATTGGCGCATTACAATATCTCCGATGATTTTTGTTGAAATTTCCCTGCCTTTGTGTTGGCGAATGCGACTCTCGATCGCATCGACAAGGGAATTTATCTCCTCTTCACTTATAGGTCGCTTCTCAAACGCCCGTAAAACTCCCCCATGAAGTTTTTTGCGGTCAAAGGGTTCACTACGACCATCTTTTTTAACCACAAAAAGGTCAAAAACCATTTTTTCATACGTGGTAAAACGTTTACTGCATTTTTGGCATTCACGTCGTCTGCGGATGCTTCCATTGGATTCCCTGCTATCAACAACAAAGCTTTCGCCAAACAAGCAGTAAGGACACCTCATATGACCACAATATCTTGGGGGTTATGTGTATATAATACACAAGATATACGAGAAGAATAAGCTTTTCTATTTAAAGGTTTTCTACATCAAACACAAAAATCAAGAAATATACTTTAAAAGAAGATAACCTTTAAAAAAGTTATATTCAGCCAATAGTTAATCCTATGCAGTGGCATAATGCTTCCCTTCTCTGCGCTGTTCTGTATCAAGCTGGCTTCCTGGTTTGTTGATGCGTGGTCTGTGGGTAAGTTTATCTCGCCGGTAGGTAATATCAAGCATACGAAGTACGCGATTCATACCTTCTTCCTTAGAAACAGGCCCAGCAACCTTCCCGAAAGACCCAGGTGTTCCTTCAAAGACAAGAAGGCTGTCAGCAAGATAATCAACAAATTGTATGTCATGGTCAACCACAATTGCTGCAGCCTCGTATTTGGTGACAAATTCTTTGATGACTTCGGCAACAGAGAGCCTGTCTTCAACATCAATAAAAGCAGATGGTTCATCAAATGCATAAAGGTCTGCGTCCTGAGAGAGTGTAAGTGCCACAGCAAACTTTTGAAGTTCTCCTCCAGACAATGTGGCAACATCGTTTTCAAGAATCTTTGAAAGGTGCAGTTTCTCTAAGATATTTTGTTTGTACCAGCCCGAAGAGAATCTTTCTCCTGCAAAAGCAATAAGCAATTCTCCAACCTTTCCGTCAGGTCTTTGGAGATATTGTGGCTTGTAGGTAATCTTAAGCGAAGATACCCCTGTGTCATCTGCCTGCTCAAGACCGGAAAGCACCCTAAGAAAGGTTGTCTTCCCAAGCCCGTTGGCGCCCATGATACATAATACCTCGCCGCGGTGAAGAGACCCGCCTCTAGCAGAAAGTGAGAAAGATGAAAAAGATTTATTAAAGTCAGGGTAATCCGCCTTTATCTCCCTTTGAACAGTATTTGGAGCAAGGCTTTGTTTAAATGATATTGCATAGTCCCTAAAGCGGACATTGTCATCTGGCAGGTAACCATCAAGATATTCATTGATACCCCTTCGAACGCCTTTTGACTGGGAGACTACCCCGTAAGCCCCACCCTCTCCATAAATGATTTGAATTTCATCAGAAAGGTAATCAAGCGTTGCAAGGTCGTGTTCTACAATGATGGCAGAAGCACCAGCGGTATATTTTCTTATAATGTTTGCTGCCTTGATACGCTGGAGAATGTCAAGAAAGGAGGCAGGCTCGTCAAAAAAGTAGAAATCTGCTTTTCTTGCAAGTGTTGCTGCAATAGCAAGCCGCTGAAGCTCCCCTCCTGAAAGTTCCTTGATTTCCCTATCCTGAAGATAGGAAAGAGACAGGGATTCAATAAGCTCACCAACAATCCCTCTTTCATCAACTTTTTCAAGAAGATGTGATACTTTGCCGTTATAGACTTCGGGTAAAAGCTCAATGCGTTGCGGTTTGTAGGCAACCCTAAGCGCTCCACCATATAATGCACTAAAATAGTCTCCAAGCACATTTGTCGAGAAGTGTTTTATAACCATCTCTTGTGAGCCTTGCATAGTGTAATCTCCAAAGTTAGGGACTACTTCATTTGAAAGAATTGAAAGGGCTGTTGATTTTCCAATACCATTGCGGCCAATTATTCCGACGAGAGTGTTTTTTTTTGGAAGGGGAAGAGAGAACAATTCAAATTGGTTCTTGCCATAACGGAAGAGGGGGTCTTTACGAAGTCTTTCGGGAAGGTTGATAATCTTTAGGGCGTCAAAAGGGCATTTGACGCAGATGCCACAACCAATGCAAAGCTGCTCGTCAATAACAACCTTCTTGTCTTCACCAACGCCAATACATGCATCCCCTTCTCTGTTAACAGGGCACGCAAACTTGCACCAGTAATTGCCACATTTTGTAGGGTGGCACTTTTCCCTTTCGACAATTGCAATTCTTTTTGCCATAATAAAATAAAGTAAAGTCTTTTTAATAAGGTTTTGGTGAAAATGCCTTATTAAGTTAAAGGGAGCTAGCCAGAATTTCTTATGAATATAGCCTCGGGACTTGGATTACTTTTTTAAAATAATCGTTCTTCAAATAGAAGATAATAAAAGGAATTATTAGAACTATAATAAATGGATGTTTTGCCTTTTGTTTAATAAATTCATATAATACTTCCTAAGTAATTAGGTTTTTATGTATTCCAACAATAATTCAATGTTAAGCGGCATTGGCATGATACCCTGGCAGGAGAAGGAAGCATCTATTGCCAATCCTTTTCTTCTTTCTTTCGCCTTTTATGAATTCTATAACTTTCTGCCCGATACCTTTCTTTCTCATTCTTGATGGTTCTTTATGACGCACCTCTCGCCTTTGATCTTGCACTTCATGTAACTCTTTCTCCTCACAAAGAATATTATGCCTCATTAGGCTGTATTCCCTGCTGGCTCCAGAAGACATATATATGCCCCTTGCACATTCCTGCATCTTTAATAGTCTAAGATGTTTATCTACTTCTGATTCAAGCTGAATAATTCTGCTTAAATTATCTTTATAAGTTTTGCAAGATTTATTCACAGCTATGGACTGCATGCCGTTATTAGCAATATTAATCACCTTCAGCATATGTTGGCGGATTGTATCTGCATGGTTTGTTCCTATTATTTCATGCCTTTGGTAATGCTTGGCATATTCGCTTAGCTCAAGTTCACCACGCATGTCATGATTTTTAAGAACCATATCTTTGAAAGTGTCGCGGACAGCCTTTAAGTGGTTATATCCTTCAATCTCGCTTTGTTTATCTTTTATGCCTTCTACCAGAACATCAAGATGCGTGTTCAATGCCATTACAGCCTTGTTAGTTGCTCTTTCAAGTAATGCTTCCTCGTCATATTTCTTTCTTAGGCCTGCATAAACCTTTGCAGGAAGCTCAGCCCTGACTATGTCAACCGTCTTCAGCAATTCATTTAATTTGACTAGTTCAGAGTCATCGTAATTAATAGCAGTACTTTCCTTTAATTTTTGAGCTGCAAATAGATATCTTTTTGCAAGAGAATACGATTCCTTTAGTGTTTCTTCCCTTACATAACCAGGCTGCCTGAATTTTGGCTGCTCAGCATCAGTCAGTTTTGCAGGCTTAATTATTTCAGCAATGTCATCAAGCTCAAGTGCAGATTCACGCTGTCTCATCATCTCATCTTCAATCAAGTCATCAAGATGTTTGTCGTATGAAGTTAATATTTGACCAAATCTATCATAAATCTTATCATAATTAGTTCCTTCCTTGCGTAGAAATGTTTTTGCAACCCTTAATGCCATTAACAATCTGTCATATGCATCATTGATATCCCTCTTAAACCCAGGCCTAAGAAGGCTGTCATTCTGGGGATTTATTCCAAATTTATCAATTGGAATATTAGTGCCCTTATACCTGATTACGCCCTTGCTTCTTAATAAGTTATATACCTGCTCATATGATTCAAGCATCTGATAATAATTAACCCGGTATTCTATCTCTCTAAGCTTATCATCCAATGTTTCTGAGCCAAGTGATGTCATGTCCAAAGCCTGTCTGGCGCTCCTTATCTTTGGAATATCATACTTCATGTCTATCTGCATATTTCTCAGCAATCTTCCAATGGTAAAGTTTCTTGTAGATTCCTCGCTTAGCATCCGTGCTGTTTCTTGACGAATATAGCCAGTTGGGTTTCCGTTGATAATGCTTGTTAATTCAGAAGGCGTAATAGTTTCATTTGGATTTCTGCTGGCAGAAAAGTTTACATAAGATTCCTGTATTTCTGCTGCTGCAAGGGACGTTCTCACATAATCTGGAGGAATATTGCCCATTTAAGGCTTTCTAGAATCGTGGTGAAAAGAAGATTTATAAACAAAAAAATAAGATTGAAAAAATGGTAAAATGCACAATCTGTAAATCTCAGATTCAGGGAACATTCCTTGAAAAGATTAACGGAACCTATGTTAATAAAAAACCTGTCTGCCAAGCCTGTCAAGGAAAGTTTTCAATAAAGGAGATAAAAGAGAAGGTCGCCTAGTGCCCCGGTAGCTCAGCTAGCAGTCCTTAAGGGCTAAAAGCATCTGCCTCGTAAGCAGAAGGTCGGGGGTGCAAATCCCTCCCGGGGCTTTTAAGTCCCAGAACATGGATAAGGGAAAACAAAATAGGGTGTTTGACTGCCCAAGTAATCTATCTAAAAAATCCAGGCCTGTCTCAAAGAAGAAGGATGGATTGTTGGTAGGGCACTCTGGAAAATCTAGTCTGGTTTCTATGGAGGTATAGGCAACCTTCGAAAACATTCTGCATAGTCCATTCCTTGTCCATTTGCAGCAGCTTTGCATCGCTCTTTGATAAACGGCTCAACCTGTGAAATGTCTTTTATTTGGCTTTTATGGGAAGCAAGTGCCCTAATCTTTAAGTTAAGAACAGGTGTGATATCAACCCAGTAATTCGGACTGTCTGTTCCAAAAAAATAGATTTCTTCAAGCTGATGTGGGTGATGCCCTTCTTTGAGAAGCTCAGGAAAAAACAGGTGGTTGCCAACAGCAGGATACACAGCATCAAAAACAGCATGCGCAACAGCCCTATGGTCTGGATGATAGCGATAGAAATTGTCAAACTTGTGCATTGCAGGGTCTTGAGCAAAAAGAACATTTGGTTTGAATATGCGAATCTGCTTTACAATCTCTTTGCGAAGCTGCGGGGTATTCTCAACTTCGCCGTCTTTTTGACGTAAAAAAACAGCTTCGGATACCCCAACAACCTTTGCAGCATCTCTCTGCTCTTTTTCACGGGTGTCCATCTTTTCTTGGTCTGTAAGTTCCTTATTCTTAAATCCTTTCTCACCACTTGTGCAGATTACATAACAGATTTTATTATCTTTAGATAATGTTGCAATAGTTCCGGAGCAGCCAAAATCAAGGTCATCAGGATGCGCAGAAATAACCATTATTTTTTTGTTCTTCATAGGGAATATTTCAAGAATCTGCTCTTTTAAAATTTCCTATAAAATAGAATATACAAGAGTGACACTATTCTCAAAATAAGAAATGTTTATAAAAGAACTACAAAAAGGATAATTTATGCGGGGGTGCCGGAGAGAAACATTTCCCGGAATCTGGAAAACGGGCAGGACTCAGAATTCTGGGTGCCACACTTAAGTTTCCAGTTAAGGAGAAATCCTGTGGCTTAGTGCCTACGAGGGTTCAAATCCCTTCCCCCGCACTATTGCCTCGGTAGTTCAGTTGGCAGAACATTACCTTGGTAAGGTAAAGGTCGGGGGTTCGAATCCCTCCCGAGGCTTAAGCCCACAACCATTAAACCAAATGTTTATAATCTGGCTTTACCTATAAAATCAGGGTCAAAATGAAAAAACTCTTCTTCTTTATAATGCTTCTTGGGATTCTCTTAATGGCAGAAACAGTAAGCGCTTACCACATTTTTCCAGATGATACAAGAGGCTACCAAAACTTTCCTAACCGTTTCCGCCAAGCCCCATTTAGAGAGAGAGTAGAAAACCGTATAATTGCAAGGATAGATACAAGAACCAGTTTTGATATTCAAAATAATGTCCTTATTGAAAGAAGAAATACAATATCCCGGACAAGGATTCTTGATTTGCGCCCGAGAACAGAAACAACAGTCGTCCTAGAACCATCCCGTCGTAGCAGTTTTAGAAGTTACCATCCATTTGCTTTCCGATATGAAGACAGCTACCGCATGCGCAGCGGGTATTACGTTCCTTCAGTAATACAGAGAAGATATTATTAATAGAAAAATAAATAAATAGCCGCATTGTTCTCAGCCATTAAATGATAATTCCTGAAGCAACAGTTTGTGCGATTCTTAGAAGAAACGGCAAGGTTTTAATCACCAAAAGAAATGTCAATCCTTACAAAGGGAAATGGTGCCTTCCCGGCGGTCATATTAATCCTTTCGAAAATGCGATTAGCGCAGTGAAAAGGGAAGTTAGGGAAGAAACAGGCCTTGTGTTCAAGCCAAAGTTTCTTACTTATGTGGATAGTTTTTTCAAAAGCTTAAACATACATCACATTGCTCTATTCTTCAAAGGAAACCCAAAAGGAAAGCTAAAGAATAGCCAAGAGGTAACAGAATATCACTGGATTACAAAAAAAGAAATAAAACATTTCTCATTTGCCTTTCATCATAAAAAAATACTTGAAGATTTCTGGAAATAAAGAATTTAGTATTGAGAAGCATCACGAAGTAAGCGACTGTAGAATAATATCCCATTAGGGGTAATAAAATACCCACCACTACACCCCCTTATTAAATTCTCCATAGTGAGATGCTCCAAAGATGCCTCAAGCTTCTTAGGATTAAGCCACCCAAAATCACAAGCACGATGAGCCCTATCACCGGTGGTTGCCTCGTTGCTGTCAAGTATTGATAAGATTGCAAGGTCAGTAGCATTGACAGGCCTTTTTCTTTCTTCTATCATATATTTCAAATAAATTAAGTCTTTAAATAAATTCATTTTCTACAAAATGTAGCTAAGAGATGCAGCATTTAATTAAATAGGAGTATGATTAAAAACAATTTCGCGTTGCCGGTTAGCGTATGCCCCTTTATTTTTTATGCAGATACCAGGATTAACTACAATTTCGCCGGCAATTTTTGCCTCAAGAGAATGTTTCTTCGTAATGCCGATGACTTTTTCAGGGTCATCTGTAACTATAAGTCCGCCATTACCCATATTCCATATGCAATATGCCATTTCATCAGAAATTTTACCGATGCTTTGACAATAGTGCATAAGCCTTGAAGGAGGAAAAAGGTCGAAAAGGATAGCACCCTTTCCCGAAGGTAAGAGGGCCCTTCCTAATTTTTCAGGAATACCCCCTCCGGTAATGTGTATAAATGCCTTCACATTAGCAGATGGGTTCTGGTAAAAAGACCCAACCATGTCGATAATCGCAGCGCAGTATATTGTAGACGGTTGCAAGGCAACCTCCGCAATAGAACACCCGTCAAATTCCTTCTCATGCCAGTTATCGCCATGGGCTTCCTGTACAATGTTTCGAAAATCTGTGAGTCCGTTTGAGCGAAATCCTGGCTCTGCGATGCTCACAATGCTGTCCCCTTCATGAACGTTGCGCCCGTCAATAAGGCGTAGAGGGTCTTGCATCCAAAGTACAAATCCATTCCAGTTGTAATTAAAAGGTCCATATCCGCTAACCCTATTGCCAAGCTCTTCAACCTCTCCATTTGTCACTGCAACACGCGCACAAAGTGCAGCATCAACAATTCCTTCTCCAAGGTTTTCAATAAGAGTTGGATTAAGTTTGTTACATGCAATGGCATTTACAACATGAATAGGCTCTCCACATCGCATAGCAGCATCATCACAGATCATCGCAAAAAGGTCCATAGCAATGCCTTTATGGTAAGAAAAGTCTCCTGTAAGTGTAGATAATCTCTCAGCAAGCTCTATCTTTGTACCGACCCCATCTGTACCAGAAGAAAAAGCAATGGGGCGCGACCAACCAAGAAGACTATATCGCAATCCAGAAAAGTGGTCAAACCCAGTTAATACTTCACCTATCCTACCTTGCCTGTTCGCCCACGTCTTTTGTGACGCATTGTACATAATGCGAGAGCAGACCGCTTTTGGACTCTCTGTCATTTCGTAAATGCCTCATCTATCACAAAAATAATGACAAAAACCTATTTAAGTATTTTACCAATAAGATGCATTGTTAAGTTAACGGTGTCTAATATTTAGAAATTACTCTAAATCCCATTTTTCTGGCTTTGCACCATTCTTGTTCCGTTCCTTGTTACGAGGCAGATATTTACTGGAGCTAGGATGTTTGGCATGAGCAATAACCTAAGGTCTGCTACTGGCGGAAGGGGGAATTTCTATGTTATTGACCATGTGTTTGAGAGGAATCCCAGAAGCCTTGCAAGAAAAGGTGATAAAACAGATCAGGGACAGGAAAGGGTTGAGGGAATAATGCCCAAACTTGTATAATTAAAGAGATTTGGTATTAATCAAAAAATACTACTAATGGGAGATATAGTAATTACTTCTATAAAATAACCTTATCAATATTATAGTCACTGTATAGTAGCTACAAATAGAAAGGTTTATAAAGGTAAGTCCCTCATTAAAATCTATGAATATCCTTGAGATTGTCTATGACAAAGCCTGCAATGTTATCGATGGTATAGAAGATGGATTAGATGCTATCGGTAAAGTATTAGCACCACTTAGCGCACCACTTAGAAAGCTAGATGATTTTGGGGATTACTTACGAGCTTCCCACGGGAGTTATCCAGACCAAATACCAAACCAAAGATTAGAAGAGAGACTATCAGGATCAGAATTGGTTCAGGATGAAAAAAGAAAGAAATATGGGATATTATTGGCAGGACATGCGGGGTATGGCAAGTGGAGAATGGACTCACATATAGCACTAGCCTATCAGACCCTTTTACAAGAAGGATTTGATAAAGATAATATTTTTGTGCTAGACTCTAACGGATACCAGTATCACAACAGATATCCTATTGATGGGAAAGCAACTAAAGATAATCTTCAAAAAATATTGAGTAAAATAAGCAGGGGTATCGGTAAAAATGATCTATTTTTTCTTTTCACAACAAGTCATGGTGGGGTAAAAGATAATAAATCCTACCTGTGTTTGTTAAATGAACAATTAAGTAGTAGAGAGTTAGAAAGGTATTTGATGGGAATCAGGCCCAAAAACGGAGTTTTAGTTTTTAATGCATGTCATAGCGGCAGTTTTGCACGTGGGTTGGGGAGGGGGCCCTTTATCGCTATATCTGCTACTAGCGAAACAGGAATCGCAGTGGGTTCTGCAGTTCCAAATGCTTTTTTTGGAGCATTTAAACATCCCTATAAAGCCGATAGAAATAATGATGGGGAGGTTTCGGTTAAAGAAGCATTTGATTATTGTTTGGGAAAATGTAGGAAAGGATTTAT
>Ga0209541_10000791_pt1 | contig 62851 bp, 68 predicted proteins | sample RifCSPlowO2_01_FD_184027 | JGI IMG/M metagenome (GOLD analysis project Ga0209541, IMG submission 184027) | Groundwater microbial communities from Rifle, Colorado - Rifle CSP2_plank lowO2_0.1 (SPAdes) (version 2) | ecosystem: Environmental > Aquatic > Deep subsurface > Groundwater | place... | reverse complement strand
CAGTTGCTAATAAATATCTTCCAGTTTGTTTTATTGAATTATATATTGTCATTACTAACCAGTAAGATATTTAGTATTTAAGAGTTTTGGTATGTATTTTATGCTACTAAAAGTGCACAACTCTTCCGAGGTTATTTACATTAAAAAAGAGTATTTAATATAAGAACTATCTTATTAAAAAGAAATGGTAGTTTTAATATCCTCTCTTCTCTTCTCAAAAGCATCTCTAAAATTATCAACATGAAGCCTTTTAGTAATAATTCTTTCTAAAACACTAGGCCATCTCTTCTTAATTTCAGCAAATCTTTTAACACCCCTTTTATAATCTCTAATATTAGCATTTACAGCACCAAATACAACTTTATTTCCTAAAACAGTTTGTAAATTAATTAAATCCATTGGAAAAATAACATTATTTTTTTCAGGCGTAATACTCGATAAACATAAAACACCATTATTTGCTAAATTTTTCCATATAAGGGGAATAACCTTAGCATTTCCACTTGCTTCAAAAATATAATCAAAATTATATTCTCCAGCTAAAAAATCCCTAATATGCGTTTTTTCTGTTGAAATATAATGTGCACCAATAGCTTCTACAATTCTAGATTTTTCATTTCCTTTTAGACTCTTAGCAACAACAAAAGTATCTATTTCCTTTAATCTTAATAACATTGATTCTAATAGACCGATTGGTCCAGCACCAATAACTAAAGCTTTTTTAGGATTCCATATTAATCTTTCTTGTATTTTAAAGGCTTGATAAAGTGATTTTTCACACACACTTAATGGTTCTAACAAAACACCAACATCAATCTGTTCTTCAGGTATTAAAATTAAGTTCTCTTCTTTATCAGAATAATACTCAGCCATAACGCCTTGTACACCCTTAATTCCTGCTTCTGTATAATTCCCAGTTGAACACATATCAACATAACCTGAACTACAATTAACACATTTAGAACAACTTCTTCTAACCATTCTAACCACATAATCATCTTTTCTAAAATCCCCATTTGTTTCAACTATTTTTCCTAAAGATTCATGTCCTAAAATTAAATATTCATATCCTTCTGGAGCTTCACCATACAATCCATCAATTATCTCTAAATCTGTTCTACAAACCCCAGTTTCAACAACCTTAACTAAAACCTGATCTCTATCAAGATTAGAATCTATTAATCTTAAGGAATTCCTTTGTAAAGGAGTAACTGCTATTGCTTTCATTGAATTTCTTGAAAAGCTTTAATATTTAAGAATTATTATTCTTTTTTTCTACTAAAATTTTAATACCACAAGGTAATTTTGGAGAAACTGAGGATAAAACCTTTTTAGCTATTTCAACATGTGAATCACCAACATAAGCAGTGAATAAAGGTTCATTCTTTTTTACTCTTATAGCCATAGTTGTAATCTTTCCATATGAATGAGACATACCTGATTGCACTCTATCTGCCTTATTACCACCAGCTGCACCCTTATTTTCCCTTATAGCATGATGAGGATATTTATTAATTTTTAATTTATAACCTGTTTTACCTATCTTCTCTTGCATTTCTCTATTAATCATTGTTCTTGCTGCTTCAATCGCATTATGTCTTATATTTAAATCTCTTATTGAAACTAATTTAACAGCATTAGAATAATTTTCTGTTTTATCACCCATATCAAATCTTACAATTTTGTGATTTGGTATCCCACGTAAAAAATTATGTTTTTTAAACTTAGATTTTCTAGTATATGGCCTCTTTAATCTTCTATATGCCCTAAAAACCCTTAATCCTGCCATTATCCTACCTTTACTTTATTAAAAACAGCTTGTCCTGGCATACCCTTTTCAAATCTTGCCCTTACACAGCCCTTATTACCATGTGCAGAAATAATCTCTCCTGTTATCTCTTTTCCAGCAGGGGATTTCCAAACTACTTTTTTTCCTACTAATCTGCTAGCTTCCAATCTTTTGTCTATATCTAATAATTTAATTATCATCTGATTACCTTTAATTACTCTCTTACTCCTTCTAAAACTAGTAATTTGTGCTTCCATATATTAATGAGAAAATTATATACTTATAATGGTTTCGGTTAAAAAATTTATGTGTAGAGTTCTAAATTATGCTAAAATAAAACTTTTTTATAAAAATATTAGATTAAATCTTTGAAATTAAATAAAAAAATATTTTAATAACTTCTAGCAATATAAACAATATGATTAGCTTTGTTTCCACAAATTACACATTTATCTGATTTTTTAGATAATATTTCCTTTTCTAATTTCTTACCTCTTACAGTAGCTAAAATCTCTTTTTCTACTTTTTTTGCACAATTAGCTCCATCCATTTCTACAGAACAAAAACCACATCTAGCTATCTTCCCAGAATTTATAACCTTTTTAAGCTCATTTTGATTTTTAGCATCCATGATACTATCATCAAACAAATGATCTGCTTGTTTTCTTAAATTTCTATCAATATCATCAGCTATCTTTCCTATATATTTTAAAAGATCTTTTTTTTCAATTATTTCTTTTTTATTAATATCTCTTCTAAAAATTGTTAATTTTTTGTCTTTAAATTCTTTTAAACCTAATTCTATTCTTAATGGTACACCCTTCATTTCCCAAAAATAAAATTTTTCTCCTGGTCTTTTTTCACTATTATCAATTTCAACAGAAATATCTTTATTTTCTAATTCTTCTTTTATTTTTTTTGCTTCTTTCAATACAATATTATCCTGACTTATAAGAGTAATTATAACTTGTAGTGGTGCAATTTTCCAAGGAAAACGTAAGCCTTTATCATCACCATGAACTGAAATTACACTAGCAAAAATTCTAGAAACTGCAGGTCCATAACAAGTAAGCCATACAAACTTATCTTTTCCATCTTTATCTTTAAATTGAACATTAAATGCCTTTGAAAAATCTTGATTCAATAAATGTGTTGAAGGTTGTTGAACTACCCTTCCATCAGGATTTAAAACATCTGCAGCAAACGTTCTTTTTGCACCAGCAAATTTATCCCATGCTGGTCTTTCGAAAAATATAAGGGGTAAACAATAAATATCATGTAAAACTTTCTTTGTTGTTTCCATATCTTCATATACTTGTATCATGGCTTTTTCTTCAGATTCATGAGCACAATGGGCCTCAATCCAGTGAAATTCTCTTGATCTTAAAAAAGGTCTTGTAGCCTTAGATTCATATCTAAAAACATTAGCTCTCTGATAAACCTTAAATGGTAAATCTTTGTAACTTCGTATCCATAAAGAAAACATCTGATAAATTGCAGTTTCAGATGTAGGCCTTAAGGCTAATTTTTCCTCTATAGGTTCATCTGCTCCATGCGAAGTTACCCAAAATACTTCAGGAGTAAATCCTTTAATATGAGAAGATTCTAATTTTAAATTTTTTTCAGGTATTAAAGTGGGAAAAAAATATGGTTTATGCCCTTTTTTTTGTAAAACCTTTTCTAAATACATATACATTTTTTCCATAGAAAGTACACTCCATGGTTGAAAGACTATAAAACCCTTTACATTGTATCTTAAATCACCTAATTCAGCCTTTTGAACTATATCAGAATACCATTCAGAAAAATTATTCTTTTTAGACATTACTTTATTTTTATCTATTTGCTTCTTCACATATTCTTCTGATTTTAACTTATTTATAATATTTGTTGTTGAAAACCTTTTTATAAACTATTTATTTAGATTAATCTATGTTTAAGAAGGGTTATTTAAAAATACTAGAAGCAATTATATCTTTAGTATTAATCTTTTCTTTTGTAGTAGTAATGATTCCAAAATCTAAAGGTCCAGTGGATACTTCAGAAATTCCACAAGAACTAGATTCAGCAGCTGATGTTATAATAAAACAATTACAATCAGATAATGATAAAAGGATTGTAATAGTAACTGAAACGGATGCTTTAATTAAAGAAACAATTATTTCAACAATTAAAGAAACTTTACCTGTATTTACTCCATGGACATTTAACTTTAAAGTTGAATGTTATAATTCAGATGATAGTGAATATTGTGTTGATAGTGGGGGAGTTATTCCTTCAATAAGATCAGATGCAAATAAAGAGCCAGTTGAAGAATATGATCTTACACCTTTAGGGAAAAATGTTTATCCAAAAATTCTATTTATTACAGTAGAAGATGTTACTGAAAATCCTCCAGATAACGCAAATGAAATAACAGGAGAGCAATATAAAAAATTAACAATATATTTTTTTGAAACAACTTAGATAAAGATTATTTGATTGAATTAAAATATTTTTTAAAAAATGCGTTAACTGAAAAATTTTTTTTAAAAACTTGTTTACACTCAGTTTTACTAATTTTTTCTACTATTTTCAAATTTTTAATTAGTTTCTCAGAACCATGTTCAAAAAATGGTATTCCCTTAAACTTTTCTAAGATTTCAGGAACCCCCCCATAATTACTTCCAAAAACAGGAACCCCACAACTTAAAGCCTCTAAAGCTACTAAAGGCATATTTTCAGGCCACTTAGATGGTAAAATTAACACCATAGCATTACTAATTATAGAATACTTCCTCTCGCCATCTATCCAACCAATATAATGAATATTTTTTTCTTTTAAATTGGTTATATACTTTGTTAAAGAACCACCCCCAGCAATAACTAGATTTCCATTAAAAGATTTAAATAATTCAACTAATTCTTTAACACCTTTATATCTTTCCAATGCTCCAACAAATAAATAATAATTCCTAAACTCGTTTTTTTCAACCTTCATTGGGGTTGGAACAAAGTTATACAGAATTGCAACATTGAAATTATCATTTAATTTATCTGACATAAACTTAGAAGGAGCAATGATTAAATCAATATCCTTTAAAACCTCATTAAATTTTTTTGTCAATCTAAAAAATTGATAGGGTTTAAAATGTTTTGAACAACATATAAAACAATTTAAAAAATTTTTATTTTTTTTACACTCCTTCCATTTTCTTAATAGATCATATTTTGAACAAATTAGCCAATAATCGTGAGCAGTATATATATTCTTATAATTTCCTATTTTTTTTAAAATATTCCATCCTAATAGAGAAATATTATGATGATGTACAACATCTGGTTTAATTTCATTAATTAATCTTTTAAATTCTTCCATGACTAATTCAGAACTACTAAATGTATAATTGCTAAAACAATGCCAATTATAATACTTAGTTTTTATTCTAAAAACTTTGACATTCCCATCTTCAACTATTTTCTTATTAAAATCATCTCTTTTAAATCTATATGCATCTAAAGAAGTTAACACATAAACTTGATGTCCTTTTTTAACTAAAGCTTCGGCTAAATATTTTACATGAACACCATCGCCACCTAAAGAATAAGGAGGATAAAAACTACAAGTAAACAAAAATTTCATGACTCTTTAGTTACAATAAATTATTTAAATACATAGAGTATAATCTAAAATATATTTTAAGAAAGACAAAATATATTATTTAATAGGCAACATAACTTATAAAAGAACAAATAATTAAAATAATAATAAATATTAATGGTATGCTAAGAACAACAATCTATAATTTGTTCCTTTAATTATATTATATTCTTTTGTCCATTCTTTTGGCAAAGAAATTACTTGTGTTGTTTCTGCGATTTGGATTGTCTTTCTAATCATAAAACTTATAGTTTTTAATAATTTATAAAGTTATTTAAAATTTATAAACCTTAAGGTTAATATAAGTATCTATCACAAGACTTATAAATAGATTTATTAGCCACTTATTAGTGGTTAAAATGTTCGAACAGGAAAATAGTGTGATAAATATAGAGGATGATAATGGAAATGATTATCAGCTGCGTAGATTATTATTTCCATTAATTGATATAGGTCTAATTACTGGGTATAATATTCGTAGAATACAGTTGCAAAGAAAACCTTATTGCTATCTGTATTTGCATAGTTATTATCCTAAAGAAATAGAAGCTTGGAAGGAAGTTAGGAGAAATTTAAATTTTAATAGAAGAGTAATTATTGATAGAAATACTTCTTACAGATTAGCAGAATCTAGATGGGCTTCATATACTGATCACTTATTTGATGGTGATGGAAATAGATTGATATTTTTAAGTGAACTACAAAAAGAAGTAAAACAAAAAGAATACTTCAAGGAGAGACTATAATTGGTAGAGATATACAATCAGAAGCAAGAATTTATTTAGATTATTTACCCAAAAAATTAGAACTATTTTATCTCTTAAATAATAAATATATAGTTGATCAAAATGGTTCAATAGTTCTAGATGAATTAGAAGCTTGTAAAGAATTAGAAAGATATAGAAGAGAATTTAAATTTGGAGGTTTAGAAGCAAGATTAGAATTAGAACTTAATGAAGATATTAAAAAATTAAAAGGCTATAAAAGTGATTATTCAATGCAAGATGCATGGGAAGTTCCCTTTCAATTATTAACTTATAGAGTTAAACCAAAACTAAGATTTTTTTCATCTGTTGTTGAATTTCTTATTTTTGGTTATAATAAATATAGGTTTAATAGGCCAATTAGTGCTCTAACATCTGAAACTACTGGATTATTTAAGAAATGTTTGGATATTTATAATTTTAATTATAGAAAAAATTCAAAAGTTTTAGCTGGGCAAAGCTCTAAAGATTATATTGATAATGTTGCTAAAGAAGATTATTATGAAGAAATGGTTATAGAAATTAACAAAGCAGAAAATAGAGATGGTTTAATAAAAGCTATTGAATATATTCGACAAAAAAGAAAGGAGATGCTTAAAGAAAAATTAGATAAAACTAAGGGATGAAACCAGGAAATCTCTTATTTGCTCTACTTTTGGTTTCTTCAGCAGCATCTGACCTCCCTACAGAAGACCAATAATTATAAAAATTCATATAAAAGTTTTTCCAACTATTTTTTTTATCTTCTACAATTTCATCCCATCTATCTACAACATCTTGTTGCCATACACTTATTCTTTCTTCTATTTTAGATACAGGATATAAGTCTTTACAATAGCCTGCTAATCTTTCTCTTCTATAAAAAAAATGATTAGGATCAATTGTTTTAAATAGTTCTCTAAGATATAGAGCTTCTATTTTTGGAGCAAGTGTAGCATAAGGAGAAGAACTATGTCTTCTTGGAAGCATCCACATTTCAACTACATAAACTAGACTTGTGTTTGTTTCTAAATCTAACATTTTAGACCTTATACTCCATAAATCATTTACATTACTTTCTGCATCTTTTTTAGAATCAGATCGAGTATTGCCTTCTAAATAATAATCTAACTGAGGAAATGCTAAACCATCATCTCTTCTCTTATCATGAATTTTATCCCAAGTTTCCCAATTTATTTTTCCAGTTAAAAGTGCAGTTCTTATAGCTGGATTATATTGACCTAAAATTTCTAATAATTTATTTCTTGTTGGTTCATTATAAGAATTAAATACAGCTTCTGCTAATTCTTTATTTTTTTTATCTTCAATTTCTTGTGCTATTCGCTTCTTTGATTTTCTTGGCATTTTTCTCAACTAATATTAAAAATTATAAAAATTTAAACCTATCTAACCAGATACCCTCTGGAGAGCTGAGATGCATTCACTTCGTTCAACATCTCTAAAATTTTTTATAACCAGATAACCTCGGAAGAGTTGTGCACTTTTAGTAGCACAAAATACATACCAAAACTCTTAAATACTAAATATCTTACTGGTTAGTAATGACAATATATAATTCAATAAAACAAACTGGAAGATATTTATTAGCAACTGGAGCATTACTTACTGCTCTTTATAGTTGTGATAATAAATCTAATTTTAATAATCAATCAGATTTAACTACAAAATATGATGCCTCTCTTCCTGATTTAGAAGATATTCTTAGTGATATGGGTTTAGATAACCAGATACCCTCTGATCTAGGAAATGATGGTAGCCCTGAAGAAGATTATGTTTTAAACAGAGATGGTTCAATTGATATTCCTTTAGATGATTTATATGATAATCCAGACCAGATACCCTCTGGAGAGCTGGGCACCGATGGTAGCCCCAAGACAGACTATGTTTTAAATGATCAAATACCTACTGAAGAAATTAATCTAGAAGATTTGTTAGATAACTCTAGAGAAGATATAGATCCTTGTGCTAATAATCATCCACCAACGATTTATGCTAGAACTGAACCACCTAGTGGAAGTACTGTGATTGTGGAAGATTCTTTGGTTGCTTATATTATAGATGGAGCAGAAGATCCTGATGGAAATTTAGATGAATGTATTTGGGATATTGTTATTGATGGAGAAGTTCCAGATTTTAGGAGTAAAGATTATGATTGTGATATGTTTCATTCAGATGGTATTTTTAGACAAGGTACAAATACGGTAATTTTTAAAGCAGTAGACAAATGTGGTGTTGAATCAGAGCCAGTAATCTCAACATTATATGCAATAGAAAATTAATTACTAATGTATGTTACTTCTTGAGTACATTGTACTGCTTCTGTAGTTCCAGTTATTTCTGTTGGGTCAACTCCTGTAGGACAAAGTTGAGAAACTATAATACTCTTGCTATTCCAATCATCATTACAATTAGGGTTTGGATTATCTTTACAAGTATTCTCAACAAAAAAGCAAGCACTAGAACCATAACTAGGTAAACATATCTCAACATAATCAGCGTCAGGACTAACCTTTAAAGTACTTAATTCTTCTCCATAGGTATTCAAATTAGTACCAACATTAAAACTCATAAGACCACCTACTTGTATTTTTCCTTCCATTTGATCATATCCAGATAATAATATTCCTTCTTCAGCTAAAACATCACTTTCTATACTAATCCAATTCTCAGAATAGCATAGAATTTTTAATTATAATATTTCCAGTAACAAGATCTTTATAGATTGTAATTACACCAAAATTAGGATCAACCTCTTGCATTTGTTTTAAATAAAGATCAGTAAACTTTTGTGCTTCATAATTAGGATCTTTACCCTCTAATATTGCTTTATTCTTTATTAGATTTAATTCATGAATATAATTCTCACTCATATCATCATAAGTCTCTATTGGATTTATTATTTCTATAGTATTAATAGGCCAGATAACATAACCAATAAAGAAACAAACAACTGTAGTAATAGTAATAAATATTCCAAAACTACCTTTCTTATTCATAAATTAATTAAACTTTAGCAATTAATAAAGTTGATTAAAAAAAATTAATAAATATTTTTAAAAAATTTAGGACAGAGCCTTTTGTTTAGATAATTTTATATAAATTTGATTTTATTAAGTGCTATGGAAGATTGGTATAAGGCTGGAAAACTGACTTCTAGTGCGAGGGATTATGGTAAAAAGTTAATTAAAGAGAATGCTTCTTTATTAGAGGTTACTGAAAAGATAGAAAAATATATTTTGGATAATAATGGAGAACTTGCTTTTCCTGTTCAGATTTCTTTGAATGAAATAGCTGCGCATTATGCGGCTTATAATAATGATATAGCTATTTTTAAAAAAAATGATTTAGTAAAATTGGATTTGGGGGTTGCTGTTAATGGAGCAATTGGAGATACAGCTGTTAGTGTTTGTATTGGTTGTGATAAATCTGAAATAATTCAGGCTGCAGAGAATGCTCTGAAGGAGGCAATAAATGTTATAAGAGCTGGGATTACTTTAGCTGAGGTTGGAAGAGTGATTGAGGGGGAGATTAGAGAGATGGGTTTTTTTCCTATTAAAAATTTGTCAGGGCATAGTATGGAGCGGTATATGGTTCATTCAGGCATTAATATTCCAAATTATGATAGTAGTGAAAAGAATAAATTAGTTGAGGGGATGGTTATTGCAATTGAACCTTTTGCAACTAATGGAGATGGTTTTGTTAGAGATGGTAAGGTTTCTGATATTTATAGACTGATTGAAAAGAAAAATGTGAGAGATATGAGTAGTAGGCGGATATTAGAATATATTTGGAATGAAAGGAAGACATTACCTTTTTCTAAGAGACATTTATTAGGTAAATTTTCAGAATTTAAGGTCAATATGGCTTTAAGGAGTTTAAGTAATCTTCTTTATAGTTATCCACATTTAGTTGAAAGAAGTGGAGGAATAGTTAGTCAGGCAGAACATACTGTTTTAATTACTAAAGATGGTTGTGATGTTATGACACTTTAAGTTTTTTGATTTTTCTATTTAGGTTATTAAGTTCTATTGTCAATAGTTCTATACTGTCTAAGAATTGTTTTACTTCTGCTCTTGTAAAGTTTAGTTCTCCCTGCTTTGAAAATATTTCTATATTTTTTGCTAAATTGATTATTTCCTCTAATATTATTTCTTTGTTTGTCATAAGATTTATTCTTTAAAGAAATATATAAATTTAATTATTTTTTATTTTTTTAGAATTTTAGTTGCGATCTCTATTTCTTTTTTTAGAGAATATTTGTATCTTTCTAATAAAGGAATAAGCTCGTTTAGTATATTTATTATAATTCTTCTTTCTTCGATCTTGTTTGTATATAATTTGTTTGCTTGTTCAATTATTAATTCTTCTGGTTCTTTTTTGGATTTGAACCATAAATAGATTAGTTTTATATAGGTTTTTATTTTTTTTATTTCTTCCGTTGTTAATTTTTTTGAAGTTCTTTTAAACATAAATAGAAAGAAATATTTTTGTTAATAAATTTAACCCATATAACTAAGGACATCTTTTTCTCTTATTGCTCCGCCTCTTGCAGTTTTTATATAATTAGCTTCAATTTCTTCGTATTTTTTAATGTCTTCTTCTGTTACTGAGGCTCTTACTTTTTTTAATGCTTCTTTGAAATGTTTCATTTTGACTTCTTTTGCGTTTATATCTTCTCTTAGTGCTAACATTCCTGCTTCTTTGCATAAGGATTCTAAATCTGCTCCAACATAATTTTCTGTTTCTTTTGCTATTTTATTTAAGTCTATATCTGAAGCAAGTGGTGTATTTTTTGTGTGAATTTTTAGAATTGATAGTCTTGCTTTTTCGTCTGGTGTTTGTGTTAATATAATTCTGTCAAATCTTCCTGGTCTCAGTAATGCAGGATCTATTATATCTGGCCTATTTGTTGCTCCAATTACTAAAACATCGTTTAATTCTATTAAACCGTCAATTTCAGTTAACATTTGATTTACTACTCGTTCTGTTACACCAGAGTCGTGTGAACGACCTCGTTTTGGAACTATTGCATCTATTTCATCAAAAAAGATTATTGTTGGCGAGGTTTGACGTGCCTTTTCAAAGATTTTCTTTACTGCTTTTTCTGAGTCTCCCACCCATTTAGAGTTATGTAATATTATAGGTAATTTGCCTCCTATAAATGAGCCATGTTCTGTTTCAAAATCATACATTATCCTAGGTTCAGCTTTAGTTTTACATTTAATACTTGTCCAACTTAAATCACTTGTGGCTATTTTTTGTAAATTATTGAAAATTTTATCTTTTTTGAATTCTTTTGTTGCATATTTATTTATTATAACCATTAGTTTTTTTAGACGTAATAAACCACATTTTCTTCTTCCACTTATTATATGTTCAAATGAACCGTCTTTTACTTCTTTATCATAATAAATATTTAATTTTTCTTTACAATATTTTAAATATTTACTTATAGGAGGAATTATATATTGTGCATTATATTCGTTTCTAACTTCCAAGCTATTGTTTTCATTTAATATACTATTCTTAAATTTATTTATTTCTCTTTGACCACTAATTGTAATGAGGTGCATACCGTCACTTCTTTGCCAATATTTGTTTTTTATTTCAAAGTTTAAAAGTAGATAGCTTAATACTTCAGCTACTTTTTTGCTCATTGTGCCATATTCTATTTTTTGGTTATCTATATGACCATCGCCTTTATACAGAGCATTTATGAAAGAACTTATTATTTCTTTATTACTCTTGCTTATTATTGAGGGGATGATGATACTATGACTCTTTTTTGCACCCAATTTCATTTCGAATATGTTTTCTAAATATTTGACTAGAGGTGTAGAAGAAATCGCTACTTTCTTTTTTGATTCTTGTATTCTTTCTTTTTCAGTGAATATTTCAAATAATTTTTTTATTTCTTCTTTATTTCTTTCTTGGGTATTACAAATGACTACATCTCCTTTAGAAATATTACCTTCAGCTACAAACCATCCTAGGAATGATGCAAGATTTTTATCTAGTTTTTTTGGAAGTTTTGTAATTTGCTTTGTGGAAAATATTTTTGTGTGATAATAATTATTGTCTTCTTTTATTAATTTTAGGTGTTTATATTTTGGTAACTCTATTTTAATTTCTTTGTTGAAGAAAGGTATTTTCGTAGGTTTTGCGACAAAATCCCCTTCTTTTAAATCTTCAGTCTTTATCCATTTTATTTCTCCATCTCTAAATGTGTAAAGTGGTTGATTTTTGGATATAATCAATTCATTATTATCTTTGAATTTTAGTTTATATGTTTCATCGACCCATAATTTATAGATCTTATTTATTTTTGTTTTTATAATCTTTCCTTTTTCATTAAGAGCATAACCATATGCTGGTTTTTCAATTTTTCTTATTTCTATATCTTGTGTTTTTTTAATAATTTTACTTATTTTTTTCATATTATCATATACTTCACTGATCTTTCTCACACCACAAAAATCAGTAAATACATTTGTATTTCCATCTAAGCAGAGTAATTCTGCACCTTTGATCAAAATAAAATTAGCTTCAGATTCTTTTGCTACTGCTTTAGCTAAAAGTGTTTTGCCTGTTCCAGGTGGGCCATACATTAGAATTCCTTTTGGTGGTTTTATTCCTAAATTTTTGAAGACTTCAGGGTGTTTTAATGGCAATTCTACCGCTTCTTTTAAATCTTGTTTTAGTTTTTCTAGACCACCAATATCTTCCCATGATATATTTGGTGTTTCTATAAATACTTCTCTTAATGCTGAGGGCCTTACAACCTTTAATGCTTCTTTTAAATCTTTGTCTGATATTATTAATTTTTCTAAAATTTCTTTAGGTATTGGTTCTTCTTTTTTATATTGGATATCTGGAAGCAATCTTCTTAGGACAATCATAGCTGCTTCTTTACATAATGATTCTAAGTCAGCTCCAACAAAACCGTGTGTTAAATCAGCAATTTCTTTTAAATTAACATCTTCGTTTAAGGGCATTGTTCTTGTATGAATTTTTAATATGTCTAATCTAGCAGATGGTTTAGGAACACCAATTTCTATTTCTCTATCAAATCTTCCTGGACGTCTTAGTGCTGGATCAATTGAGTTTGGTCTATTTGTTGCAGCGATCACAATTACTTTACCTCTTGCTTTTAGACCATCCATTGTTGCAAGTAGTTGGGCTACTACTCGTCTTTCAACTTCGCCATAACTTTCTTCTCTTTTTATTGCAATGGCATCTATTTCATCTATAAATATTATGCTTGGTGCATTTTTTTCTGCTTCTTGGAATACAGATCTTATTTTTCTTTCTGCTTCTCCGACATATTTTGACATGACTGCTGGGCTATCTAGGTGGATAAATTGAGCATTAGTTTCGTTAGCTACTGCTTTGGCTAAAAGTGTTTTACCTGTTCCAGGTGGACCATGAAGTAAAACTCCTTTTGGTGGTTGGATTCCTAATCTTTCAAATATTTCTGGATGTTTTAGTGGAAGTTCAACCATTTCTCTTATTTTTTTTATTTCTTCAGTTAGGCCACCAACATCTTCATATGTGATGTCAATTACTTTTTCTTCTGGTATTTCATCTATTTTTGATTTTAAGTTCAGTTTTGTATTTTCTGTGATAATTACTGCATTATTTTTTGGTTCTGTGTTTAGGATTAAAAATTTTAGTTTGCCGAAACCAAATGGTGAACCTGAATCTTGTTCGAAAAAGTCAAATATATCTTCAAATGGGGAGCCAGTCATTGTTGTTTTTCTTCTAGTTGTTCCACCTAGAGCTATTTGGTCTCCTTTTAAAACTGGTCTACCTAATAATCCTCGTTTAAAAACAAGTGGGTCTGCTTGTATTGAAATATTTGTTTGTGCTGGTGCAATTGTTACAGATATTGCTTCTTTTACTTCAGCTTTTCTTACTATTATATTTTCTCCTAATGATGTTTTTGCATTTCTTCTTAAAATTCCATCCATACGAATTACATTTTGACCGATATCTGTAGGATAGGCTCTATCTGCAATTCCTACTGTTTTTCTTATGCCCTCTATTTCTACAATGTCTCCAGGTCTAATATTCATCTCCCTCATATTTTGGGCATCTATTCTAACAATACCTTTATAAGCTTCTTCTTGGAGAGCTTCCATTACTTTGAGTTTGACTTCAGCCATGATTTGTTTTTATTTATAAATATATTTAAGCCTTTCTCTAGAAATATTTTTAAAGTAGAGTAGAATAATTATAGGATGTTTGATACATTAAAGGAGTTGATTTTTGGTAGGAAAGCGGTTGATACTTCTGTAGAGGCTAAAAGGATAAGAAAGGTTGTTATGGGGATGGTTGATCCTTTTATTAGGGCTGTTGAGGCTTATGAAAAAGAGGATGATAAATCTTTAGTTTATTTTAATGAATTTATTAAAGAATATATTAATTTACAGAGAATTATGAAGAATAAAAGTGATTATAAAAGATATAAACTTGCTTTAGAAAAGATAATACGTTTTGGTAAATCTGAAGATATGGTGATTTATATTAGAGTGTTTAATAAATTAGCTAGACAGTTGGTTAATGTTAGTGAATATTATAAACTTAGGAGATTTAAGAAGGGGGATGATTTGTTTGATGATTTTTTAACTGGTTTTGAGAATATGGTTGAGAGATTAAATAAATAAATTCTATTTCAGGGGGGTATTCTGTTCCTATACCAATTCTATCTCTATGTTTTAATTCAATATTATTGGTTCTTTGTTCATTAACAAAGACTTCTAGTCCAGAATTATTAATTAATCTTTGATTTATAATTTTTATATCTCCCTTTGTAAAAATATTGGTTTTTTTAAAAAGTGTTTCATATAGACTTTTTAGTTGTTCTTCTGTAAGTTTTTTTTCATTAGGATCAGGAATGTTTATTACACGAATTTTATTACTAGTTGATGGATAGTCTTGAGGTCCTTTGTTTTCATTGTGATCCCATGCTCTATAAAAATTAATAACTGCTCTGCCATTTATAAATTGAGATAATGGGTGAATTCCAGGGTAATTTGTTAATAAATATTCCCCAGTAGGTAATTGATCAGATAAATCTTCCTCAGTAGGTAATTGATCAGATAAATCTTCTACATTTTTTTTAGAAGGTTTTTCGTTTAAACATTTTTGTGGGATTTCTTTACATGAATCTTCGAAGGATATCCAATCTTCTTCTGTAAATTCATATACTTCTTTTGGCAATATGGGTTTTGGCAATCTTTTCATATTTTTTTAATTTTTTTTCATGTATTTAAGGCTTTTGGTTTGTTATTCTTTCTTGGTAGTAAATAATTTATACTAAATATATTTAAAGTTGAATTTCTTAGATTGATTATGTTTAGTACTGGTTGTGGGGATTTAGATTTGAGAATTGGTGGTTTTTCTAGGGGGATTAATTTAATTTATGGAGCGTGTGCTACTGGAAAGACGACTTTAGGAATGATGGCAAGCAATTTTTTTGCTTCTAAGGGAAAAAAGGTATTTTATATTGATTCTGAGAATGGGTTTAATATGGATAGATTTAAACAAATATCAAATGGAAAGGTTTATGATTCTCTTATTGTTTTTAAGGTGCATAGTTTAGAAGAACAATTTAAATTATTAGAAAAATTACCTTTAAAGTGTGATTTGTTGGTATTAGATAGCTTAGGTTATTATTATCGAGAAGAATTGAAGATGAATTATCTCTTAGCTAATACTCTTGTAAAAAAATATTTTAATATTCTAAAAAAATTTAGTGTAAACAGTTGTGTTCTGGTTTTAAATCAAGTATATTGTGACATTAATAATAATGTGGTTAAGTGTGTTGGTGGGAATTTTGTTATGGAAAACTGTAATAGCAAATATTTTTTATCTAAAAATCCTAGAAAACTAATTTTTGATAATAAATCTTTGGAGTTTGAAATTAATGATAAAGGTATTTATTTTTTTTGATAATCTTTATTTTGTTTTATTGCTTCAATATGTTTGCATTTTGGATAGTTAGGGCAGGCTAAGAATGCACCGTATGCAGATTTTCTAATTATTAATTCTGTGCCACAATTTGGACATTTTCTTTTTTCTGATAATATCTCCTTTTCGTTAATTTTTTTTGTTGGACAATCGGGATTTATACATAAAATTTGAGGGGCACGTCTTGCTTTGATTAATTTTATTGTTGGATAGTTACATTGTTCACATGATTTTTCGTTAGACAGTATTTTTCCTTGTGGTATTTTAAAGGTTGCATTACATTTAGGATATTCTGTACAAGCTATAAACAAACCAAATTTTCCTCTTTTAATTGTTAGTTCTCCTTTTTTGCATATAGGACAAGGACCAATTTTTGATTGTTTTTGTTGTGTTTCTATATTTGCTTCTCCAAGTTCTTTTCCTATTTCTTTTTCATGTGTTTTGAATTTTTTTAAACTTATGGTCAGGAATTTTTCAGCAGCCTCTATTACTTCTGAACCTTTTTTTTCTTTTTGTTGGATTGCTTCCATATCTTCTTCAAAATCTCTGGTAAGCTTCTCATCTAGTATTTCTGGACAATATTTCAATAGAGTATTGATAGTTTTTTTACCTAATTCTGTTACTTTGATGGGTCTTCCTTCAGTATAATTTCTTTGGAATAAATTATCTATAATGGTGCTTCTTGTAGATTTTGTTCCAAGTGATTTGGCCTCGAGTTCTTTAATTATTGAAGCTTCATTATATCTTGCAGGAGGTTGCGTTTCTTTTTTTTCAAGATTTATTTTTTTAATGTGTAAACTATCATTTAAAATAACTATAGGCAATGTTTCTTCTTTTATTTTTAAGAATGGTTTATATAAATCATGCCAACCAGGTTTTAAAGTAACTGTACCTTTGGCAACGAAGTTTTCTTTTTTTACGTCAATTGTTAATGTTTGGGTTTCTCTTAATGCTTGTTCTCCAAATACTGAGAAAAATCTTCTAACTATTAATTCGTATAATTTTGCTTCTTGAGGCGATAATTTTTTTGGTATTTCACCTGTGGGATAACATGAGGGGTGAGCAGGATCTGTTTTATCTCCTTCTCTTGGTTTAAGGTTTTCTTTTGAAAGCAAAAAAGTACATTCTTCTTTGAATTTTGTTTCTAATTTTTTTAATATTTTTTTGTATCCTATAGATTCTGGTAGTTTTTGTGAGGATGTTCTAGGGTAGGAGATATAGGAATTTGTATAGAGGTTTTGTGCTATTTCTAATGTTTTTTTTGGAGTAATTTTTAGTACGGAGTATGCTTCTGTTTGTAAAGTTGTTAGATCGAAAGGGAAAGGTGGAAGTTGTTTATATTGTCTTTTTTCAATATTTTTTATTGTTGCATTTTTTTCATCTTTAATTTTTTTATAAATTTTTTCTGCTTCTTTTTTATCTTCTATTTTTCCTTTTTCGTGTTGAGCCTTTATTATTTCTTTCTTTTTTGTTTCTGAGTTTAGGTATATTTCAAAGAATGGAACAGGTTTAAAATTTTCTATTTCTAGTTCTCGATTATATAAAATTTTTAGAGCTGGACCTTGAACTCTTCCGGAAGACAGTATTTTGAATCTGTTTAACGCGTGTTTTATTGAAAGGGTTAGTGCTCTAGAAAGATTTATTCCAAATATAAAATCTAGTTCATGCCTTGTAATTCCAGCTTCTGCTAATTTTTTATCGTATGTTTTTGCTAGGTGTTCGTATGAACTTAATAAATCTTCTTTTGTTGTTGTAGAATAATTCATTCTTTTTGCTTCAGATTTTTTGCATATGAATTTTAGAATTCTTTCTCCAATAACTTCTCCTTCTATATCCCAATCTGTAGCTATTATTATTTCTTCAGAGTCCTTGCAGAGTTTTTTTATTATTGTTAAATAAGGTTTTATATATGCTGAATCTTTATTTACTTCATAAGATGCTTTCCATTCTGTATTGAATGTGGGGTATTTCCAACCTTTTTTATCTTTCTCGGTAACTGTGTATAAATGACCAACCGCACAAACTATACTTATTTTTATATTATTTCTTGTTAATATATAATAAGCAACCTTTCCTTCTTTATGTTTTTCTATCTTTGTTTCTTTTAATGCTTGAGCTATTTTTTCTGCTACGGATGGTTTCTCTGTTATTATTAATTGGGTTTTCATTTATTGATTTTTAGAGATAAACTATAAAAAGGTTATGTTAATTTATTTAAAATAGACTATAAATAATTAACTTTAATTAATTGTTAAAAACTATAAGTTTTATGATTAGAAAGACAATATAGATAGATTTTTTATATAAGTTCTGTCCTAAACAAAAAATATCCAAAACAAAACAGCAATACCAATACCCACTAAATAATAAACAGGAATCCTAAATCGCCCAATAACTAACCAAGGATAATAATTAGCAAAGCTAGGATTCCAAGAATCTTTAAATTTAATCTCAGTATTTACAACAAACCAAAAAAAATCTTCTATTACCATTCCTGAAAAGTAAGCACTACTTAGAATCCCAAATAATTTCCAACTAAATCCAACAATAACAATTGGTAATAGAATAATTAATATAGGCAAATAAATAACAAACAACCAAAAATGATATCTTGTTAGAGAGATATTCTTAGCAAATCTCCACTTCCAGCCATATTTATTCTTATCCCAAGCGTTTTTTCCTTCAACCGATGCCTCCCAAAAAGAATGAGCAATCATTGCAATCCATACTACAAAAACAATTAATAAAAAATTCATATACAAATAAAACTAAATAAAGTAATAAAGTTATTCTAAAATTGCCTTAAATATGTAACACCTAGAAGAATCAAAATAACCACATCTAAATTTATTCAAAGAAATCCCAGTTCTAGCACTTAACATCAAAGCATAGAAATAAACCTGTGTAGCAGCATACTTCTCTTTATAAGCATTAGGTTTATAGTCCAAAACCCAAACCTTTTCATTATCTACCCTTAAAATATCGATATGTCCACTCAAAACACCGCCACATCCACCAAAAATATTCTTAAAAGTGTTCATTTCTTCCTTCTCAAACCAAACAGGAACCTCAACACCAATAGTCTTATCATCGTTTTCTAACATATAAACTTGAACTTGTGAATGTGCTGTCTTAAACCTCTCAAAATTTTCCTCTAATCCCCTAGAAGTCAAACCACAAACTTCATGATTCAATACCTCTTTAACATTAATCCCTAAATCAAATCTTAAAGCGCTACTCCTTGGACCATTACAAAATTTTTCATCATCACAATTATGTAAAACATCAAACAAATAATTATTTAGTTCATCACAACACAAATGATCTATTTTATCTTTATGTAATCTATACATATAAAACCATCCATGCTTAAAGCTCTTTTTTAATATCACAAAACTATTTATTTTTCTACATTAATAAATTTTATTAAATATAAAACAATCTTAAACTAAAAATGGGAGTTAACATCTCAGAATTATTACCAAAGAAAGAAATTAGTTTTAATGATTTGAATAACAAAATAATAGCTATCGATGCATTCAACGTATTATATCAATTTCTCTCATCAATAAGGCAGTATGATGGAACACCATTAATGGATACTCAAGGAAACATAACCTCTCATCTACAAGGATTACTATCAAGAACCATAAATTTAATGAATAAAAACATAAAAATTATCTACATTTTTGATGGTATTGCACCAAAATTAAAAGAAAGAGAAAGAGAATTAAGAAAAGAACAAAAACTTAAAGGTTATAATAAATACCTAGAAGCAAGTCAAGAAAAAGATATTAAGAACATGCTAAAATATGCAAAAACAACATCTAGACTTACAAAAGAAATGACTGAAGAAGCAAAAGAATTAATTAAAGCATTAGGGCTGCCAATAATAGAAGCCCCCTCTGAAGCAGAAGCACAAGCCGCATTCATGTGCAAAAATAAAGATGTTTACGCAACAGCATCTCAAGATGCAGATTCCTTACTATTTGGCACACCAATCTTAATCAGAAATCTAACTTTATCACAAAAAAGAAAAACTGTTTATGGAAAAATCATCTATACTTTTTTAGAAGAAATAAAATTAGAAGATACATTAAAATCATTAGAAATAAATTATGATCAATTAATCACTTTAGGAATTCTTGTAGGCACAGACTTTAATCCAGGAGGAATAAAAGGAATTGGTCCAAAAAAAGCATTAAAACTTATAAAAACCCAATCACCTGAAGAAATATTTAAAGAAGCAGATTTTAATTGGAGAGAAATATATAATATATTCACAAAAATACCTGTAACAAAAGATTATAAATTAAAATGGAATCCAATTGATGAAAAAAAACTAAAAGAAATTTTAATTGAAAAACATGATTTCTCAAAAGAAAGAATTGATATTCTCCTAAATAAATCAAAAAATCTTTTAAAAAAAGAGCAAAATAATTTATCTGGGTTTTTTAACAATTAACTCAATAAATTTTCGTTTTAGAAATTTATTTAAAAACATTTTCTCTATTTTCTAAGCTTCTCAACAATTTTATCAATCAAAATATTAAGCTCAACAAGACCTAACTCTATATTTTTTTGCCCTAAGGCATCCATCAACTGTTCATTTAAAGAAATACTATCATCCTTATTAAATTCATCACTAATAAACTCCCCAACACTAGCTCCATTCAACTCTTCATCACCTAAATATTCAAACATAGCATCAGAATAATTCTGAATGAACCTATCGCTCAACAAATCATAGTTTATACTAACTTCTTTTCCCTTTATAAATTTTATTCTCAAACAATCAAGACCACCACCAATAACAAGCCTATCTTCCCCTAAAGGAATAAAATTAACTAACAGCTGCCCCTCTTCTTTTAAAATAGAAACATCAATATCTAAATGCAATCCAACAATCCCCCTTTCACCGTTGTATTTTGGCTGATACAATCCAAAAGACCATTCACCCTTTTCAACTGTCTTATAAACTAACTGAATATAATAAACATTAGCCCCAATTAATAAATTCACTATAGATTCCTCTACACCCTCATCTATAACAATTTCAGATTCAGATAAATATTCTCCATTTTTTAATAACCTAATTGAATTATCTCTAAGATAAACTCTAAAGTCACTTAATTTAAACAATTCAACTGCTTTTTTTAAGATACTAAAATATTGAAATTTTTTTAATTCTAAATTGCCTCCCAAAACCAATTCTCCGTAAATATTTTTTTGATTAATTTTTAAAGAACTAAAAAAACTCTGTAATAACACAACACCTAGATCAATAGCTAACAAATCTTCGCTCGAGTATTGATTTTTACTCCCCCACCAAAGATATCTAGCCAAATATTTTTCCCTCAACATTAAAGCTAAATCATCCTCTGAATATCTCCTTAAAATAAAATTAAAAACCGGTCCAACAAATTTACGATTATTATCTACGCCAACTATATAACAATCCTTATCACCAGACCATAATTCCTTAGCCCTAAATTCATATTTAAACATTCTATCTTTTTTCAGATCAATATAAACATTATAACCAAATTCATCAAACCAACCAAATCTAACTTGATCTATTATTCCCCTTTTATCGTCTACAACAACCCTGTATTCATTCTCTAGACTATAAATATCATACCTCTCACCCTTATTAATAACCTTAATATCATTTAAACCAACTAATTTCACATTAGTCTCAGGCAACCTTAAAATCACTTTAACAACATTTGTACTAACAATCCCTTTTTTATCATAACCAACAAAACATACCTCTTTATTACCATCCCACCATAAATCAAAAATATCCTCTACATCTAAAATCTGCACATGTTTATTTTTATCAAAAACAACACCAAGAAGTTCAAAAATACCACCACCCATAACCTCTCCCAAAACAATTCTATCTATATCTTTATCTTTATTAACTATCTTTAATTTAAATAAATTCTCACCAACCCTTTTATTTAATAAATAATAATCATCAAATCTTTTAGCATTCACACTATTTAATTCAATTTTAGTAGATTCAGAAAGTTTTTTATCAATCAATTTAACCCTAAGAACATCTCCCTTACCAACAAGATACCCCTTACTATCCACACATTGTGTAACAAATTTTCTCTCCCCATCCCAGCCCCTCAACAATTTAAAATTATAAGGTAAAACTAGTCTATTCTTTCCCTTAGGTATAGAAATCCTTCCTAAAAAATAATTATCATATTTAATATAAACTTCAGCAGCTAAACCAACACTATTATCATAATCAACAACTAAATTAAAGTCTCCAAATGGAACCTCATAAATACCCTCAGAATTTAAATTATGCAAAAACTTAACTATAACACTTACAACCTCTAATAATTCAAAATTAATCCTTTGTTCATTTAAAACATTAGTTTTATCCCCCTTACCATACGCTCTAACAATTAACAAAAAATCATCATCACAACTAACACTCCAATCAATAGAAAAATCCTTACTCCCAATCCTTCGTACTAAATTTTCACCCTCATTAAGTACATCCCCTTCAGGATAATCAACAGCTACTACAAACTCTCCCTTATCTTTACATTGATACCATAAAACAACTGAACCTACTTTATCTGAAGGATCTTCAACCTTAACATTTAAAGAAAGAATCTGACCAAATTTTACACCATAAGGTTTTAAACCCGTTCTATAATCAGATAAATAAACCTCAACGCCAGAAGTACTAATTTTTATATAACTTGGTGTTGTATACTTAATACTATTTTTCCTTAATCCCAAAACCCCCCTAACATACAATATTAAATCTCCCCTCCAATTCAAAGCACTAAAATCATAAGGAAAAGAAATATCCCCTGCACTACCTTTAAGAACACTTATAGGTTTTACAAGAAATAAAGGCTCCTCTAAATTATTTACAATATAACCAAATTCAACAGCCTCAACATTTCCACTAAAATTAAAAACATTAACCCCAACCTCATAAAGTTGTTTTGAAATAAAATTATTACTATTCTCCTTTAAGAGCCTAGTAACATTATTCCCTAAAAGATCTTTATAAGCTAAAAACTTAAACCTCACTCCATTCCTATCACCCTCCTCACAAAGAACTATAAACCTAAAAATTTCTCCAACTAAATTCCCATTTAAACCAATTGGAGAAATCTCTACTATTCTTTCCCCAACCCAAGGCGAATCAAACTTAAGAGTAAACTCTTTATTTAAAGCAGAAATGGTTTTATATCTCCCATTATATCCAATACCAATATTCTCAAGAACACCAACACTATCTTCTATCTCCAGATAAAACTGATAGTCAATATCATCTCTCAATTTTATTATGTCCTTATTATTTAAAACAGAATATATTTTTTCTCTTGTTATCGAATCAACAACCTCAATCACTTTCATTTTTACATTTAAATCACTATCTACAACATCTAAGAGTATACTATCTTGATCTATTAAATTAGATTCAATAATTTCTTCTTTAAAAACCCCAACAATTAAAGTATAAATCCCTTTATTAGTAATATCAAAATCTTCTAAAGAATAACGCTTAAATTTATCTAAGTCTTTTGTATCTGAATCAAAAAGAAATTTTACTTTATTGTTCTTAATCAATCCCCCTTCACTAAACAATCCATTATCAACATAATCCCCTTCAACTAAAAACCACCTAACAAAAACATTAGAACTCAAAGGAGACAATCCCTTTAAATCATAAACAAAATTCAATCCTTGTTGTAAACCAATCTTTCCATTATTATCTTCAATAACGTCCCTTGGTGAAATTATTTTTAAACCTAAATCACTCTCTGGCATTACAAAAAAACAACTGTCATCTGATTCTACTAAAACCTCTTCATTTGAATTAAATAAAGCAACCTTATACTCATAAGCTCCACTAAAATGTTCATCAAATAAAATATTTAACTTAACCATTTTTACAGTTTCTTTTTCCTTCCAAGAATCAAACAATTGTTTTGAAGACTTAACTTCAGAAATTTCTTTATGCCAAAACTCTTCATCAACCTTTTTATAAATAAAACCAACCTTAGCAACCAAATTAGAACTATCAGAATAAAAAACCTCTACGTTTTTTCCCTCTCCAATCTTTACATTAATAATTAAGGGTTCGGCCATATTATTCTCCTTATCTTAACTAAACGATTCTTAACAACAAAATCAACTTTATCTTTAAAGGGTAATAAATCTTTTCTATCAATCTCTCCAGTATAATAACCCTTAAAACTAGACTTAACTCTAACGTTCACAGCACTAACCATTAACGTATAATTTCCGAAAGGCATAGTTTTAGGTATAACAAAAGTTCCTCCCTTAACAGAAGATAATTTAATTGGAATACGCATTCCATTTATATCATATATTTCCCATTCAAATAAAGAAGGACTACATATTTTATCTGGATCAGTCAACTTAATCCTATACTTTAAAGATTCTCCAGGCACATAACCCTGTGTAATTCTCTTACGAACCTCTGGTTCTACAATCTTCAATACAGGATTCTGTGGTTTTTCAACCCTAATTCTCACCCTTTTTTGATCAAATATATCATTTGAACTATTCAAAGCAAATAAAGCAACAACATAAACTTCAGAATCCAGATCACTAATATCTAACTGTTTTGGTATCGCAACCTTCAAACCTTGTTTTCCACTTATCTTTAATAAATCATCCATCACTACCATGGGATTCCCATTATTATCTTTCATAACATTATTTCCTGTAGAATCAAACAAAACCCATTGCAAAAACTGAATCCTTCCTGTAAAATCTCTAAAATCGCATTCTAAATCCAATATATTATGATTAAAATGCCTACTCAAATTCTTTGGTTTAATTATCTCTAATTTATTAGTAAAAAAATTAACAAGAACCCTATCATAATCACTATCAATTATTCCACCCGTACCCTTAGCTACAGCATAAATAACATAAGATCCTTCCTTTATAACTGGCAAAACTACAGTTTGTGAAACACCGCTATCAGTTTCAAGTACTACATTAGAAACCATTATTGGCCTAGAACTCTTCTTATTAAAACCCTTTAAACCCCCAAACATATAATACCAAACAATCTTTTCAACAACACTATAATCATCTCTTTCAACCCTAGCCAACAACTCAATCTGTTCACCAATAGCAAAGTCCTGAGAAATAGGCTTATCAATCTTAATCTTTACATGATCTTCATGCTCTCTTTTCAACAACACTAAATTAAAAGCCTTCTCAACAAGTTTTCCCTTATACCTTACCTTTAACCCTATTGTCTTAGTTTCTTCATTTTTTTGTTTACCAGTAAAAAATCCCTTACCAAAGCCCCAATCACCACTATTAAAAATAAAAGACTCTGCCTTCGTTCTTACACCCAAAGGGACACCTACATCCCAAACAATATCATGCTCTCCAACAACATAACCCCCACTGATTACTGCACTTATTAACAAATCACCACCATTAGAAGCAACAAAAATAGGATCTCTAAGCTGTATAAATTTACTACCCTCTTGCAAAGACCGGCCATCAATCATATCCTGAACAACAATACCAATCTTCTCTTTAGTAAAAATATCCATCCTCTTAATCTTAAACCTACTAACAGCCTTAACAAGATTCCCGGTAGTGTTATCCCTGACCACTAATTCAATTGCATATTCAATCTTATCTTTACCTGAAGGTAAAGGAAAATTACGTCCACTTAATTGAACATACGGTTTATCAGAAATTACACCAGCTAATCCAGGTAAAGACCATTGGTATACATAATCTCCAGAACCGCCATTAACATTAGAAACAACAACAAAATCCTCTGTATCCCCAAAAATTCTCTTAGAAGGCTTAAACTCTATCTTTATTTTTAATTTAGAATAACCTAAAACCTTGTCTTCTTTATTAGGTTGTCCAGTTTTATTATCGACCAAATCCCCGTGCTTAAAAGGTTCTCTCTCAACACCAGCAGAAGAACCATCATAAGGAGACAATCCCTCCTTACTATAATCAGGTCGTTTCTCTTTCCTGCTCCACTCAGGCCATTTAACATGCTTAGATACCCCCTTCAATAATAAAAGCAACAAAATTAGACCGATAATAACTATCAAAATCCACCAAAGGTCATCACCGTAAGGAATATATGTCAATAATTCAGGATAAAAAAACCAAACTGCTAACAGAATTATTAACAAAATTATCAAAAAAGCTAACCATCTATTACTTCCCCCTTCACCTTCTTTCTTAAACAACCCAATTAAAGGTAATAAAACTGCAAGCACCAAAACAAGAATTGCCAAAGGACCAAAACTAAAAATATTAACTCCGAAATAATATTCCAATCCCAACATAGCAAAACTTAAAACCAGACCAATGCCTAAACACAAAGCATTAAATGCCCCTGATTCTTCGCCCTCAAAATGCTTCTTAAAAACAATTTTAGGCAAACTAAAGAATATTAAAAAAAATATTAAAAAATCTAACCAACCAGAAAATTGATTATATGTACTTATTAAAGAAGGAAAACTTAACCCAGAAACAAAAGGTATAACTAATAAAAAAGCTAACACTAAAACAATTCTCTTTCTTAGGAGATAAAACATATATACCTCCTAGAAATTTATTTATATAAAGGTTTTGATAATGCCTACAATAAAAATCAAAAAAAAAGATATTGAAAAAGTAAAACATGATTTAAAAGAAAATTTATCAAAAGACTACAAAATAAAAGTTGTCAACGAAAACGCATATCTAGCAACAAAAAAACCCCAAAAAAAATATCCTGAAGTTAAACTAAAATTAAAGAAAATAAAAAAGATATTGAATTTTAAAAAAGAATTAAAGAAAATAAACCCAAAACTTAAAAGTAGTTATGATGTAATAGGTACAATTGCCATTTTAGAAATCGATATAAAAAATTTAAAACAAAAAAAAGAAATTGCCAAACTATTATTAAAAACAAACAAAAAAATAAAAACAATAGTAAGAAAAGCCTCAGAACATAAAGGAAAATTTAGACTTCAAAAATATGAATTCCTAGCAGGGAAAAAAATATTTACAACACTTCATAAAGAAAACAACATACAATTAAAAATAAAAATAAATGAAACATATTTTTCACCAAGACTAGCAACTGAAAGAAATAGAATTAATAAATTAATTCGTCCAAACGAAACCATATTAGTAATGTTCTCTGGGTGTGGAGTTTATCCTATAAATATCTCAAAAAATACAAAAGCAAAAAAAATTATAGGAATAGAAATAAATTCTAAAGCCAATAAACTAGCAGAAGAAAACATAAAAATAAATAATTGTAAAAATATAACCCTATACAATGAAGATGTAAAAAAAATAATTCCAAGAATAAATAAAAAATTCGATAGAATCATTATGCCTGCACCTAAAAATGCAGAAGACTACATCTCAATAACAAAAAATCTATTAAAGAAAAAAACATTCATTCATCTATATCTCTTTTCTGAATTAGATAAAATAAAAGAAAAAAGAAAAACAATTCAAAAACAATTCAAATTTTTACATTTAAAGACAACAAAATGTGGTCAACAATCAGCGAGAATTTATAGAGTATGCCTTGATCTAAAAAATAATGATTAGAATATATATTAACCAAAAGAAATATTTAGATTAAATAGTTTATATATAGACCTTAGAACTATTATTTAAAAACAAAGAGGTGAAAAAATGAAAAAAGTTCTAACTATATTTTGTTGTCTCATATTAAGTACACTTGGAGTATTCGCCCAAGAATCCTGCAACCAATTGACTCACAATGAATGTGATAATCTAGGAATTACCCATGATGAGTGTGACATTCTGAATGCTGAATGTCTATCTCAAGAAGAACCAATTGACGAGCCAAATTGGATAAATTTTTTAAAAAATTTAATTGGATTAGAAAAACCAACTATAATAAGAGTAAATAAAATAGAAAATACTGGAACAATAAACATAGGAACAATTAATAAAAATTTCTTAAATCTTAAAGAAAATAATGAAAAATCAATAGAAAATAATGAAAATAGTAAGATAACAGTAATAAAAGTAAATAAAATAGAAAATACTGGAACAATAAACATAGGAACAATTAATAAAAACTATGCAAAGATAAAAAGGAATAATATAGTAAAAAAAATTATAAACAATCAATAATAATTTTTTAAAAAAATTTTGTTTTAAATGAAGACCAAAATTATCCTTATTTGTGAACTACCTATGGCATTAACTATATATATATTGCTTACAGTAATATTATTAACCTATATGAGGAATAAGTTAGAATGAAAATAGTTGATTGGTTAATCAGAAATTGGAAGATACTATTCTTTATAGGATTAATTGTATTCTTCTTTTATTTCGTTTTTATTAGTAATAATTAATTTTAATGCAAAAATCTCATTCTGCACAATAAATCAACTTTAATTACAAAAACTTATATTATGTGTAAAGCCCTCAACCGAAAGCTTTAAATAATATCACTTTATAATAGTAACATTTGGAGATAGCAAAATGCCTGAAATAAGATGGCCAATATTAATTGGATCCTGGATTTTAACAGCCGGGCTTAGTGTTAGTAGTACATTCCTAATGAGAAGTTGTGGATCAGATATTACTGATAGATTATCCGAACAAGGTACTAAACTAAAAGGTGTAGAAATCAAGGATGGGGATAAATCAGATATAATTCCATATATAAAATTTAATAATAATCAATACTTTATATCCTATGACGCTAATAGAAATCCAATTCTAGTAAATGAATACCCAGTTACATTCAAAATTGGCAGCCAAAAAAAACTCATAGATAATGAAATATATATAGGAAATGAATAAATATCATTATCACTTTTAAAATAAGGGAATGATGAAGTGAACACCCTAGGATTAAAGAATGACTGATGGAGTAGCTTCTGACCCAATTAAATATTTTTCTCAGGTCTAACTGCTCTTGGCGCCTCGCCACCATGCCAACTCAATCTAGGTCTTACCCTTATAGGATACAACCTTTCAGAATTATCATCTAAAATTAAAGCACTACCCTTGAGATTTGGTAAAGCATTCAAATATTTTCTTATATCTGCGCCAGTATAAGATTGCATCATTGCATTCAAAGCAGCAATATCTCTTTTAGCAGTTAATCTATGTGCTATAACAATATCTGTCTGGGTAATCATATCATTATGAATCATTCCTGGCTGTTGAGAAGCTGCTATCAAACTCACACCTGGCTGTCTACCCTCTCTTAAAACTTGAATCAAAGCATCACTAGCTAACGTCTTTCCCTCTTTAGGTAAGAACTCGTGGCAATTATGAACCACAATATCATTCGAAACAAAATTATGAACATTCTCAACTGCTAGATCATAAACTTCCTCCTCCCCTGCATTTTGTTTATCAATAATTTGTTCGAATATGGTTTCATTTTTATATCTAGTTTTTATCCAATCATCAAAGCTCATTATAATTTTAGAGAAACAAACATTTTTACTATAGTATACTTCATAATCCTTAATATCTAAAATTCTTGTTATTTTTATCCTTCGTAATCCCCGTATATCATATAAATTTAAAGCTTTTCTTTTTAATTCAATTCTATCTTGCTTCCATTTATTTCTAAACATTAAATAACTCAACCACTTTTTTCCTTCAATTTCTTTTCTTTTACAATATCTATATCCTACCTTACTCAAAAATAAAATCATATTATCTAACTGCTTATCAATAGTTATAACTATTTTAATAGTTCTTACCCCATCTTTTCTTATATTTCCTTTTCTCTGTGAAATTTTACTTTTAATAGTTAAAGAATCTAATAAACTAGTAATTTGATTAGCATAAAAATATGCTTCTTTTATAAATAATTCAGATTTATTAAAAGAAAGTTCAATAGGATTATAATCAGAATAAATTTTCTTAGCCAGTGAAGGAGAAGTCCTATCACTTGCAAATAATGCAGCTAAAAATTCTGATTTAACTTTATTATCTCCATTAATTATCCATTCTGGAATTTTAACTACGTTAATTACTTTAATACCCACAGGAGCACCCAAATCCTTAAAAAAATTAAATGCTTTTCTAGAATAACAGATACTTTGACTTAATCCATTTACTTCAACTATTTTTCCATCAGAATCACAAATCTTAGATTTAGTATCTCTAGAATGAATTAAACCTGAGGATAAGTTTAAAACAAATAAATCATCTTTTATTTTTAACAAATCGTCTTCACAACCTTTTCTACTAAATTCAACAGATCTGTTATTAGACAACCAACTATCTCCAAAAATACAACCTAATAATCTTGCTTTCACACTATTTAGATTTTGATCATGATGATAAACCGCAGGAACACCAACATTATTCGCTAAGTTAGAATGAATAAAACCGTTTTTAGTTAAAATTCTATGATTTGGTGTACATATCAAATCTCTTCCTGTCTCAGTAATTATCTTAATTAAAGATCTTTTACCTTTTCTATATACTGCTTGAACAGGATAGTAACCATATTGTTTTATCTCAGTATTATAAGCCCAAACATCAATATTTTCACCTTTCTCAAAATCATTTATTATATCTCCTATTGCAGTATGGTTTTTACTAGTAATAATCTCAGCATTATAAGGCAAACATTCATCAATTAACAACCAAACAATTGGCATTTGTTCAGCCAATTCCAAAGGATTAGAAAATCTAGAATAACCCCTTTCAACATCAACTAATTCCTCTTTTTTTCTAGCGGCCATTCTCTCTAACATTAGCTTTCTACAAATCAAACCAACTACTAAAGTTTTAACAGTCCAATTATTATAGCAACTAATATCTAATACTGACGCTCTACCCCCCCTCAAAATATCTTTTAATTTGGTTCCTTTAATATCAAACAAGCCCCAACTTATTGCCGCCTTAAATCTATTAATTACTGCTTTCCTAACATTCTCATCAACATCCTTAACTTGTTCTAAATCAACAACCACATCTTCTAAACTAAAGTCCCCTCTTTTTTTTAAATTACCAACAACATTCTCAATTAAAATTCCCTCTTGGCTCATTAATCCAACATCAAAAGCCATACACCAATCATTCACTTCTATCTCAGAAGGATTAATCGTAAACTTAAAATTAGCAGGCATTCCCTCTTCTTTATATTGTTCATAATAGCCCGCAGGAGTGTAAATATCAACATCTAAAGCCTTTTTTCTCAACCCCCATTCTCTTAATAAGTCATCATCTTTTTCATTTTCATATTTCATTGTCCAATAGATACCCATCGTATCGAAAATTAAAATGGCTAATTTATTGGAAACCTCTTCTGGTAAATTACACATCTCTTCAGCTATTACCCCTAAAGAATAACTATTATGAATTATAATATCATTTGCAATAAAATTATGGTTAACAGGTACACTAAGATCATAAACCATAAAATCTCCTTCTAGTAATTCAATAGAAACAATTTCATCCCAAAAAACGTCTGACGTTGACAAAGACAAAAGTATTTCATTTTGCTCAACATTTGCAATTTGCAATAATTTTTGTCTAGATGGCGAATATCTTAATGTTTCTCTCATAGCTTTTGGATATTTATAGCCTAAAGCTCTTCCAATATTAGTCCAATCTTTCGGTTGTGTAACATTCCAAATTTCCTTAGGGATAATATCAGTATTGGGATTCCAAGATTTTTTACTCAATTCAACCAAAGCTATTTTTTGCTTAAGACTTTTTTCTCCAAAAAAACCAATTTGATTTATAAAAGTTACAACGTTCGAAGAACCAATCACAATTTCATAACTATCAAAACAATTGCCATTAAACTTAATCTTTTTAGTCCTTATTCTAGATAATATACCAAATCTTAACAACAAATGATGAATTTGATCTATTAATTTTCTTGAAGAAGAAGCATAACTAATTTCCCAAGTATTATTAGAGGAATATATACTTCCATCACAACTAAATAACCTATTTAAAAACAAAGCTAATTTACTTTTATTCAATCTTAAAATATTTTGTGATAAATATTTCTCTTTTGATAACAACCCAAATAATTCCTCCCTTTCTATTAATTGTCTAATACTCCTTTTTTTATAGATATTTTTATCTTCACTTGATATAAATTTGCCCATTTTATCTCTAGCAACATTAACTTCCAAAACTTCATTTCGCCAAAAAGGCATAGATATTCTATAAGAACCAAATCTTTCTTCAACCAATTCTAAATTTGAATCAAAAGAATAAAGAGAATCTTTAAAATCATTTATTATATCTTTATCAGTATTGGAAAAAATTACTATTTTCTTTGTATGACCCTCAGCTATCAAATAAGCTAACAATTTAACTTCATGATCAAGCATATTATAACTACCAAAACAATCCATTACTCTAGGTGTAGCAATTCTAGACCCCACTTTTAAATCTTGAACAGGAACCCAGCCTTTAACTGTCAACAAAGGATGTTCTTGGGTCAATTTAATTGATTTTCCACTTCTTAATTTAATATACAGTAATCTATCAACATTTCTAGAAAAAAATTCACTTTTTTGAGTAGATTTAATCTTTAGATTATGATTCAAAGATAAAATATTACGCTCATTATTCTCTAAATTCTTAATTGGTACTAACGAACCATCATCTAAAGTTATTAAAGTATCTCCATGTATACACTTTCCACTTCCACGTTTTCCCACTATAAATACAACATGTGATCTAGCAACATCCATATACACCTTATTAGACAAAGAAACTACAGAACCCATTTGTACATAATGTTTACCTAAAAAAACAGAACCTTTTAACCCAAGCTCTTTTCTCTCGATATCATTTCTACCAACAACAATCTCATACATATTCTTAAAATAACAACCACCCTAATAAATATTTCCAATATCCTTAAATAAAAAAACAACACCAAAAAAACATGAAAGATAAATATAAAAATTTCTTATTAATTACATTAACCATAATATTACTCGCTTTAATCATCTATTCAATAAAAGATAATAAAATTAAAGATGGAAATAAATTAAGAGTTAATTATATAGGCACCCTAGAAGATGGAACTATTTTTGATACAAACATAAAACAAATAGCAATAGAAAATAACCTATTTAACGAACAAAAAACCTATGAACCATTTGAATTCACAATAGGGGCAAATAAAGTAGTTCATGGTTTTGAAAAAAATATTAAAACTATGAAAATAAATGAAAATAAAATATTCACAATTCTACCAGAAGAAGCATATGGAGAATACAAAGAAGAATTAATAAACAAAAATTTAAAAAGAGAAGTTGAAATAGATACAAAATTAAGTTTAACAAAAAAAGAGTTTGAAGAGGCAATTAAGCAAGAACCAACAATTGGTTTAGTAATAAATGTTTCTCAACTACCTTGGAGTCTAACTGTAGAAGAAATATCAGAGAATATTACATTAAATAACGATTTAAAAATAAATCAAGAAATTACACTCCCAGGAATAAGTTGGCCATCCAAAGTAATTAGAATAACAGAAGAAAAAATAACACTCTATCAGTATCCTGAATTATATATGCAAGTATTCATACCAACCCAAACAGGAATGATAAATGGAAAAATATCAAGACTAGATGATACAACATACGATATTGATCTAAACCACGAATTAGCAGGGAAATCATTAACATTTAATGTAACATTATTAGACGTTATTTCTTAGCCAATTAATCTCATCAGCATCTAACTTTAATTCATCTTTATAATCTAATAAAAATAATCTATAATAATTAAAATCCTTAAACAATCTTTTTTTTGAACTGTGTGTTAATTTAACCAGTTTATCCACAATACTCCTCTTCTTTACCAATTTCATATTTATTTGCCAAATCCTTAAAGGTTTCATAGTCCTCTTATATTGAACAAAACCAACGCATTTATCTCTCTTAGCAAAAGCAACACCTGAACTGATATAATGTATTACATAGACTAAATACCTCCAATACTGCCATCTTTTAATTCTGGATTCAAAAATTGTAGCTCTTCCCAATTGAATATAAGCATTCATTAAATCCTCTCCCTTATACTCTAACGGTAAATTCTCTTCAAGCCATAAAACAAATTCATTAAAATCATAATTAACATTATCAAAAATACTTTTAGTTATATTTAAACTTCTAGACTTAAAAACTAATTTTAATCCATTAAAAATATCTGTTTCATAAGTTCTTTCATCAACCCCCTTCAGATCAATATAACCTAAAGAAGAAGCAACTTGTAAATCATTTATAGCCCCCCTCAGATCTCCCCCACACCTCCTAGAAATAGTCTTCAAATCATTTTCCTCATAAACAATACCCTCTATCTCAGAAATTCTTTTTAAAATATTAAAAATACTATGTCCATCAACCAACCTAAATTCCACTAAATTACATACCTTTAACAAAGCCTTCAATCTAATATCATAAGGATCATTACCTACAATTACCACAGAAAAAACACTTTTATCAATTAGTTCTACAATTGCCTCCACACAACCCTTATCATTTATTCTAGAAATACCATTAATATTATCTATTAAAAATAATTTCTGCTTGCCATATAAACTACTCTGTTTAGAAGATTTAATTAATTTATTTTCTATTTCTTCCCTACCCATATAATCACTTGGATCAATCTCAATAACATCATACTCCTTCAAAATAATTTCAATAGTCGCACTCTTTCCACATCCAGTAGGTCCATAAACAAAAATTCCTTTTTTTTTGATAGATAATAATTTCTTCAATTTAATAACATTTTCTTGAGGAATCTCCTCTAATTTCTGCGGTTTATATTTATCAACAAAAATCATATAAAAAACAAAAATAAAGATTTAATAAAGATTTATATTAATACAAACCTTAAGGATGATATCTATCAACTAATCCAAAACCAGCCAATAATGCCTCTATTTGAATAAAATCATCGGCTCCTTCAACAAGTCTAAATTCTACCTCTCCACATTTTTCAATTAATTTTAACTTCTCATCATCTGAAATATTCAACTCATAAATAGTCTTCTGAATCTGTTTAATAATATCAATTCCACTCAAACCATTCTCTAACATAATATCTAACATTCTTTTTTTAGCATTTAAAAAACCACCCCCAACAGCCATCTCCAAAACCTCTTTAATATCAAAAGATTCAACAATTCCAGAAACCTCTTTAATAACATCTAAATTTACCTCATTCGAAAGAGAAGCACAGCTTTGCAATAAATTTAAAGTTTGCCTTACGTCTCCCCCAGAAATTTCAACTAATCTGGATTTAACACCATCTCCTAAAATTAAACCTTCCTTACTGATAATTTCATCAATCAATTCATACAAATCTAATTTATCTAAAGGTTTGAATCTAAACAAAGCGCATCTACTCTTTATAGGATCAATTATTTTCGACGGATAATTAACACTTAAAATAAATCTACATGTTTTAGAATAATTCTCCATTGTTCTTCTCAAAGCTTGCTGAGCCTCCTTAGTCAAAGCATCAGATTCATCTAAATGTATAATCTTAAAAGGAACATCCTTAATACTTTTAGTCCTTGCAAAATCCTTAACCTGCATCCTAATAACATCTATTCCACGTGCATCACTAGAATTCAAATCTAAAAAATTTTCTTTATTACTTCCAAATAATTCATTAGCAATCACAAAAGCAACAGTTGATTTACCAGTACCTGGAGAACCACTAAACAATAAATGTGGCATATTTTTTTTTTGAACAAAAGATTTAATCCTCTCAATAATATGTCTTTGTCCTTTAATCTCACCAAAAGTCTTAGGTCTATATTTTTCTACCCAGATTTCATTATTCATATAAAAAAAGAAATTAATTTATTTATAAAGATTTATTCAATATATCTTTTAATAGAATCAAACCGTGTCCTCTTCTTCATCCTCAAAAGCTTCATCATCAAATCCTTCTTCCTCTTCATTGTCTTCATAATGATCTTCACTACTTTCACTAGATTCGCTTTCACTACTCGATCCCTCTCCAAGAACTTCACCAAAAGCATATTTATCCAACACCCTAGTAATCTTTACCTTTAGTTCATCACCCTTCTTCGCATCTTTGACAAAGACAATAAATCCTTCTACTTTAGCAATACCATCGCCTTTAGTGCCATCTGCTTCAATCTTTAAGTCTACAATGTCTCCTTCTTTAACAGGAGCATATCTTTTCTTTCTTTCTCCATACATAATATATAACACCCCGAAGTTTAACTTAGAGAATTAACCCCAAGCATAAAATGATATCAAAGATAAATTTATAAAGGTATATCTTTTAGTCTAAAACCATGTACTTCCCCGAAAACGAGCTTAAAATCCTTAATTACTGGGAAACAAATGAGATTTTCAAAAAATTAAAGGAAAAAAATAGAGGAAAAAAAAGATTCTCTTTCATAGATGGCCCAATTACAGCTAATAATCCTATGGGAGTACATCATGCATGGGGAAGAACCTACAAAGATGTCTATCAAAGATTTAAAGCAATGCAAGGTTACGATCAAAGATATCAAAATGGTTTTGACTGTCAAGGCCTTTGGGTAGAAGTAGAAGTTGAAAAACAACTAAATTTTAACTCAAAAAAAGACATAGAAAACTTTGGTTTAGAAAACTTTTCAAAAGCCTGCAGAGAAAGAGTAGATAAATACTCAAAAATTCAAACTGAACAATCAATTCGTCTTGGACAATGGATGGACTGGAATAATTCTTATTATACTATGTCCGATAGTAACATAGAGCATATCTGGTATTTCCTTAAAAAATGTCATGAAAAAAATTGGTTATACAAAGGTTCAAAAATAATGCCTTGGTGCATCAGATGTGGTTCTTCATCTTCAAAACATGAAATGAGCGATGGAGGTTATACAGAATTAACCCACACCTCAGTTTATTTTTTATTCAAATTAAAAAATAGAGAAAATGAATACCTCCTAATTTGGTCTACCACGCCTTGGACATTTTCATCCAATATCGCTGCAGCTGTTAATCCAGAGTTAGAATATTTACAAATACAAATAAAAAATAAAATAATATATCTTTCAGAAGCATCTCTAAAAAAAACAATCCATGAAGACTATATAGTCTTAAATCATTTAAAAGGAAAAGATCTATTAAATTTAGAATATGAATCTCCGTATGATGACTTTGAAATACAAAAAAATATAATCCATAAAATAATTCCTTGGAAAGAAGTAGGTGCAGATACAGGTACGGGTATAGTACATATCGCTCCAGGTTGTGGTGAAGAAGACTTTGAATTAAGTAAACTATACAACCTCCAAGCACTATCTCCTCTAAATGAAGATGGAACCTTCAAAAAAAATTATGGGTGGCAAACTAATAAATTTGTCTGGGACGTAAACAAACAAGTCTTAGAAGATCTAAAAGAAAAAAACGCACTGTTTAAAACAGAACCAATAACTCATCGTTATCCTATATGTTGGAGATGTAAAGAAGAACTAGTCTTCAGAATGGTTTCAGAATGGTTTATATCCGCAGAAAAGATTAGACCATTAATGTTAGAAAACTCTTCAAAAGTGGATTGGCAACCATCTTATTGCAAAAAATTAATGGAAGATTGGCTAATAAATATGGAAGATTGGTGCATTTCAAGAAAAAGATATTGGGGGCTTCCCTTAATGTTTTACGAATGTAAATGTAAAGAAATAATAGTCATAGGTTCAATTAAAGAACTAAAAAAATTAGCAATTGAACCGATTAAAATTAAAAATCTTCCAGAATTACATCGCCCTTGGATAGATGAAATAAAAATAAAATGTCCAAAGTGCAAAGAACATATTGAAAGAATAAAAGAAGTCGGTGATTGTTGGCTAGATGCAGGAATAGTCCCATTTTCAACATTAAAATATCTAAATAATAAAAAATATTGGAAAACATGGTTCCCTGCAAACCTAGTAATAGAAATGCGTGCTCAAATAAGACTCTGGTTTTATTCATTATTATTCATGTCAACAACCTTAGAAAACAAAGCACCATATAAAAAAGTATTTTGTTATGAAGAAGTTAGAGATGAAAAAGGAGAGATAATGCATAAGAGTAGTGGTAATACAATTTGGTTTAATGACGCTGTAGAAAAAATAGGCGCTGATGCAATGCGTTTAATCTATACCCAACAAAATCCAAAACTTAATCTTAAATTCGGTTATAACTCCGCAGAAGAAAATAAAAAAGTAATAAATACTTTAATAAATCTAGAAACATATATCTCCCAATTCCATGAAACAAACACACAGATATACAATCTAGAAGATGAATGGATAATATCTAAACTAAATAACACAATCAAAATAGCAACAGAAAATCTAGAAGAATTAAAACCAAACAATTCAACAACCACTTTAATAGAATTCCTTTCAAATGATTTCTCAAAAAACTACATAAAATTTATTAGAAATAGAGTTCAAAACGAAAACGGAAAAAATAGAGGATCAGCAATCCAAAGCTTACATTTGGTTTTCAAAACAATCCTTAAATTGTTCGCCCCGATTATTCCTTTTACAACAGAAGAAATCTATCTAAAATTATACAAAAATAAAGAATCGATTCATCTAGAAGATTGGCCAAAAGTAAATAAAAAGCAAATAAAGAAAAAACTAGAAATGGAAATGGAAACTGCTTTATTAATCATAGAATCCATACTTGCCTCAAGAAATAAAGTACAAATAGGAATAAGATGGCCACTTTCTGAAGCTAGAATATATCTAAAAGAAAAAAAATTCCCAAAATCTCTAAAAGAATTAATTAAAGAACAAACAAACATAAAAGAAATAAAATTAACAAAAAAGCAAATTGAAGAAACAAAGGTTGAATTCAAATACGGAGAAGCATCATTAAATACAACAATTGACAAAGAACTAGAAAAAGAAGGATTCACAAGGGAAATAACTAGAAAAATACAAGATTTAAGAAAAAAACAATCTATGAAAAAAGAACAAGAAATTAACTTATACATTGAAACTTCGCAAGAATTATTAGACAATGAAATAAAACTAACAGTCGGCGCTAAAAATATTACAATTTCAGAAGAAATTCCAAAAAGTCAATATAATATAAAAGAAGAATTTAAAATAAAAGGAAAAATATTTAAGATTTTTTTTACAAAAATATAATAAAGAATATTTATAAATGAAAACTTTTTAATCAAGAGATGAAGAAATCAATAGGTTACATTTATTATAAAACTTATTACTTTCCTGAAGATTTTACTATAATAAATGAACTAAAAAAGAAAGTTAATGTTATCATGATATCAATAGAAGATCAAATAGATATTAAAGATATTAAAGAAACAACAAAAAAATGTAATTTAATATTAAATAGCGCAACATTTAGGCCTATAACCTTTGAATCAATACAACTCTCTAAAACAATGGAAGAACTAGGAAAAAAAGTTATAAATTCAACACATTCTTTATTATATGACGAAGATAAATGGATGTTTTATCTTAAATGTCTTGAAAATAAACTCCCAACCCCAAAAACATATTTAATTCCAAAAGAAAAAAAGATAAATTCAAATCTAATCAAAGAAATATTAAAAAAAAATAATCTAATTCTCAAACCAGTTTATTCAGATAATGGGATTGGTGTAGAAAGAGTAAAAAATTACAAAGAATTCAAAGAAAAAATAAAAAAAATAAAAAAAATTTTACCTGAATCCCCAATTATAGCTCAAGAATTTATTCCAAATCAAAATAGATCTTATAGAGTAACATTATTTGGAAATAAAGTAGAACAAGCAATAGTAAAAATAAATAAAAGATGGAAACAAACAGGAAATGAAAAAAAAGCACATTATAGAACAATAAAACTAGACAAAAACACAAAAGATCTATGTGAAAAAGCATCAAAGATACTTTGCATGGACGTTTGTGGTTTAGATTTAATAAAAAATAACAATAAATGGTATTTTATAGAAGCAAATGGCTGCCCAGGAATGGATTTTATCTATGACGATTGCAAAAGACTTTCCAAAAAATTGTCTAATTTTTTAATATCTAAAATTTAGAAATAATGGTATTATAATCTTTTTTATACATTCTTCGCAAATAATCAAGATAATTCAGATCAATATCTCCAATAATCATTCCCTCCCTATCGAAAATTTCTTTTTTAATCATATGTGGTCCAGATATTACAGAATAAGAAACCAAACTTTTTTCTTTCTTAGAATAAGCATTACAAAAAACAATATAAATCAAATTCTCAAAAGCCCTAACCAATGCCAAAGATTCTAAAAGCTTCTTTTCATGTTTCTTATGATGTTTTTTATGTGACCATTCATCATAACACCAATAGAGTGGACAAAAAACTATTCTTGCACCTTTTTTAGCCAAAGAATTCATTGCATATGAATCAGAAATATCCCAACAAATTGCTAAACCAACCTTACAAAAAATAGTATCTATTATCTCATAATCTGAACCTGCCTTAACATTATGACTATCACAAACACGTACTTTTTTATGCTTTCCACATATATTTCCATGACTATCAATTATTATAGCTGTATTATAAACATGTTTTTTCTCCCTTAAATGACCAGTCAATACACAAGAAAGACCATTCTTTCTACATTCCTCGCCTATCTTTTTAATTAATAATTTATTCTTTTTAGGGCCAGCATAAAAAGTATCCTCTGGAAAACAAATAATATCTACCTTATTTTTCTTAGCCAAAACCATATATTTCTTAATCCTTTCAAAAATATTACTAGCACTTCCACTTAAATCCAATTGAACAGCAGCAACCCTAAATCTATCAATCATATAAACTAAATCAACTTAATACTTTTAAATATTTTCAAAATCCTTTTTATAGGCTTTTGGGCAGATTTAGAACTATTTAGGACAGAACCTCCTTTATAAATACCTTTATAAACTTTACTTTATTGATTTATAAATACAAATAAGGAACCGCAATTAAATGGCAAAGAAAGAACTCAAAATAGTTAATATTGTAGCTTCAACATTCCTAGAGCATGATATTCCCTTAATCAAACTAACAGAAAAACTACCTAATACAGAATATAATCCAGAACAATTTCCAGGTTTAGTAATGAGAATAAGAGAACCAAAAACCTCTGCTTTAATATTCAGTTCTGGTAAAGTAGTTTGTACTGGTGCTCGTTCTATGCAAAAACTAAGAGAAAGCATAAAACAAATAATTAAAAATATAGAAAAAATCGGAATTAAAATTAAAATACAACCACGTGTGAAAGTTCAAAATATGGTAGCCTCCGGGTCTATAGGCATGGATTTAAACCTAAACTCCCTAGCTATGGAATTACAAAACACAGAATATGAACCAGAACAATTTCCAGGTTTAGTATATAAATTACCAGAAACTAGAGCTACATTTCTACTCTTTAGTAATGGAAAAATAGTATGTACGGGTACAAGATCTGAAGTTAGATTAAAAGAAGCTGTAGACCTTTTAATTAAAAACCTTCAATCTCTTAAAAAATAATCATTTCTTTTACTTATTAATAACACAAATAATTTTAAAAAAGAAAGCCTTATTTTTTAATCATGAATGCTAATGAACAAATAGAAAAACTAACAGAGTTTATTGAAGAAAATTACAAAGATGAAATATATGATGCAATCCAAAAGGGTAAACAATCCTTAATTATAGATTTCAAAGAACTTGCTAGATATGATCATGAACTAGCTGAAGAATTAATTCAACAACCAGAAGAAATAATAAAAGCTGCAGAAATAGCCATTGAACAAATAGATCTACCAGAAGAAAGCATCCTAAAAAGAATTAGAATAAAAAATCTCCCTGAAACTCAAAAAACAAAAATCACAGATATAAGATCCATACATTTAGGAAAATTTATCTCAGTAGAAGGTATAGTCAGACAAGCCTCTGATATCAGGCCACAAGTTACAGAAGCTAAATTCGAATGTCAATCATGTGGTTTTCAAATTAAAATACTCCAAATAGATCAAAAGTTTAAAGAACCAACGAGATGTACATGCGGAAGAAAAGGTGCATCCTCTTTTAAATTATTGTCGAAAGAACTTATAGACGTCCAACACTTAAAAATAGAAGAATCCCCTGAAGCCCTTTCAGGTGGAGAACAGCCAAAACGACTATCTGTATTTGTAAAAGAAGATTTAGTAGAATCAAACATGGTTAAAAAAACTACCCCTGGAAGTAGAATTCTAATCACTGGATTAATTAAAGAAATACCAACACTACTAAAAACAGGAGCACAATCAATACGCTATGATATAATAATGGAAGCAAACAATGTAGAAGCTACCCAAGAAGACTTTAGTGAAATCTCACTAACAAGAAAAGACGAAGAAGAAATAGAAAATTTTGGTAAAGACCCAAACATCTTTAATACACTCACTAAATCAATTGCACCTTCTATTTATGGCTATGAAAAAATAAAACTAGCATTGTGTCTACAACTCGCAGGTGGAGTAAAAAAAATAAAAGAAGATGGAACAACAACTAGAGGCGACATACATATTTTACTAATTGGAGACCCTGGGAGCGGAAAATCACAAATAATTCAATTTATAGCAAAAAATGCTCCAAAAGCAAGGTTCGTATCTGGTAAAGGATCTTCATTAGATCATTCTGAACCAATACTTATCCGTGAAAATAAGAGAATAAGAATTGAATTAATTGGAAAGCTTATAGAAGACAATTGCAAAAATAGTGAAAATATTTTTTTACCTTTTAAAAATAAAATTGAAGCATTGACATTTAATCATAATGATTATCAATTAGAATGGAAAGAAATAAAATTTGGATACAAACATAAAACCGCAAAAAAATTATACCATTTCTTTCTTGAAACTGGCAGAAATATTAAAGTTACTGGAGATCATAGTATATTCGTAATAAAAAATGGAAATATTAAATGTATTAAAGCATCATTGCTAAAAATTAATGATGTCGTTCTTGTACCCAATAATATTCCATTTATTGAAAAAGAACCATTAGAAAAAGAAATGGCAACCTTATTAGGTTATTTCATAGCAGAAGGACATATGAGAAACTCCAAAGGATCTTATAAAATGGAATTTACATTAAATAAAAATGAAATCTATATATACAATAAAATTAACGAATGTTCTAAAAAACTATTTAATATTTCTGCAAAAAAATATCAACATGGAGAAAATGGCATGAGAGTAACAATTTATAGAAAAGAGCCATATGAAAAATTTAAAACTTTTATGGAAAATGCCTATGAAAAAAAAGCAAAGGAAAAAAGAATACCAAATATTATATTTAATACAACTAAAGAAAATCAAAAAGCTTTCATTAACGCATATATTGAAGGAGATTCTGGAGTCACAAAATCTAAATATCTTATGTCAGATTTATTATATTTATTCCTTGAACAAAATATACTTGCAGGGTTTAGTCAAGGAGAAGACATAAAACAAACTAAAATAAGAGATAGAATAATAAAGAGCTCAGGAGATAGATTTGACTTAAAATCCCCCCATATATCTAAATTATATTCTAATAGGTATAAAAATATTCCATTAGAAGCAATAGATAAAGAAATATTTAAAAAATATTGTAAAAGTATGATAAAAAAGGATTATAAAAGATTTAAATGGCAAAGAATGCCATATCTCAGTTTAATTGAAAGAATTTTATTTATTGGTAACAAAAAAGTAGTAGATGCTCCAATACTAACTAAAAAATATGGAAACGGTGCATTGGAATATTTCAAAGAAAACCCTAAAATTTACAACAAAATAAAAAGAGGAAGAACCAATTATATTTCTTTAACAAATTATGGAAATAAATTATTTGTAAAATTTAAAAATTTAAAAAAAATGTGTGAAAGTGGATTTGGATTCTGTAGAATTAAATCAATAAAAAGAATTAACCCCACTAACAAATATGTATATGATGTATCAATACCTAAATTTGAAAATTTCGTAGGGGGGATTGGTGGGATAATCTGTCACAATTCTGGAGCAGGATTGACTGCAGCAGTAATAAAAGATGAATTCTTAAGAGGTTGGTCTCTAGAAGCAGGCGCATTAGTTTTAGCAAATAAAGGAATTGCAGTAGTAGATGAACTAGATAAAATGACCCCAGAAGATAGAAGTGCCCTTCACGAAGCATTAGAGCAACAATCTTATCACCCTGATTTTAAAATAACTTTTTCAAATGGAAACTCTAAAAAAATAGGAGAATTTGTCGATAAACTTATCCAAACAAATAAAGAGAAAGTAATAAAAGGAATAAATTGTGAAATACTTAATATTAATAATTATAAATTACTTTCTACTGATTTTAACAAAATTTTTGAAACTAATATTGCTAAAGTTAGTAGACACATAGCTCCTAATGAATTTATAAAAATAGAATTTTCAAATAAACAAAGAATCGTGGTCACTTCAGAACATCCAATTTTTATATTTCAAAAAGAAGGTTATAAAACAATCCCTGCAAATGAATTAAAAGAAGGATATAATGTGCCTTCAACTAAGAATAATAGGACTATCTTAAATAACATGAAAATAAAAAAAATCTCAAAAATAAAAAATAAAGGCATAAAATGGGTTTATGATGTAACAATTGAACCAAATCATACTTTTATTAGTAATGGAATGATTTTACATAATACTGTAACAATCTCAAAAGCAAATATTCAAGCATCTTTAAGAGCAGAAACAACTCTCCTAGCTGCAGCAAACCCAAAAGGTTCAAGATTCGATCCCTATACACCAATACCTCAACAAATAGATCTTCCACCAACATTACTAAATAGATTTGATTTAATATTTCCAATAAGAGATATCCCAGATAAAGAAAGAGATGCAGAAATTGCAATCCATGTTCTTGAAACCACACAAATAAAAGAAAGCTATAAAGACACAATTACCTCAGAATTTCTAAAAAAGTATATATCATATATCAAACAAAGAATAAAACCTACACTAACAAAACAAGCAATCAATGAAATTAAAAATTTTTACGTTAGTCTAAGAAACTCAAACAAAACAGATAATCAATTAATAAAACCAATTCCCATATCTGCAAGACAATTAGAAGGTCTAATCCGTTTAACTGAAGCCTCTGCTAGACTAAGACTATCAACAAAAGCAACTAAAGAAGATGCTGAAAGAGCAATATCTCTACTAACTTATTGTCTTACACAAGTAGGTATGGACCCAGAAACAGGTCAAATAGACCAAGACAGAATCTCAGGAATAATAACTGCATCAACAAGAAATAAAATGGTTATAATAAAAGAAATTTTAAATAAATTAAACGACGCAGGCCTTAAAACAGTCCCAATAGAAGAAATCTTTGCACAAGCAATACAAAAAGGATTAAGTGAAGATAAAACAGAACAAGTAATTGAACAATTAAAAAAATCAGGTGAAATATTTGAACCAAAAAAAGGATTCATACAAAAAATATGACAGAACAATTCCTAAGACAAACAGCATACAAATTATGGATATCTGATATAATAATTGCTCCATTTACCCAAACACAAGAACAAATGACACCCAACTTTATAACAACAAGAAATTTACAAATCTCTAGAGTAAATATTATAGGAATAACAACCAATATACAAAAACAAGAAAATTATAGCTCCATTATTCTAGATGATTCTACTGCACAAATAAATATTAGAACCTGGAATGAAGACACAAAATTATTAGATAATATCCTTCCAGGACAAATAGTTATTGTAATTGGAAAAATAAGATATTTTAACAATCAAATATATCTCTCACCAGAAATAATCAAAAACACAACCAAAGAATGGTTAAAAATTCGCCACTTAGAATTAAAATTAAAATATAAAGAACCTATTCTAAAAGAAAAAATTCTTGAAAAATCAGATGATGCAATAATAATCAATATAGAAAACATTACACCAACATCCAAAAGAGAAATAATCCTAAAACTAATTGAAAAACTAGATGACAAACAAGGCGCAGATATCAATGAAGTTATAGAAAACTCAAAATTAATAGAACAAGAAGCAGAAAAAATCATAAAAGAACTAATAAAAGAAGGAGAAATATTTGAAATTAAATCAGGTCGTCTAAGAACTATAACCTAAAAAAGATTTATAAAGTATATATATAATTTATGGAAAAAAATAAATCTTATCTATCTTTAATTTTTTATACAATAATCTCTTTAGTAATATTAATTTTTATTTGGGCAAGAAATATCATAAATATGTTAACAAGTATAAAATTAATAGTTACTATAATCATTCTAATAATAATAGCATCTATTTGGATTGTTTATTCTAGAAAAAAAGTAATTAATCGAACAATCCAAAAACAACTGGAGAAAAAATAATATCCACAAGTTACAAATTAGCTGGATGGAGAATGAGATTAAAAGCAACAGGCTCGCTAATTACTGGAATTCTTTTATTAATTTTAGGAATTATTTTAACAATTACCTTGAATTCACCAAAATCACTTATCCTTTCAGGAATAGGAATATTAGCAATTTTATTTGTATTATTACAATTCAAACTTGCAAAAAAGTCTATTCAAGGACGACTATAAGATTTATAAATCCTTCACTCCTTAAAATATTTATGAATTATAAAGAAATGCTTGAACGTGGAATAAAAAATTTACCTGAGAAAATAATTAAAACAGAAAGATTTGAAATGCCTAAAGCAAAAGGTCATATCCAAGGAAATAAAACAGTAATCATAAATTTCCACCAAATTGCACAAACATTAAGAAGAAATGAACAACATTTTTTAAAATATCTTCTAAAAGAATTAGCAAGTCCAGGAAAATTAGAAAGTAATTCATTAATTTTAGGAAGAAAAATCTCTTCCACACTAATCAACCAAAAAATACAACAATACACTGAATACTATGTAATATGTTCAATATGCAAAAAACCTGATACACAAATTATAGAAAAAGAAAATAAAACATATCTAAAATGTAGTGCTTGTGGCACCCAAACCCCAATAAAATGAAATTTTATATAAAAACCCACGAATCAATTAGATCATACGTAATAGCAATAGCTGATGAAAACCTAATTGGAAAAAAAATAAAGGATAAAATAATAGAAATAAACATATCAGAACAATTTTATAAAGGTCAACTTTGTAATGAAAAAAAAGCAGCAATTTTATTACAAGAATGTCCTAATATAAATATAATCGGAAAAAATATAATTAAACTTGCAAAAAAGCTAAACCTTATTAATGAAGAAAATATAGTTTATTTTAAAAATGTCCCTCACTGTCAAATCTACTGCATCTAAGCATTGTATGTATTATGAAGCAAAAATCCAGTTAAGACCATATAAACAAACAATCTATGATTTTATATATCAACAAATTAAAAAATATCCTCAAATTTGGATTTCAAAAGAAGAAAAACTAAAAACAGGAATAGATATTTATATTTCCTCACAAAAATTTGCCAGATCAACATTAGCTCCAAAAATAAAAAGAATATTCAAAGCTAAAGTAGTCATTTCCAAACAACTTTACGGTCGTCATAAAGATAAACAAACAGGAATATACAGAGCAACTGTTTTAATTAGAACCTAACTTCTCACTCAAATAAATTAACTTCACAAAAAGATCCAAAACTAATTATCAATTACACTCCTAAAATAACTAGTATCTAACTTACTAAATCCTAAATCAATATCAACTCCGCATCGCATTAATTCTCTTAAATAATAACCAGATTCTTTATCATTCCACCATTCATTACCATGCTTTTTCTTTAAAATATTAATTAATTCAAACACCCTAACAGAAGCAATTATATAACTTGGACAATAAATGATTTCTTCTGGTAAAATATGGTGTAATAACCAATAATTCCCGTTTAAATCCACACCCATATACTCTTTAATCAATTCTGAGTATCTAGAAGAAATCTCATCAAATTTAATTTTTCCTTCCCAATATTCTATTTTTACTAAAGAATTTGGAATATAAAACGCTAAAAAATACATTTCGTTTAGTTTTCTTCTTTTATCTAACAAATTAACATCTAAATTATATTTACTTAAAAAATTCTTATCAAAGAATATATTCTCAGTTAAAATTGAAAAAACTTCAGCAACAGAATTTGGAACAAAACTTCTTTTCCACCACAAAGGATTATCCATTACATAAAAATGTATAGCATGCCCTAATTCATGAAATACTGAAGAAAAGTCATTTATTCCGTTTTCTCTCTTGTACATAACTCTAACATCCTTTCCAGGATCAATGCCAAAACAACAAGCTGTCGCAGTCTTACTTTTTCTATTTTTATCATCTATTTTTATTTTTTTCAAATCAAAACCCATTTTTTTAAAAACTTGGTCACATTCTTTTACTGGATCATTTTTTATATTAAAATCATCAAATAAAACATTTCTAACATAATATAAATCATCATAATATTCAAAGCCTTTTTTAAATTTTTCTTGCATAAATAATTCTATTTCTCTGTTAAATTGTTTTTTAACATTTAATTCTTTTAAAACATTCTTTAATTGAATTTTAGTTAAAAAATTCTGTTCACAATAAGAATCAACCACATTTAAATTATATTTTTCATATTCTTTAGCAACAATCTCTGTTCTTTTTTTTACATTACTTTTAAGTTTTACAGATTTTTTTAAAAAATCGTCGAAAACTTCTTTCCTTAATTTAGGACTCCTAGAATTACTAGCGAACTGTCTCCAACTACTCCAGTTGCAATATTTATTCTTAATTATCATATTTCTATTCTTATAAAACTCTATATTTAATCTTCCTAATTTATCACTTAAACTTAAATCTAAACAATTCAAAAATAAATTTCTATTTACTTTATTTTTTAAAACTTTTTTACTTGAATCTGTTAAATTTTTATCTAATCTTTTAATTAATTGCTCATCATATTTTAAACCTGCGTTTAGCTTATACTCTTGAATGCCCCTTTTAACCATTACCTTTCTTAATTCTTTATCCCACTTAACTTCATTAAACATTAAAGTTACAATAACAAAATTCTTTAAAAATATATTCAAAATAGTCTTTTATCGATTTCTTCTAACCTAAAAACATACAAGTTCATAGATTCAGTAAAATTCAAACCATTATATCCTATCTCTTTTTCTTCTTTTTATCGAATAATTCCAGTAATCTCATTTAAAGTATAAAATAAATTTAAACTTTCAACATTTAAATTCAAATATATTTTCCACATATTTCTTCTAAAAGCTAAAATTAAATCTTTTACAAAAATAAGCCAACTGAGAAGGATTTAAAATTGCATAAATACAATGATCAAGTTGCATATTCTCATTCCTCTTTTCAAATTAATAAAATTAAGTATAGAACTAGTAATTGTCATTAAGATGTCTTAAATAATTAAAATTCTTCCTTCCCTCTTCACCCATAACTTCCATTACAAAATCATAAGTTCTTTCTACCCATAGTAATCTTTCTTCTATAGTTAACTTAGAAAATTCAATGATCTCTTCAATAGTAAATTCTCCTTGATCATTCATCTTTCCACCTTCTATATTTAATCAATTCTAAAGCCTTTAAATCTGACAAATCTTGTGGCCTGCCTGCTACCTTCTTACAAAGTATAAGATCATCTAATCCTAATAAAGGTATTTTTATAGATCTAAAAGATTTATATTCACAATTTAGTTTTGCAGATTCATAGGTTACAGGAACATCCAATAAAACATCTATTTCAGGATTAGCTTCTGAAGAAAGATTCAATGCTTTCATATTTTTCTGACTAATCCAAGAACTAACTAAATCTTTATCCTTTAAATCTAATAAAGAAATAGGAATTTTTGGTCTATAACCATATGGATCAAGAACTTTAACAAATCTTTCTAGATTCTCTTGAGTTAAATTTAGTAATAAATCTATATCAAAAGTCATTCTAGGAACACCATACAAAACACAAGCTTGACCTCCAGCTAAAATATATTCTACTTTTTGTTCTGTCCATAAATCTAACAAATTTACAAGTATCATAATTAAAATCCATTAAAAAACCATTTAAAGCTATCTAATCATTCTTACGTCTACAATAAAGAAAGATTTATAAATATAGTAGACGTATAATTATTATGGTATATACTGAAATTAAAGAGAAAAATAACAAAAAATACTATTACAGAACTATTTCAATAAGAAAAAACAATAAAATAACAAAAAAAAGAAGATATATGGGCAAAGATTTAAAGAAAGAAGAATTAAAATTAGCTGAAAAAGAAGCTGACAAAAAAATGCAATTACTAAATACTTTACTAACAAAAGAAGATCTAGAATTTTTAAAAAAAATCAAAGAAAAATACTCACAAGAACCGAAAGAAACCCTAGAAAATAGATATGAAGCATTTATCTCTAATTTTACTTATAACTCAACAGCCATAGAAGGTAATACAATAAATTTACAAGAAACAGCCCAATTATTATTTGAAAATATTACACCTAGAAAAACATTAAGAGAAATTAATGAAATTGTAAATCATAAAAAAGCATTTGATTTCTCATTAAGTTATAAAGAAGATATAAACAAAGAATTTATCTTAGAATTGCATAAATTAGTAGTTATTAATACATTAAAACCTGAATTAGAAACACAAATAGGCAAATTTAGAAAACTTCAAGTATTTATTAGAGGTACAAATTGGCTACCTCCACAACCAGAAATAGTTCCAAAAGAAATAGGCGCTTTATTAAAATGGTACACAAAAAATAAAGATGAATTACATCCTTTAGTCACAGCAGCATATTTTCATGCAGGTTTTGAAATAATTCATCCATTTGTTGATGGCAACGGAAGAGTTGGAAGATTATTAATGAATTTTATTTTGCATAAAAACAAGTTTTCAATGATTAGTATAAGTAACTCCACAAAATATGAATATTACAAATCATTAGAAGAAGCACAAAAAGGCAATTTAAAGCTATTTATAGAATATTTAATTAAAAATTTTAAAGAAAACAAATTATTTTTTTAATTACATCTACAATAATAAATAAATTAGATTTAATGTAGACACATAAATAGTAAAGCTTATATATATGGAATATATAGTTATATACGTGAAATAATATGGTACAAGCTATGATAAATATTGAAGAAAACACAAATAGAGTAATTAACATAGTCAAAGCAAAGTTCGGATTTAATGATAAATCTCAAGCAATTGACTTAATAGTAAAACAATATGAAGAAACCATTCTAGAACCAGAATTAAGACCAGAATATATAGAAAAATTAGAAAAAATAAGAAAAGGTAAGTACATAAAATTTAGTTCAATTGAAGAGCTAAGAAAAATAACGAGCTAAGAGGTTTAATGTACAAGGCACAAATAAGTGAAAATTTAAAAGAAATAATGAGCAAACTTTCTAAAAAAGACAAAACTCTTTATGAACAATTACTAAATAAAATTAATGAAATTGTTAATTCTTATAACATAGAACATTATAAAAATTTAAAATATAAATTAAAAGATTCAAAAAGAGTACATATTAACTATTTTGTATTAATATTTCAATTTAATAAAGAAAAACAAGAAATCAATTTTGATGACTTTGACCATCATGATAATATATACAAAAATTGAAATTCTAAAAGCCAAGTTTTAAAAAACTTTCTATTCAATCTTTAACAATGATAACAATAAAAGGGTATGAATTTGGGATTTTACCAATAACTAGCGCACATGATAGAAGAGCTATTCAATATAGAAACAAGATTATTGCAACATTAAAAAAAATAGGTGTATCTGAAGATGATATAATCTTTGAAGAAAGTATGGCTCTAAAGAATACACATGCCTCTGTTTGCTGGTTTATGGAAAATTCTCGTTTATATTATAATTATAAAAGAGCAAGAAATCATGTTGAAAATCTCTTTGTTGTGTCTAAAATAGTTGAATTTAAAGTTAATGATTTAATTGAAAACAAAATAACAATGAATGAATTCCTTGATGAATTTTCAGAAAATAAGGATATTGAAGAACAGCGTATTCAAGCTAGAGAAACATTAGGTGTAGATATTGATTCTTCAGATATTGCTCTTATAGATCAAAAATATAAAGAACTAGCAAAAATCTATCATCCTGACATGACTCAAGGGGATCTTGAACTTTTTAAAAAAATAAATAATGCTCATAAAATGCTTAAGAGGGAATTACTCTAGTTTGATTTCGATTAAACCTCTAATGAATAAGCTAATAAAGAATTTATAAAGTATATTTACAATCAAAAGACTAGTCTAAGAAATCCTGCCTTTTTACCTTTTCCGGTAAATATTTATCAGAAATAAAACTAATTCCTCTTGCACTCAAAGCTTGAATCTCTGCTTTAGCCTTCATTTGTTTAAAAGCCTTAAATTCTTTTTGCCAACCTTGATGATCTTTAAACCAATCATAACCTGATATTTGATTTAATCTAGCAATATCTTTTTCATTCAATTTAATTAAATTTTTCTGCAAACCATATTCTTCAACATCACTCACCCTTATACCTAAGTATTTTACACTAGGGATAGTTAACTGCTCACTCATGTGAGCTAAAGCAATACTTCCATATTTTACTACAGAATAAATATAGTGCCCCCAGCTATCGAGATCAGTTAATACATAAATAGGCATATCATGCTCAGTACTTAATCTCTGTAATAATCTTCTAATACCTCTTGTTGTCTGACCTTGTGAAGACATAATAATACAATTCTGTTTATCCCAATAACGATCTTCTAGAAGTCTTTCAAAAATTGCTGCCTTTTCCATGTATAATAAATATTTAGCATTAACCTTCTTAAATTCAATTTCTTCAACATTACTAGGAATACTCCAACCGCCTGAACCTAACTTAGACCAATCAATAGTATCCCCTCTATCTTCAATTACAACTTTCCCAGCAACAGAACCATTTTTATTAGCATTAACATTCAACTGTTCTCTAGAACAACCAGTAATTAATTCTAAATCCTCCAAAGCAGAATCAGTCTCAACTTGATCATCAACCATATTGATATTAGTATGTGGAATAGTTCTTTTTACTTGATAAAAAACATCTCTAAGAGATGCATGTTTTCCAACATTTAATAATTCCTTACTAACTGCAGCCACCTCTAATGTCTGCATAAATTTCTTAGCATGCCCCAAATTAAAGAATGACCTTGAAGCCATCTTATCTCCTAACTCCAATGTTCCTTTAGTTTTATTATAATTAATGTTGCTCAATCCTCTAACTGGTAAATTAATTGTTGGGTTCTCTATTTTATTTATCTGTTTAACTAAATCCTTACCTAATTCATCCAAGGCTTCTTTAGCTTTCTGCAAGGGTGATTTGTTTTTCTTCTCCATGTTCCATTTCTTTCCTTAATTTTTCATGACTTATCCCAACTAAAAGAGGTAAATTTTTCCTTAATCCTATCATTAATTTTTCATTTATCTTTTTAACATCATATTCACTTAATTTAGAAATTGCTACAGCAACCTCTGGAATATATTTCTCAAATAAACTTGCTCTCTCTTTTTGCTCCTTAATTCTAACATTCTTTCTTATGTACTTAGATAAATTTCTACCACAATCCTGTAAAGCCAATTTCATTTCTTTAATTATATCTGGATAGTGTGCAATAGCCTCTTTACTCTCTGAAGTAAAAGGCACCCAAACTGAAGCTATATGCACAACAAGAACACAAGGACCAGAAGGTAATGCACCTTTACTTTGATTTAAACCATAACTTCTCCAATTAGTTTCTAATATTGCTTTATTTATACCACAAGCACCCTGTTGATATAAAAGTGGAACTCTATTTGCTAATCTAATTACTTTAACCAAATCTTCTTTTTCTAAATCTCCTCCATAACACATTGAAACTTCAATCTGGAATGGTATACCTCTATAAACAACAGGACTTCTAGTGACAGCGGTATAAAATTCTGCTTGATATTCGTTTCTTAAACTCTTATCTAATAATTGCTCGCCTATTGGACTTAGACAGTCTGTAGGTGGTGCCATTATTTTCACTTTTTGCATTGCATCAAACAAATGTTCTACTTCATTCCTAGCTATTGTTGATGGTCTTGATTTCTCATATATTCCAGCTTTATCACAAATTTCTTTAGCAACTTTATCACTAACCCTACAAAATTCACTCTGTAAAAATCCAGAGATTGTAGAAGCTGAAGAACTCTTTAACATATTAATTAACATACCTAACTCAATACCATAAGGATGAGGTTTAATCTCTTTGCCTTGTTTAGGTAATTTATCAGTGGATCTAGGAAAAATTATTTTTTCGCCTAATGGACTCAAATATTCAATCATACAATGAGGATTAGCAACAGAAGTTTGTTTTAAAAATTCTTCAACACCCTTCTTACCTTTTTGATATTTAGCTTCTAATTCAATTTCTAATCTAACTCCATGTTCTTTATCCCATTCAACTTGCTCATTTTTAACAATCTCAGCTTCATTGGTATTAGTATTCAATTGCAAATAAAAATAATGTGCAGGATGATTCTTAGAGATTCTAGAAGTTATTTTAATACCTTTTCCTGTAGTCAATTGACCATACATTGCTGCAGCACTAATTCCAATACCTTGTTGACCTCTTTGCTGCCGTTTAGTATGAAACTTACTTCCATATAATAATTTACCAAAAATATTAGGAATTTGCTCTTTTATAATACCTGGACCATTATCCTCGACAATAATAATATATCTATCTTCTCTATCTTTAACAGCATATATTTCTATCTTTAAACTTGGTAAAATTCCTGCTTCCTCAGCTGCATCTAAAGAATTATCAACTCCTTCTTTTACAGTAGTCATTAATGCCTTTAAAGGATTATCAAAACCTAAAAGATGTCTATTCTTTGCAAAAAATTCTGAAACAGAAATACTTCTTTGATTCTCTGCCATTAACTCTGCTGCTACTTTTTCTGCCATTATCCTTGACAAAAAAATAATTCCTTTATAAAGTTATTCTCTTGAAAATAATATTAACTTGTGGTATAATAGTCTATTTAGAAAAAGAATCACTAATTTTTTTAGCAGAATAGTTTTTTATATCACAATGACCTTGAGCTGAGCTGTAAAGTTAACGTCACTTAAAGAATAAAACATTCCAGCATCAGTTTGGATATACTTTGGTTTTCTCTTGCTTATCGTTTTCTTGAGAAACTCTTGTGCTTCAACAGGATCTGCAGATAAGCTATAAAAAAACCAATAATAAATAAATATTCCAAAAGTACCTTTTTAAGGTACTACATAAACTTTATTAGTTAAACTAATTTATTTTAAACAAATGGTTGATGAGCAATATGCTGAACAAGATGTTTATGTAGATATGATTTCTAGATTGAGAGGGCTAGAGGGACAATATAATTTATTAAGAGATAGATTGCTTGTAATAAACCAGAATTTAATTTTACAACATAAAAAATTATCTGGAAATATAAATATAGTTGATGAAGATTTAAAAAAAATGAAATCTGAACTTTTTGAAATTACTGAGACATTAAGATATGTTGTAAAAGAATTGGGGCAATATGCCTCGAAGGGGGATATTAGGGTTTTAGAAAAGTATATTAATTTGTGGAACCCTATGAAATTTGTAACAGAAGAAGAAGTTATAGAATTAATTAAAAAACATAAAAAAAGAGGGTGAAGAAAATGGTTGATGGTCAAGATTTTGTAAATACTAAGGCAGGAACATCTGGTGGTTTAGATGCTCCATCTCCTTCTGGTGTTGCACCTACAAGTGAATGGCAAAATACAGAAAATGTTCAAGAAGAAATGCCTGTGGCTGTAACTACAGATATTAGTCCTCAAGGTAGTTCTGAATGGGGTGTTGCACAAGAGGCTACTCCTGGTCCTACATCAGATGTGGATGTAGACAGAATGCATGAATTAATTGAAGCAGTAGTAAATGAAAAGTGGGATGATTTAATGGGTAATTTAGGAAATTTAACCTTGTGGAAGGAGAGGGTAGATACGAATATCACTGCAGTTAAACAAGAATTGGTTAGGTTAAGTGATCGATTTGAAAATTTACAGAATTCTATTGTTGGTAGAGTGAAGATTTATGATGATACTTTAAGTAATATTCATGATGAGATGAAAGCACTTGAAAAGGTATTTGAAAAGATTTTAGAACCTTTAGTTATGAATATAAAAGAATTAGAAAGAATAACTCAGGATATGAAACATAATAGGAAGATTTAACTTTTTACTAGATCTACTAGATAGCGTACAACTACACCTGAAATGATTAGGATAAATAATGCACTTAGTATCCTTGGATGTGTTAGAGTTCTAAGGGTTTCACTTGTTGGTGTTTTTGTTCCGTCTTCAGAACTATATGGGGAGATGGTTGATTCAAACACTTGAGTAATTGCTATAAAGATAATTATAAGCATTATAATTAAAACTGGTGTTGAACCAATTAAGTCCCATACCTTTGCATAAGATTCTTCTTCAGTCTTTCCAATTTTAAAAAATAGGAATAGACCAAATATCATTAATAAAGCAATTACTATAAAAAATAGCCATGGAATTGTAAAAGATAAAATATCAATTAAATCTCCTATAAAAATGGTTAGTAAACCAATACAAAGGGCAGCTATTAGATTTAATTTTGTGTTATCTCCTAAAATTTTTATTTTGCTTAAGAATCCATAAGAGGCTACAAATATAAATAGGAATATAACAAATGGTAAAAAATAATATAAAGCTGAAACATCCATTATTGTGGCCATTTACTCTTTCACTCCGTCATTCAGGGCATCAACAAATTTTTTCCAACCACTTTCTCCTTTTCCTGGTTCTTTTTTGCCTCCGCTAGTAATCAAAAAATAGACTAGCAAAATAATTCCTACTAAAACACCTATTCCTAATAATTGTTCTTTATCGCTTTGAGAGAGGTTTAGACCAGGTATTGAAAGATCTGGAGTTAAGGATATAATAATTGCTATAATTGAAATAATAAAAGCCACTGCAAATACACTGCCTTGCAGTCCTTTAAATTCTTTTCCAGCGAGCATGGCAATGACTAAAAGACCCATCAATAAGATTATTATTAATAATGAAACCTTTGGTAAGAATGAATTTATTATATAGACTATATTTTGATTTACGATTAAAAGAAGACCAATAACTATGGCAACTAAAGCATTAATATTTGTTTTTGGTTTTGTTCCCTCTGAACCTAAAACTTTTGTTTTTTCTAATATAGCAAAGATAATTGCGAATATTAGTATGAATGGTAATAAATAATCATATATTCCCATATCTTGAAGGGATTCAACTATTGGACCAATATTAAAATTTAATGCCATTATTCTTTTCCTCCTTTATTATTACCTCTAACTACTAAGGCTATGGCGCCTATTACAACTAAAAGGAGAATCAAAGAGGTTACAACTGCCCCTGAAAAATTATTTAGAGTATAATTAAATGCGTATTCTAGCCAAGATTCTCCAGAATCTGTTGGAATTGAATCTAGAAAGATTAAAATAACTAGAAGTAAAACAACCATCATAAATCCGATTTTTGCTTTGTTGCCGTATGTTTCCATAAAATCTAATTCTCCTGTTTTAAAGAATGTACCTACTAACATCAAAAAAGATATGATGATGATGATTAGAAAAACAATATTTGGTAGAGCAACATTAATTGCGTTCACTACTTTATTTGCTGTTACGACTAAAAGGCCTATAACAAAGGCAACCATTGCATTGAGATTTTTTTTAGGATATTTTTTGCCTTTCTCATTTTCTTCAGACCCTAAAATCATAGTTTTTTCTAATAAAGCAAAGGTTACTGTGAAAACTAATAAGAATGGAAGAATAATATCAAATAAACCAAACTCTTTAAAAAATTCAATTGCGCTACCTAAAACTGTTGCTGCCATATTTCCCCTTTTATTAACCTATAATTTAGTTGATTAATAAAGGTTATGTTCTATTTGGCCCTCCTTTTTTATATACTCTAAATTTTCTTTTTTGTTTTTTATCAGATTTAGATTTACGTTTTGATGGAAATTCATAATCATCCATAGTGAATCACCCACCATTAAAAGGATAGGCTTCTAACTTCATAGAAGACACTTGCTCATTTGATTGAGTATTGGTTTCTTCTCCATTAAGGCTAATTCCTAGCCTTCCATATTTAATAATATTCTTAGCTGCATTTTCATCTCTATCTAAAATTAATCCGCAAAAACAATTATATATTCTCTCGGATAATTTTATTTTTTGTATTCTTCCACAAGAAGAACATTCGAGGTTATCATTCTCTACTTGCAATGATTTAGAATATACATTCTTCATTTGAGGTAACAAGCTTTTAAATCTAAAAGATAATTTGATAGTTCTAATTTAGTAAATCCACTATTTAACTCTGAAAGAAGTTCATTATAAGTTCTTCTGCAAATATCTAAAGATAATTCTAATCGTTTTTGTTGTTCTTTATTAGGGTATAATCGGAACTTATAGCTTATCATAATCAGAATAAGTATTTTTTATTTATATATTTTATGCATTCATGTCCACTGCAAAATTCAACCAACCAATAAATTAGTTGGTTTTCTTTTGCAATTCTTATAAAAATATAATTTTTATATTAAAAAAAGTTATTAAAGAAAAATTAAAAAGAATCTGGCATTTCCTCTATTGCAGGCATAGCTGATTTGGAGATTAAAATTATATTACCAATAGCTTTTACCATTTGGTGTGGTACAGTAACCCCTCTAGCACCACTTAATACTTTACTCAGTTGTGAATGCTTTGTGGATCTAACTCTCCAGCCAAATACTTTATTGTTAAGAAGAACTGATTCTTCAATATCTCCATAATAGTTGCCATCATCTGTATATACAGGCATACCAATTAAATCGGTTATTTTTAATGTCTTTACCATTTTTTCCTCGTTTTTAGTAATTTATTTATAGTTGTGTAGGTTTTTAAAGTTATGGAAGTATATAAAAATTTAGTTATTGTTGGAACATCTCATATTGCTAGACAAAGTCTGAATGATGTAGAAAAGGTTATTTTAGAAAAAAAACCTGATGTTGTTGCTTTGGAGTTAGATAAAGAAAGATTGTATGCTTTATTAAATAAAGACAACGTAGATAGAAGAGCGAAATGGGGAGATATAAGGAGAATAGGCATTAAAGGATATATTTTTGCTAGACTAGTTGAATGGATAGAAAATAAACTTGGTGAAAAAGTAGGTGTTAAACCTGGAGAGGATATGTTAAAGGCGGTAATGATTGCTAAAGAACATAAGATTAAGGTAGCTTTGATTGATCAAAGAATTGAGGTCACTTTAAAAAATTTGAATAAATATATTACTTGGAAAGAAAGGGGAAGATTTTTTATAGATGTTTTGAAAGCTGTTTTTGGTTTTGGTGAAAAGATAAATTTTGATTTAAATAAGGTACCTGATGATAAATTAATTGAGAAGATGTTATTAAAGGTGAAGGATAGATATCCTTCTTTGTATAATGTATTAGTTGTTGATAGAAATAAGTATATGGCAATTAGATTAAAAAAATTAATGAATAATTTTGATTTAATTGTTGCTATTGTTGGGGCTGGACATGTTGAGGATTTAATTGAAGAGGTTAAACTCTTAGAGATGTAAGATATTCTTGCATACTTTTTTCTTGTTGTTTTTGCTTTTCCAATTCTAATGTATTTATCTCTTCATTTAATTTTTCAAAGGATTCAATTAATTTTTTTAGCTCTAGTACTTTAGTTTCAATTTCTTCAATTATTTTTAGAATTGATTCTAAAATATTTAATTGATTTGTGGCTTGTATTAATAACAGTCTTTTATTTTTATCTCCTCTTAGAATGTTTCTTTCTTGGATAAAGGAGGCTATACAAGATTCTATATTTTTTTCTATTTCTTCTGTTTTTTTAAAAAAAAAGATCAATAGTTCTTGCATCTGTCTATAAAGTTCTAAAAGTGATTTCTCTGCTGGAATTATACCTCTGTTAAATTTGTCTATTTCTGGTAGGTGATTTCCTGCGGCTAATTTAGACTTTATTATTATTATTTTTTTTAAAGTTTCTATATCTTTTTTCTGTTGATCAAATAATTTTGTATATTCTATTTTTGTTTCGGTTAGGTCTTCTGTTTTGTAGTTGGATAGTGCCAAAACTGTTCTTTCTGTTTCGTCTGCATAATTATTTGTTTCTTCTTCATTTAAATCTCTTTGATTTATTTCTAAAGATTGATATATTTTTGTTTTTGAGAGGGTAGATCCAATTAATGATTTTATTATTTCTTTTGTAACTGATCCTGCTAAATTAGTTGTAACACTTTCTATTTCAGATATGGTTGTTGCTATTTGTTCGGTGGTAGCTGTTCTTTCATCTGTGTTTTCTCCAATTGCATCATTAAGTTGGATTGTATCTTTTAATATTTCTGTTTTATTTACTTCATTAACATATTCTGGGTTAGGCATTACCCTTCCATCCTTATCAGTTATTGTTTTTTTAGGTAAGTTTCTTTCTATATTTTGAATTTCAGCTAAATATTTTTTATTAGATTCTCTTATTGTATCTTTAATTTTTTTTCCTTTTTGGTTTTTTAACTTTTTAATTTCTATTTGTTGACCTAATTTTTGTTTTTTTCTTTCTCTTCTTGCACTTGGTGATAACCAGTTAATTATTCCTTTACCTTTTTCTTTTGAATTTAAGGTTCTATCGAATACGTAATGTTTTGATAGTTTTAATATTAAATAAATACCTACAATTATCGTGATAATTACAAAAATTATTGCTAAGGCGGCCATTTATTTAAACTTGATTTTTATTCTTTTTAAAGTTTCTTCTAAAGATTAAATTTTTAAAAGAGAAAATACTAGAGAGAATATGTTTCAAAAAAAGGAATTATGCGCTTATGTATATAGTTTGTTAGTTTTAACTTTTGTTTTTGGATTTGATGATGGTTCTGAAATTTTTGTTTTAGAAAATTGGTTAATGAATTTGCTAAAGGTGTTTTTTATGGTTTTGATAGTTTTTTTTCTTAAAGAATCAGGTCATAAGATTATGGCTAGGTGGAGGGATTGTATAGTAGAGTATAGGGTTTGGACAATTAGTAGTTTATGGTTTAGTGCTTCATCTAAATTAAAAAAACCGTTTCGACTAGGTATTTGGTTACCTTTGTTAATTAGTTTTTTAACACAGGGAGGTTTAGCTTTAACTTTTACTGGTGAACATGTTTCTAAAGGAATACGAACTAAAAGGGTAGGTAGAATTTGGACACATGTTACTGACTATGAAAGGAGTTTAATTTGTGTAGGTGGGTATATGATGCTTGCTGTTTTTTTGATTGTTTTGAATGTGTTGAATAAATTTTTTGGTTTTGATGTTGATCTGTTTGTTAGAATTACTTTTTTTATGGTTATTTTTAATTATATTCCTTTTCATAGATTAGATGGTAGTTATATTTTCTTTGGTGGTAAATTGATTTATGTAATTAGTTTAATTTTTGTTGTGTTGAGTTATTTATTATTTAGCGTAGGTCTAGGTTGGGGTGTGTTTATTAGTTTAGTAATTGCTTTATTAATTGCTGGAATATTATTTTATAGGTGGAACCAAGTATGAGGGGTTGGTTAATTGGAGGTTTATTTGGAGGATTATTGGGATTATGGTTTTATTTTGCTAAGATTTTAACTAATTATTATAATACTAAATTGTGGATGACAATGAATCCTACAGTAAATAGTCCTTATTTGATGTATACTTTACCAGATTTAGGGACTAGTTTTTTGTTATTTGTTATTTTAGTTATTTTTGGTTGTGTTTTTGGTCAATTAATTTTGTATCCTATTGAAAAAATAAGGATTTGGTATTTTAAAAGAAAATGGATAATGGCTAGGGGATTTTAATTTTCATCTAGGACTTTGTTTACTAAAAAATCTGCTACTTTTTGATAGATATTTTCCCTAGAAACGTTATGATAAATTATTTTTTTAAAATGTTTTTCATTAGCTTTTACTTCTTGCAATAAAGGGGGTAGGTGGGTGGCTTTTACTTTATATATTCCTTTGATTTGTTTAATAACCAACTCTGAATCCATATTAACTTCTACTTCTTTAGAATATTTTATTGCTAATTCAAGTGCTTTGATTAAAGATTTGTATTCTGCAATATTATTTGTTGCTATTCCTATGTATTCTTTGTATTCTTTTAATTTTTTATGATCTTTATCCCAGAGAACTATTCCTATGGCTGCTTTTCCAGGATTTCCTCTAGAACCGCCATCACAGTTAATGTAAATCATAATTATAATTTTAATTATTAGATTAAATAAGTTTTGGTTTTATTTCATTCTTCTTCTCTTTTCAGCTGCATCTAAATAGTTTTCTCCAGAGGATATTGGTTTTCCTATTTTCTTTTCTGCTTCTATTCTAGCATTACCTACAACTTCTCCGCTTTCTTTTGCTGCTTTAGAATAAAATAAAGGTTAATTTAATAATTCAGTAAATTTGAGATAATTTTTTAAAAAAATTTTTAAAAAGTTTGGGTCAAAATGCTCTGGCTTTGTTCTACCATCTCCTTTACTCATTATTTCGTATACTTTCTCTGCTGGAATTGCCTTTCTATATGGTCTTTCTGAGATTA
>Ga0209541_10000789_pt1 | contig 62946 bp, 87 predicted proteins | sample RifCSPlowO2_01_FD_184027 | JGI IMG/M metagenome (GOLD analysis project Ga0209541, IMG submission 184027) | Groundwater microbial communities from Rifle, Colorado - Rifle CSP2_plank lowO2_0.1 (SPAdes) (version 2) | ecosystem: Environmental > Aquatic > Deep subsurface > Groundwater | place... | reverse complement strand
AAACAACACAAATACTAATAAACTCTTATCTTAATAAATATTTTATGAATCAAAGAGATTCTAAAAGTGTTCTTCAAGCAACTCTTGGAGAAACTTATAGTTTATATGAAGGACTTGAAAAAGAAGGGTTAAGAGTAACAACAATTGAAGATTCTTTCTTAACTATAGAAGGTCTAATTAGAGGAGTTGATACATATCCTGCCCATTTACCTGGAGATGAACCACAGCAAGGGAGGAATTTTTCAGTTTATGTAAATAATGGGATTATACCTTTAATGACAAGATATGAAGGAGATAATCCAGTTTTTACTTTTGGTATTGTTACTCATAAAGTAGATGGTAAAACAAAAAAATTACAAGAATCAGATGCTGTTCTTGTGTCATTAGATGATTTATTTAAGATAACTGATTTTTATAGTAAAAATGATAAAAAAGTAAGATATGTTTTGTTAAGTTTAGAACAAGCTCAAGAAATTTTATCTAATGAATTATTATCTAATCAAACTGCTAGAAGAAAATACTTAAAAGGAATTGACGCAGATACAACTGCAGTTGAAAGTTATGAAGCAGTACTAAAACATGCAATATCAAAAGGAATTACAGATATACATATAGAACCTCAAGGTGAAGGAAAAAATCAAATAAGATATAGATATGATGGGATATTGGTAAAAGGAGATTATGAATTAACAGATGAAAATGTAAAAAAATTAGCTGCAATTATAAAAAATAAGGCAAATCTTAAAATGGATGAACATCACAGACCTCAGGATGGAGGTATTACTTTTTCTGAATCAGACATAAGAGAAAATTCTCTATTAGATGGTTATAGTTTGAGAGTTTCTGTTATGCCAACAGTTTTTGGAGAAAAAGCAGAAATACGTTTATTAAAATCAAAAGAAATAGAATACAAATTAGATAATTTAGGATTACCATCAAGTATTAGATTTCAAATAAGAAAAAAAATTGCAGAACCTCATGGATTGGTTTTAGTAACAGGACCAACTGGTTCAGGTAAAACAACTACTCTTTACTCAATACTTCAAGAATTAAATGATGGAACAAGAAATATTTCAACTATAGAAGATCCTGTTGAAATTGTTCATAATGGAATGGTACAAACACAAGTTAATAGGGCAGTAGGTTTTGATTTTTCAGAAGCTCTAAGAGCTTTACTTAGACAAGATCCAGACGTAATTTTAGTTGGGGAAATAAGAGATAAAGAAACTGCAGAAGCTGCAATAAATGCAGCAAACACAGGGCACATGGTTTTTAGTACAGTTCATGCAGATGATTCTATTTCAACATTACTAAGGTTACAAAGACTTGGGGTAGATCCAGAATATCTTGCTTCGGGATTAAAAGCAGTTTTATCACAACGATTAGTTAGAGAACTTTGCCCTGATTGTTCAGAGGCATACAATGCTCAAGAAGATTTAAAACATCTTTTAGGAGCAGATCATTTTAATTCTGAAATATGGATTAAAAGAACTTCAGATTCAAAAGACTGTAGACATTGTGAAGGGATTGGATACAAAGGAAGATTTATGATACCAGAATTATGGATTCCTGAAGATGTTGAAAGAGAAATGATTCTGTCAAAAGTTGCAAGTCATGAAACATATTTTGCAGAAGCAGTAAAAAGAGGATTTGAGCCTTTAGTTTATAATGCTGTTAAAAGCCTTATAGCAGATAAAACAAGTATTGATGAGTTATTGAGAGTTGCAATTACAGAAGATGAATTTTTAAGAAGGGGAAAAATGATTGGGCAAAGTCTAACAAAATATGTAAACAAAATAGCTGAACTAAGAGATAAAAAATAATTTAAATAGTTAGTTTTTTTAGGTTGTTGATGTTAAATGAAATAATACTTTCAATAATTCAGGCAGTAACTGAATTTCTGCCAGTTTCAAGTTCAGGACATCTAGCTCTTTATGAAAATATTTTTTCAAAACCAGATTTATTTTTTATAATATTCTTACATCTGGCTTCTTTATTAGCAGTAATAATATTTACAAGAAAAGCAATTTTACACCTTTTAACTTTTAATAAAAGTGCAAGAAAATTATGGTTATATCTAATTATTACGACAATCCCTGCAGCATTAATTGGTTTTTTATTTAAGAATTATATTGAGTCTGCTTTATCATCTTTATTATTTTTAGGAATTGCATTTTTGTTTACAGGAACAATATTATTATTTACTAAATTTACTAAGAAAAAATCTGAGTTAAATGTAAAAAATTCTATTATTATAGGTTTATTTCAGGCAGTAGCATTATTTCCAGGAGTTTCAAGAAGTGGTATGACAATTTCTACGGCATTATTTTCAGGAATAGAAAAAGAAAAAGCTGTTAAATTTTCATTTCTGCTTTTTATTCCATTAGCTATAGGTGCTTTTGTACTCGAAATAAAAGATTACTTATCAAATAATATAGAGATGAATATCCCAATAATAACACTAGTGATATCATTCCTAGTATGTTCTGTTTTAAGTTTATTATTTCTTAACTTACTAACTTACATAATAAAAAAAGATAAATTCTGGATGTTTTCAATATACTGTTATATTATAGGCATAATAACCCTGATACTTTTTATCTTAGGTTATTAAACAACTTATGTTTGTAAAACAGGATAAGAACTAAATCTTTCCCAAAGGGATCTCATTTCAGCAAAATAAGCTTTTGAATTTTCACCAAGCCTTCTATTTATCATTGCTACATTATACTCTCTTACCATCTTTCTATGTGCACGTAATCCCCATACACCATTAATACCAAAATAAAATCTAAAATTTCTATTTCTAACAGCATGTGCAAACTCAATATTTTCTGTCATAAAACATTCTGCACTCATTATACCTATAGAATCTCTAAGTAAATTAATAAAATCTGCATCTCTTGAAATCAAAGTAGGAGTTTTATCAGAATATATTAAATTATACATTAAAGCAGCTGCTAGCCTTTCATCAGTATCTTTAGATAATCTTGGACCATGGAATGCTCTTGTCCTTCCTGCAAGAGACATATCTTTTTTCCATTTATAATCATAAAAATCAAAACCAAAGGACACATTTGTAAGCTTCAAAATATCTACTAAGGTTTCATATTTAGGATCTAAAAGAGGTAATTCAGAACTTCTTGCAGCATTATAAGCTTCTTGAATGGCTTCTCTAGATAATTTTAATTTATCATCTAATTTAATTCTACCTCTAGAAATACCTACACTTGACTTTATCCTTTTGGACATTTTCTCCAATGTAACTAATGGTCTTCTAATTTCATCGCTAACTTCATGAATTGTTGCAACATGAGTATGATTAAATATTTGGGCAGCTTTGTGATAATCTTTAATAAACTGGTCAAGCATATCTTCTCTCAAATGTGAATAATCATGAATAGCTATAAAACATCTGGGATAATGGTATCTAAAATCAAATGCAGAAGAATCAATTATTGCAAGTTCATTTGAATCAAGTACTTCACTAAGTGTTAATTGCTGATGCATCACTAAGTAGAAAAGCCAGCACTTTTAAAGATTGCTATTCAATTTACTAAACATTTTTTCTTCTTCAGATATATGCTTCCTAACTTTGTCTATGAAAAATCTTATATCGGTATCTAGAGTTGCTTTTACTTCTGAATCATTTCCTGAATTTATTGCGTCTTGAATAACTTTTTTATGCCCTCTTAATTCTTTATGTTGTGAAAGCATTTTTTCTACTTTATCATCTCCAACAATTTTACTTAACAAAGCATCTTCTTTTTCTTCATGAGCATCCCAAAAATTAAACAGTTTTTTAAATATATGGATTAAATTAGAATAGTTAATATCTTCTTCATCAATAATAGTCTCTATTTCAATTAATTCTCTCTCAATTTTAATATGCTCTTTTTTAATAGCTTCTATAGAAGTCATAATTAATTAAATCTATAAAAATATATAAACTTATGCTTAGTGTCTAAGTTTATGAAGATTTTTTTTAATTCTTCTTTTCTTAGCAAACCTATATATTAAAAATATGATTACTGGTATTATTACTCCTATAATAAATGTGGTTGTTGACTCTATACTTCTCCCTGATTCTATTTTAGCCTGAAAATGGGCTGGATTAAATTTTACTGCTTTTTCCACAGTTCTTCTTACTCCTACCTGGTCTGTATAAAGTATATCTAAAGTAATTTCCCCTTCTGATAAATCTGCTTCAAAACTAGCTACATCTTCTTCATTAGCTCCTAAACTACCTACAATACTTCTATCTGCACCTATTATTTTGATATTACTTTGATCAGGTATTTCAATAGTAAGGGCTTCCACATCATTTTTACCAGAATTTAATATTTCAAAAACTAGTTTTTTTGTAGTATAAGAATAATCTTTAACATTAATCTCAAAATCAGTTCTAGAATCTTTAACACTTATATTAAAATTTCTATTTTGGTAAAGATTATTATTTGTATTTGTAGTAAAAAACCTTACATTTAAACTATTGTCACCATCAACAGCATTTTCATCAACTCTTAACTTATAAGGAATAATTAAACTTGAGTCATAATCTTTTGCATATGTTCCAGATCTAACAGTTACCTCATTATTAATTCCCAGGTCTAATGAAAATGGATAACTTTGTAATAATTGAAATGTGACCAACCCACAAGAAGGATCTTCAAGTCCAGTCAGCTGAAAAACAACTTTAACATAATCTCCAGGAAGAGCTGGATAAGGATCTTGATTGATTAATTTAACATCTAAAATACAAGCACTAACTAAAGAAAATAAAAATACAAAAAATAAAACAATTAATAAAAATCCTCTTTTCATATAATCATATAACAAAACTTATTTTTAAATCTTTACGAAAATTATAAATGCCCCGTTGAGGTAGAAATTCCCCTGATTTTATTCAAATCCCATGTTGGGCATAGATTTAGTTTCGATGCCCTGCTAGGGGTTGTGCATTGAATTATTTTTCAAGTTATTTTCTTGTTCTTTCCTCTGTTTATGATTATTAATTATTATAAGTCGTTGAAGTTTATCTATTTTTCTATTTCTTAATTATTTCTTCACACTTGTTGACAAAATCATAAGCATCTTTTTTTATTTTCTCTGCAATGGATTTTGTCGTTTGTTTTGTTATGCTGTATTGAGCTATTTCTCTTTTATGTCTTGCATCAGAAAGCTTTTCAATTTCTTCTTTATGAAACATTGCTGATTTAAGCAACAACAAAATATCTTCGTCTAAGATTTTCTTTTTAACAAAAAATTCTTCTAATACACATAAAGTTGCTGTATGATTTTTACTTCTATAACCTATTTTAGCTAATAGCGAGATTGCAGCAGTATACATTGCATAATATCCTGTGACGACAACCCATTCATTTGAATCATAATCTTTTGGAGTTTTAAGCAATTCCCTTGCTTTTTTATTATCATTTAAATCAAGTAGAATATTCATTGTCACAAGATTATTTCTAGCTTTTTCTAAATATCTTGGAGCAAGTTCTTTAACTTCATTGTCCATTATCAATTGTTTTTTCTTTAGATACCAATTAATTTTTCTCATTTTTATACATCCAATAATAATATAAATCATCCCCTCGAAATACTATTGAAAAATTCTTTAAAGACCTCCAAAGTTCTGGATTTTCTATTTTAATTTTAGGAAATTCCTGCCATTTTACAAATACCGGCGCAAAGTCTAAATTGTACAGATGCCTTAAACCATATATATCATTTTCTTTATTCTTTTTATCGGTTACAATCATTAAATCAACATCACTTTCCTTAGTTTCACTTCCCTTTGAATAACTTCCAAAAAGAATAATAATCTCAAATGGTTGTTTTTCGAGTTCTTTTATTGCTCTAAAAACTTTAGGATTTTTTTTCTTAAGTTCAATTATTCTCTCCAGCATATAATGATCGAATCCAATTTGAGCATATAAACTTTGTAAATCAAGAGAATAAACTAAAGTTTTGCCCACTTTTTCTTCTTTTACAATTCCTTTTTTTACAAGAGATTTTAACGCAGTATTGACCCTTTCATAAGAATAATCTATCCTTTTTTGAATCTCCTTTATTGTCATTTCTTCTGCCTCTGGAAAAAAAGAAGCGATGATGGTCCCTTCTAACATTGATAACTCCATAGTTCCAAATGAACCAAATCCATGCATTTGTTTTCTTTCCAATTTTATCATTTTCTATCTATTGATTTATCTATAATATTACTGATTTGTCAGTATTTAAATATTTTGTCCTCAGCTTACACAAAATTATTGGTTAAGAATATGATGGCTCTGCATTGCCAGAAGACCATACAGAGCATATATCAATATTTCTAAAGGATAGAAGTTTATAAGACTTTCGCGAGGGATTGCTAATTTTTGTTTTTTCTTTCTTTTATGAATATGATTATTTTCTATTTGATTGATAATAACTTTGTAATTCTTTCCAAGATATTCTTTCAGCCCAGTTTGTAAACGGCGGATTTGTCAGAATCATCTCTTTCTCTTTTTCACTTCCTGAATAAGTACCTACTCCTTCAGCTAATACTTTGACATTATAACCTCTCCAACTTAATTCTTGAGCAGTACAAAAAACACAACAATCTGAAGTTAAACCAATAAGAACTACAGCATCTAAGCTGTCTGGTTTTCCAACTATGCACCAATGGGAGACATAGATCATTTAGTATTTAGTTTATGAAAAGAATTACTTCAATTCTCTTTTTATCTTTAACATTTTATTTTTTAAATCTGGAAGATCAATCTTAACAATACCCCAAACAATATTTAAGTCGATACCAAAATAATGATGAATCATCTTGTCTCTTGTACCTGCTATTTCTCTCCATTTAACTTCTGGATGTTTGTTCTTAAGAATTTCAGATATATTCTTAACAGCTTCTCCTATGACTTCTATCTCTCTCACAATAGCACTTTGTTTTAATCTGTCTGATATTAATTTTTCTTTATCTATTTTATTTGAGAATATCTCTATCGCATTGATGCTATCTAAAATATGTTCAATAAATACTGAATCGTCTTTCATAGTATTCTTATCTCTTGATTTAAAATCTTACTTTTAAGATATGGACTTAACCCGTTATAACTCACCAAATCAACCTTTTTCTTTAATTTATCCTCTAGTTCAAACTGAATTCCAACAAATCCGAACCCTATTCCTTTCGGGGGTTCTACCAAAATATCTATATCGCTATTTTTTTTCTGTTTTCCAATGGCATAACTTCCAAATATCCCTGCCTTTTTTATGTTATTTTTCTTTAAAATTTTCTTTATTTCCGGAGTGATTTTATCTAATGCGTTATATTTTTTTCTAATGTTCAATCTTTCATCTGCTAAGTTTTCTTTTATCGCCAATTTCTCTTTTGACATATCTCTTCCAAGATAAATTCTTTTTTTTCTGAATTTCTTGCCCTCCCTGATACTTTTAACTCTATAGTAATATTTCTTCTCATTTTTTTCTTTCACTTCTGTATAAACCATAAGAATTATACGGGCACATTATTTATAAACCTTCCCGTGTGGACGTAATGCCCCAGCCGAGGGTGGAAATTCCCCCAATTTTATTCAAATCCCATGTTGGGCATGGATTTGTGTTCTATGCCCCAGGAGAGGGTTGTCATCTTCAAGCTAATTCTTGTTTTTCCTCCGCTTTCGTGAATATAAATTTAATAATAATCTTCTAGTTGTTTGTTAATCTCTTTTTCAAATTCTTCAAATGTTTGAAAACCTATTAATTGTTTATAGTTTACATAAAAGGTTGGAGTTCCTAAACTCATACTTTCTGCAATACTCTTTTCTAATTCTACAGCCTTCTTATATTTCCTATCATCTAAACATAAGTTGAATTCTTTTTCGTTGAGCCCTATTTCTTGAGCCCATTTTTGATAATTTTCAAAGTTATAATTTTCAAAAGTTAGATTTTGTTGATTGATGAATAATTTATCATGCATTTCCCAAAATTTTCCTTGTTCTTGAGCACATTTAGCAGCTTCAGCTACCTCTATTGCCCTTTTATCTCCAGGGTTATAAGTATCTTCATAAGGAAGACCTACCCAAAAAAATTGTACTGCTCCTTTATTTATGAATTCATTTTCTAATCTAAGAAGGGTTTCATTAAAAAATTTAAAGGAGTATTCTGTTGTAAAATCTCCAAATTCTATAATTGTAATCTTTGCATTGTCATCTCCTTTTTTTGGTAAACTCTCTAGAATACTTTTATTTAATGCTGGTTCTTTACAAGCTTCTTCTCCTAGTAAACGGCATCGAGATTCTGGATCATACTCGCATATATCCCATGGTAATTGGATATCTCTAAAGTTAGAGGCTTTGCCATCACATCTGATTTCATATCCGACATCAGTAACCATTGTATGCCATTCATATTTTTCTCCATCACAATCACAATCTTTGATTAATCCCATATACCCACAAGTTCCAAATCCACTTGCACTATGCCCACAGAATTCTCCTCCTCTTAAGTCTACAAAAGGTTCAAATTTATTATCTTCTCTAATATAAATAAATAAAACTAAAAGAAAGATTATTCCAATAATCCCTATTGCTATTTTAATTTTTGTTTTCATTTTTCGCTTCTCCGTTGGGGATTTTCACATTCCACAATTCACTGCCCCACCCACGATTCGAATAATCTTTTGTTTATGCACCAATGGGGCATAGCACATTTTACGCATGAATGCCCCCGCCGGGATTCGAACCCGGGTCTCAGCCTCGAAAGGGCCGAATCATTGTCCCCTAGACCACGGAGGCATAATATTACACATAGTTTAATAGTTAAACTACATATATCAAAATTAGACCAAAAAATACTTTTTAAAACTAACTATTACTGATTACTTTTCAAACTTAGTCATTCTTTCAGAATCACTAAAAGGAAAAGGCCTTTTGTTAGAAACAAAAGTTAAATATCTTATATATTTGTAAGTTTCAGTATTCCAGTATTCACAAATATCAGCTAATCCTTTATTTCTTTTTCCAGAAAATACAACAATTATCCAATGGATAATTCCTAAAACATAAATTAAAATCTTCCAAATACTAAGAATAATTCCTGAAATAATTGCAACTATAATTCTAAACCATGCTTCTTTTCTCTCACCCATTTGTTTAGCCATTTTAAAAAATTAAATTCTCATACTTTCTGCATATGCTCCAATAATTGGGACCTCTCTTCTCTCACCAGATAAAGCATAAATCCAGCTCATTATCCAGAATATAACACCAATTATATATACAATAGCTCCAATAAACTGCCCAATAAAAGGTATTATTGAAACAACTGCACCTATTACAAATATAATAAATATAAGAAGAGATTGTTTAGCATAATACATTACATACTTATCATCTTTCCACAAAAGTATTGCAAGTATAAACCCAACTACACTAAGAAATGTAGCAATAAATGCAAATAACTTTGAATTATCATATAATCCTTCAGATTTTTTTACAATGGACTTCTTTACAACTCTCTTTTTTACCATTAATAATTAAAGTGAAAAATCATATTTAAACCTTTTGAATATATTATATGAGCCTGCGCGGATTTGAACCGCGGACCCCTGGCTCTCTTAGACTTTCCTATGAGAGCATTTCACCCTTGTGGATGAGAGTCATATAAGACCAGTGCTCTAACCGGGCTGAGCTACAGGCTCGTATCGAGACTTAGCTCTTACCTTTCCTACTTAAAGGAGAGTTCATAAAGAGAACCTTGGTTCTTTTTATTGAGCTACAGGCTCGTATTACTTTTTTAACAATAAAGTGTATTTAAAAGTTCTTCTAATAGATTTAATCAAAAATAATGTTAAGTATTCTTTTTTAATTTAACTTTTTATTTTTTTATTCTTTTAAAACTAGAGTTTGAATATTATTCTTTTTAGTTATCTCACTTATTAGATTATCTTTATCTACTATAAAATTTAGACTTTCATTATTTCCAAAAACTTTTATGTTTTTTGTAGATATGACCTTTCCAACACCAAAGTCTAAAATACCTACATCATAATCAAATATTTTCTTATCTCCATTATAAACAGTTAATGTAGAATTTTTAGCCTCATCCAAACCAGCATTCATAACAGTAACAGTAAAATCAAGTAAAAATCCTTTTTTAACAGCTTCTACTCTTGTAATAGTTAAATCGGGAAGTGTAGAATATTTATATAAAGAGTTTATTCTTTCAATTAATTCAGGAGTTATTTGCTGTTTACAATTAGAAACAGGATACATAATAGAATCTTTATTTGATGAATGTCTAAAACCTAAAACATGAAGTATTTCATGTATAGCTACAATGGGATTTTGACAATCATTATCTTCATAAAGCAAAATTGTTCCGTTAAGAATAACATTAAAATTAGAAGCATTAACAATATTTGTTGGCCCACCCTCGCCAGCTATAAAATGCCTTTCATCTATTTGAGGAACATCTTGCGAACAGCTGACAAAAATTTCTCCGTTTTCTTTTTCAACAAAATTAAGACTAGTTGCATTATCTAAAATCTCAAATGCACTAATTGCATCATTAGCTCTTTTCTCAGTACAGGTCGCATCAATTGAATAACTAATTATTTTTTGTTTAAATCTTAAATTTTCGTAAAACATCATTCCTTGAGGATAATCTTCCTGTCCAGGTATATTACTTACAATAGGTAATTCTTGGTTATTCAGAACTTGAAAAGGAATATCTTCACTAAGATATGACTGATAAAACAAAATCCAGACTAGGAAAAGCATTACAATAAGTATCATAAGAAAAAGGCTATAAAGAACTTTGCCAAACATAAACAAAATAAGGAAACTAATCTTTTAAATCTTCACAATAGACAAATAATAAGGTTTAAAAATCACCCCGCTCTAAAAAAGATAACACAAGCCTTGGTAGTTTAGTGGCTAAAATACATCCCTGTCGCGGATGAGTCCCGGGTTCGATTCCCGGTCAGGGCGTAATTCTACCGAACCTGGTTTTAATATCGAGTATTAATGCCCTAGTTAATACTCTCCCAAGATATAAAACCTAAAAAAGATGGTAGAATTGTATGGTAAGAAGAAATATGTATGGAAGTGAAGAAAAACTGCAGAGCTTCCTGTCTAAACATGAAAATAGCACTATAGAGGGCATATCTAAAGAAATATCAGATCTAATAATCCAATTTGTTAAAGATTTTAGAATAGGTATTAACATTTCTCCACAAAGTAAAAAAGGTCCTAGAGATGCCCATAGCTTAAATAACAAAAGACAAAAGCTGATATTTGTTTTTAGGAAATTAAATGAAAGAGGCATAGATTCTATAACTAAACTAAAAGAAGAAGACTTGCATAGGTTATTTGCAGAAATGAGAACTGGCATATTACCAACAAAAAAAGGGTTGCCATTTAAATCAGCAGGAGATTATGTTGTAACCTTTAAAACATTCTGGCATTGGTATCAAAGAGTTACTAAGAAAAATAAAAAAGAAATTATAGAAGATATAACAGTAGAATTAGATAGAAGAGGTGAAAAGCCTAAATTTGTATACTTCACAGAACAAGATTTTGAAAAACTAGTAGAAAAGGCAAGTTATGACATGAAACCTATTTTAGCCTTAGCATTTGATACTGGCTCAAGACCAACGGAACTAATGAACATTAAGGTATCAGATTTTTCTAAAGATTTCAAAGAAGTTGCAATTAGAGAAGAAACATCAAAAACATTCGGAAGAAAAATTAAACTAATGCTATGTTCTGAGCAGATAAAAAAATACGTTGAGTTATTAGGATTAAAATCAGATGATTATGTTATACAAAAATCTCAAAATATGATTAACAAAGAGTTAAGAGAACTAGGTAAAAAAGTATTAACAGCAGAACAAATAAAATTCAAAAGTCTGGCTATGTATGACTTTAGGCATAGTTCTGCATGTTACTGGGTTGTAAGATATAAAAGTGAAGCAGGATTGAAATACAGATTTGGTTGGAAAAAAACTGATATGATCCATTACTATACAGAATATTTAGGTATGAAAGACACAATAACAGAAGACGACATGTATGTAGACATAACTAAAGTAGAACTAGAAAAAGAAGTTGAAAAACTAAAAGAGCAAACAAAAAGTATGGAAGAAATGAAATCATTTTATGAGCATTACAAAAAACTCTTCCAAAGAATGCAACAAAATCCAGACAAATACTTTATTGCCTCAGACGGAGACATCTGCCATGCTGAATTAACTGCTGACGGTCAGTGGATTGATTAATTTACATATAAATAACATCACTCTACTAATACGAACTTAGAGTTTTTATCTCTCTTATATGAACATTTAGTTGGGTAATATCCTGTTATCTCACCAAAAAAATTACTTATAAAACCAGAAATAGAAGCACCATCATTTTTCGAAATATTATAATTATAAGAAAATCCGCTAACAGAAGTGTTTACAATAAAATAAACTCTTTCACCAAAGTAATATTGAGGATTATTTTCACTTGCAGTAAACTTAAAAAAAACTTCACTTCCATTTATTGTATTATATGGCTTCTTTGTTTCATTAGAAATTGTTAAATTCTGTCCACTAAAATGCAATAATAAAGATGACTTAGTTTTTCCAGAGTTAGATACACCTAATTCTACATAATTCTCAATATTACGATTTTCATATTCCAAACCATATGTTTTTGGGCATTCATTTAACTTATATCCAACTTTAGGTCTATCTGTAGTACCTATCTGAATTGACCAAACAATCAAAACTATAAAAAATCCGGTAAAAATTGCAAATAACCATGGATTAGGATTTCTTACCATAATAGATTATAAAAAACTAAATTTTATAAGTTTATCTCTTTTCACATAACACCTAAAACTACTGTCTCCTGGATTAAGGCATTTAACAAGTTTAGCTTTTTCCATGTCTAGTAAAACTCTACTAACAGAACTTCTATGTTTACCTATTTCTTTTGCTATTTCAGTAGCAGTTTTAGTTTTATCTAATTTTGACCATACTTGTTGTCTTAGCTTACTTTTCTTTAGAAATATCTCTAATCTAAGCTCTTTTTTCATGATACATAGGCGTAACAATTATTAAAAAGTAAGAGTAACAGAAGCGTAACAAATATCAAAACCTTTAAATACAATAGGTCTTATATATTACCGATGGTAAAAGAAGGAAATTGGTTTAAAAGACACTGGATAATTTCCACTATCTTAGGTATTATTGTAATTCTAATAGTCATTGGAGCTTTTTTACCAGGAGATTCTTCAAGTAATGCTCAAAATAATATAGATAATACAAAAATTAATTCAGAAGCAGACTATGGGGATTTCATGTCTACACAATCAAATAGATTAGAAGTAATAATGAATGGGGCATCTTCAACTTTTACTAAACTTAGTAATGATGATATTTCACTTAAACAAGCATCAGATTTAATTAAAACTTATAAAGTAGAATTAGAAAAAGTAAGAATAAATCTAGTGAATTACGAACCTCCAGAAAAATATAAAGATATCCATACAAGATATATTAAAGCTATTGATTTAATAATAGAAGCCATGGATTTGTATTCAAATGGTATTTTACAAATTAATGCTGATTTAATCGAACAAGGAACACAAAAAATAAAAGAAGCAAATTCAGAAATAAGTACTATAACAGAATTTATAAAAGTAACAGCATAAAATTAATAATTCTATTTGATTTTTACTTCATTTTTACCTATGGTAAAACTCAAAATCCTTTGAAATCATAAGAGTTAGACCCTAAATTGGGAAGAAATCACGATCCATGACTGTTTTTCTCTTATCTGCCTTAGCTTTTTCAACTGCTCTAGCTATAACTTCAAAAACAGCGTATTGTAAGAAAAGCCAAGCTTTATCACTCATTTTCATAGTTTTATCTATATGTGTAATAACCTTCTTTACCTTATACTTAACAACTATTACGCCATTATGTGTTTCATCACTTGGCTTTAAGTTTCTAAGTTGTTCTGCTAGTTCTTTTTGATACTTTTCTATTGTTTCTTTATCCATTTTATTAATTTATTATTTTGTATATATGAAATCATTAATTAATAAGTTTGTAATAGCCAAATCGTGGATTCTCTAATCTTTCGCTGTCTATTAATAATTTCAAAGCATTGGTTATAGTATTTCCTTTAAACCTAGAGCCATGAGTTTCGTTTAGATATATTTCCAAATCTTTTCTCTTAAATTCATTAACACTATCAGCAAAAACTATTATTGCCTCAGCACATTCCTCAGCTAAATATCTTTTTTTATCTTCTTTAGCTTCACCTTTATATACTAACTTCAAAGAATCTTCAGATTCACTCCAGATAGCCTCAATTTCAAATGCCTTTTCTTCTTTTTTATGAAGATTAGACTTAACATGCTCCACTTCAAACAAACTATTATCCTTATAGCTAAAAGATAGCATATTCCTCATAGAAGCAATAATCTGTGAAGAACCTCTTGCTTTATTCATTTTATTATTTAGTCTACTGCTTTCATTTTCCTTACCTTTATGGTGTATAAAAACAAAAGAAACATCATTTCCTTTAATTATCTTTTTTATTGAATTAAGGAATACTGAATTTAACCTAGAATCATTTTCATCATGTGAAATAAATTCTCTGTAACTATCAACAATAACTAAGTCCATTTTATTTTCTTTAATAAACCGACTAATTTCAACTAGAACATCTGTTGGATTACCACCTTTATCACTTATCATAGAAATAGGATTATAATAAAAAAAGCTACTAAACAACTCATTTTCTTCTGTAAGAGTTAAATTCATGCCTTTAGATAATATTTTAATTCTTCTCTGCATCTCTCTTTCATCAGTTTCGTTATCAAGATATAATACTTTTCCTTTTACAGTTTCAAATTTATCAAATAAAGGCTTACCTAAAGCTATACATAAACCTGCATGAATAGCACACCAAGATTTATAGGACATTGGATTACCAAAAAACATAACCAAACTATTATCAGAAACAAATGGCTTAATATACCATTTTACTGGTGGAAACCTCTTTAGTACAAGTTCGCCTACAGACACAGGTCCAGATGTGTTCATGTCCAATCTAAAATCAAATTCACCAACAGTTGGATATCTTTCAACACTATGATTATTTTCATCAGCCCACTTATTTAATTCCCATTTATTGTAATCCTTGATTTCACCTTTAACAACCTTATTTACCCATCCCATAAACTCACCTATTTCTTTACCAGGGCAATTTCTTACTATTTTCCTAGCTATACCTAAAATCTCTATATTTGACTTACCACTTTTAACAAGTCCTATGGCTAAATTCTTAAATAAAACATCATTTCTTCTACCTTCAGTTATTTTATTGTTTAAAGCATATTGTAAAAATGGGTCTTTATCAAACTCATTAAAGTCTTCATTTTCTAGTGCACCTTTATCAAAAGTATCTACTTTCACTCTAAGCTCTTCCTTTGCTTCATCAAGTAAATCTCTACAGAAAATACTTTTACTTATAGAATTCTCAGAACTTCCACTATACTCTCCGGAAGTGTAATGGGTTTTATTAATTAAAGTCTTAAAATGAGGTCTATCTTCTACAGCTATCCATTGTTTTTCAGAAGTTAATCTAGTATCTCCTCCAAAAGATTCTATAAACTTCTTCCTAAATAAATATCTTAAATCATCATTTAATTCTGGCAAATCAGTAAATAAAACATGTAAATGATAACCTTTAGAACCAGTCTTGTAACTATAATAGCTAATCTTGTGTTTATACAATTTAGATAAAATATCAAAGTATAAATCAGGGTTTTCTAAGTCTATTACTATTTCATTTGGTAACTGTCTTCTAAGATTAAATTGCATAAGCTCAGTTTCATTTAACTCTCTCAGAACTTTAGGTTTCTTCCATTTTTCATTATTAGTTTTATCTACGTAATGAACTAAAAGTTCTGGATAATCTTTTTGTAATTGTTTTGCTTTTTCAATTTTCATTAATTTTCACCTCATTTTTTTGTTTGAAAAATTTCAACTCTCTCCCATATTTTCTAAGATCTTTTTTAAATTGTTCATATTCTTTAGTGCCAATCTTTACCTCAGCATATCTCTTCTCTAAGTCAAGTAGAGTAATTGTAAACCAGTCTCGTTCTTCCTTCTTCTTTTTTTCTTCTATCCAAATAAGCAATTCATCCCAATGCTTTTTACACCAGCATTTACCATGAGGTTCACGTCCAAAATGATAAACTTCATAACTTTTAAATTTCTTTTTACATCTATGACATTCAAAATGTTCTTCATCATGTTCAAGTTCCTCTATCTCTTGTAAGTTTTTTATATTCATAAAATATGTAAAAGAATCTCATTAAAAAATCCTGGTAAAATTTTGAAGTGTTACTACTCTCTCTGAACACATATCGGGGAGATTTTTTAGTGCTAAAATTCTTCGATTTATTTATATACTTTAATAATTACAAATATTTATGAAAACAAAAGAAGTAAGTTTGAAAAAAAAGATATTATGGGTATTTTTAGACTTATCAAAAAAGAAATGGACTGTTAATGAAATTATGGAAAAAACAGGATATAAAAACCGTCAAGATGTTTTAGCAGAATGTGACAAACTAGCAAATACAGAAGTTTGGACAGACATTCTTGAAGACAAGAGTAAGAAGAAGGTTAAAAACTTTAAAATCCAAGCTGGAGGAAACAATCTTTTAATAAGGGATATTCCTAAACTCGAAACAAAAAGATATGGTAACTTAAGACCTACAAGAGTATATAGATTAAATTTAGATAATTTTTGTGAGTATATTATAGGGGGTTTAATTCTAGAACCTGGAACTGATGAAATATACTGTACAATTGATAAAGAAACTATAGAATGGGTAAAACAAATTATTATATCCAAAGAATTCCAGGAATCAATAAAAAAATATAAAAATCACAAGCTTAAATACAATTTTTTCAATAGATTATTTGACCCAGTAATTTTATCTCAAAGAGATGTTAAGAAAATACTTAAAGGTGCTATAAGCAAAATTGAAAGCCTTAAGAAAACAAACTTGTTAATGTACAATGAACAGTTTGAAAATGAAAAGTTCATGCGAGAGGCTTTTTTCAAGAAATAATACTTACAGATAATTCTATGAAATAAAAATTCTATGGGCAACAACTATTAGGTTGATCTTTCTTGTGAAAGTACCAAGGGCATTCAGGTAATTCTTTAATTCTTCCAATATCTTCAGATTTCAATATTCCAATAATTTCCTTTATCTTATTTTTGCAGGAGTCATCAAAAGAATAGTTAACTTCAAAGACCTTATATTTATTTTCCCCTATCTTAGGATAATAAACAATTATAATACCTTTGGACAAATTAAAATTTGAAACAGTAATTCCTAGCTCTGCTAATTTATATAATGGCGGATTATCTAATGCTTCTATCCTTTTATCTTTACTAGAATAAGCGATAAATGGTAATGTTTTACCTTCTTTATTAATTGAAGAAATTAAATTTATCCATCCATGTTTTGAAAAAAATATTTCATTAAAATTAGGTTCAGGTATTTCATTTTGCCTAGGCGGAAAACTTTCCTTCAGTTCAAAGGCAAGTTCTTTAATATAATTCTTATCTCTAACTTGATCCGCTTCTTCAACAAAATCATCATCTATTCCAAGCACATGTTTTCTAAGATATTTTCTAGGAACAAGAATATTTGATGAAAATAAAGTACCCTGAAATCCATCCCAAGATTTCATTATTTCCCCTATTTTTTCACTAAATTCTTGATCTTCTATGATGTTTATATAGTCTAATATTTCACATTCTTTTTTTGGTAAATTAAACCATTCACAATTACCCTCACCATGTAATTTACATTGGTTTCCACAATACCTACATCTTCCTAAATTTGAAGGATCTTTTTCTTTTAGTGCTTTATCAAAATCATCTATTCTCTTTTTTAAAACATATTTTATCCTGTTAAAATCTTTAATATTTACTTTAAATACTTTTAATCTAGAAGGATTTTCATGTGATAAAAATACTAGATAATTAATTTGAGGTTTTAATGGATCTATACAAGTATAAAAACCAAGCTGTTCAATATCTTGAGGATACATTTCAATCAACTCTTCTTTATTTGTAGGTATTATATCTTTGGTTTTTAGCTCAATTATAGAATTATTTATTCTTGCATCTATTCTTCCTCTAACGGGAAGACCAAAGTAAATGCCATCTAAAATTGACTCAGAAGATTCAAAGCCTTCAATTTTTTTAAACCAACTCTCAGCAAAAAGATGAATCTTATTACCGATATTCATTCTTTTTTTTGCTTCTAAAGATGGTTTAATATTGGGAAAATTTATCTTTATATATTCATCCATTGGAGAACATAAACTAGTTATAAAAAAATACTCTTTAGGTGAGGTAATAAATTTGTCATGATTAATATTTTTATTTTTAAGAAAACCTACCAAAGACTCATTAGAATCTATTTTACACACAAATCTATTCATAAATTGAATCATATCTTCCATTATTAATTAACTAATAGAACACTTATTAATTTTACTATAACTTATTAGCTAAAACAAAAGTAGTATATTTAAAAATACTAAATATCACACATTAAAATGATTTGGCTTAACCATTTAGGTAAACTTATTGGTAAGAAAAAAAAAGATTTTGATTTTTGGAGATATAAAAGAACATTAGTTAAGTATAGAAAAAAGAAGTTAAGTATAATAAATGAAGTACTATTGAGATCTTATCTTAAGTCTCTTAATGAATTAAAGAATACAATAAACTCATATGAAAGTGGTAAAGCATTAAATAAAAATGATCTTAACAATAGCTTGGTAGAGCAGTTTATCGTAGGAAGGCTAACAAAAGTAAACTCTGAATTTTTTAAGAGCTTAAAAAACGACATGTTTTTCTCAATGGTTGCTTTAACTAGGCAAATAAATGAAATGTATATAATTTCACTATATAGAAAGATAAGCCCAAATGTAAATAAAATACTTCTTGGTATAGACAAATCAAATAAAATGTTAGATACACAAGCTATAATAAATAAATTAAAGAAAAGTTCTATAATTCCAAGTAATGTAAATTTTACTAGCTTTAGCCTAGTTGATTATTATAACTTATTATATGAAGATTTTGGTGTTTTATCGAACATTATACACTCGAAGAGAAATATTTTTGAGGGATCAGCATTAAAGATTAAGGATGAATCTGATAATTTAATAAAAACAGAACTTTTTTCAAAAGAGCCGTATCTTAATAAAGGAGAAAAATTAATCATTTTTCCACATAGCAATCAAAGTAACATAGAAACTAGTAATTTTGTTGTCAATAGGTACTTTTTTTATCTCCACTTAATTATCCAGGAAAATAAACTAAACTAATGCTTTTGTTAGAAAAGTAATTTCTTACTCTAGTTACTTTCTTCAGTAATCTTATTATTTTTTATTAACTGTTTATAAAACTCACAATCTTATTATAAACTTCTGGAGCTTTTGAAGGATGAACCATAAATGTATGTAATCTTTCTCCTTTTGGCAAATCCTTTTTAGTATAGTAATAATTTTCTGCTCCATCTAAGTAAACGCTTGAAGTACATATAACATTATCCCAAGACTTTGGATATGGACAAGAGTCGTAATTTGTATTAATCCCTATAATGGTTAAATATTTTATATCTCCTGAAGTTTCATCTCCTTCATTTAATTTTCCAATAAAGCCACTTTCAGAATCCATGTCTTCACATTCTAGGGTATACTGTCTTTCATGAAATATTGGAATGTATTTGTTACAACCAAAAGCTATATACCCATAAGTTCCATGATTTGGAGTTCCCATCATGATTAATTTATCAACAGAATCTAAACCACCATAATTTTTAATATAATTCCTACTAACTAATCCACCCATACTATGTGAAATTATAATAACCTTATTCTTACCAGTATTATGTTTTACAACTTCTACAACATCTGCAAGTCTTTGTGAATATACATCAATGTGCTGATTATCATCTGGACCAACTACTCCACCTAAATGGTCATATTTATTAGCATAATAAGTGGTTAATACAGAAATTTTTTTTCCAGACCATATACCTTTTTGTAGTTTAGACGGGTAATCACTTGGTAAAATAAATCCCATGTCTTGGTAGCCTTCTTCTTCTAATTTATCCTGGAATTCTTCTAATTCGGTTGGTTGGTAACCCTTTACTTCAGTTGGACTATGTCCATGAACAAAAATTATTGGATAATCTTTATCTGGATCATACAAAACTTCTTTATATGTTTCTTTGCAGTCATTTGGGCATGTTATAGAATTCTCTCCATTGTCACATATTAAATTGCCACAAGTTGTTAGCTCACACAAGCCATTACTAAAATTACATTTTTCATTAGACTTACATTTGCAATCATTAGGTGTATTTTGACAATTTTCTCCTTTTGCAGATTCACATATATTATTCTCACATTCTGATAATGAACAATCTGATGGACAGCTATTACATTCACCTAAATCGCAAAATTTATTGCCACATAAATTTGCTTTTAAACATTCTCCGCAATCAGAAGAACAAGTTGAACAGTCTTCATTACTATCACAAAATCCATCACCACAGAAATTTTTTATTTCATCTTTGTTTAATTTCAAATTATTAATGACGTTTCCAATTAAACTATCACTTGAACTTGTAGATACATCTTCTTGGTTAATAGATAGATTAGAATTGTCTGGTAAATTAAAAACATACAAAGAAATAGACAATCCAAGTATTATTACTAAAATACCAGCACCAATAAATTTTTCTTTATCATTGAATTTCATTTTTTCACTTTATTCTTCATTTTTCTAATTTCTTTTTTATGTTCTTTTATTCTCTTTTCTATTTCTTTAATTTCATGTTTTTTGTCTGGTTTTTTATCATTAGAATCACTTTCTTTCTGCTTTTTTCTTAATAAATATGTAATAACTAAAATAATTAATAATAATATAATTACAATACCAATTATAGTAACTAGCTTATTTTTATCCATACTTTCATTAGTTACTTCTTGAGTTACTTTACCCAGCAATTTATTGTTATATTCTTCATCTGAAAGATATTCTTTTTTCTCTGGTTCTTTATTAACTAGTGAAGTATCTTGTTGCTGAGTGTTAATAACTTCTTTACAAACTCCACAATCTTTAGTACAAGTCTTACATGACTCTGGGGATTTGCACTCTCCATCACCACACCAATCACAATCTACAGCACATAATCCCTGTTCTGCTGAATCACATTTTCCATCACCACACTTAATTGAAGTTTCACAAACCCCATAATTGTTACATATTTGATTAGCCCCACATTTACAATCTAGTGGAGATATTTTACAACTCTCTTGTGTACCAACAGTACATATTCCATCACCTACAATATATGGTTTATCACTACATTTAGGTTGAGCAGAAGAAACACAGTATTTTCCTTCACACTCATTTGAAGTTGCACAAGAGACTCCATCACATTTTCCAACATCGCCTGGGCAGTTACCACAAGTTTCACCAAATTGCTTTTCTGTTATTTTATTACCACAATATGTAGAACAACCATAAGAATCACTACCACGAGAACTTGTAGGATTACATTCTTTATCTGAACTACACTTACAATCATTTGGAGCACTTAAGTAAGATTGATAAGCAGTGCATTTTTCTTTTTCAGTAGTACAGGTACCATCACCATTATATAAATAGTTAAAATATAAAACATTAGAAGTATAACTATTTGGATCAGACAAACAGATCTGAGAAGGAGTATGAATTCTGTTACAAGTAACTGTTAGCATATAAGAACCTTCACCATTATTTCCTTGTGCAACAAGATCAAAAGGAAAATAGGTTTTTCCACCATTTGGAGCTACTTTAACTTCAGATCCATGGGTGTTCATTGAGGTAGACCATTCACATGTAATATCACAATGTTTACCATTATTAGTTATTATCGCACTAAATTGATTATTTATTGGATCTCCTTCATACACATCTACATAACTTGGAGAGTTAACACCTACTGAAAATTCTACACCACCAAAAACAGAAGCATTGATAATTGGAATAAAAGAGACCATTATGATTACAGAAACAATCACTATCACAGCAATAATTGGCTTTTTCCCTTTTACTTCAGCCATTTTATAATAAATTAAAGAATTTCCCTTATTTAAGGTTTTTTCTATAATAATTCACTACAAGTTGATAGGTAAAAACTCATAAAAAAACTAAAAGGAAATAATCATTTTTTAGTGCAATAATCATTTTATAGGTCAAAAAATAAATAACTAAATGGATTTCAATCAAATTTTCCTAAACCTCCTGCTATCAACATTTTCAGGTATTGCCGGAGGATTAATTGTATATTGGACTTATAATGGGATACATGTGTTTAACAAAGGGTTCAAATTTGATAAGACTAAATTTATAGAAAGATACATAGGCAAGTTTACTCTCATGTTTTGTATTTTACTCATAATGGCCTTTTTATTCTCAATGGTTTTTTGGATTTTTCAAAAAGGAGTTACCTTCTTCCATCCAATATTATTTATTTTAATAAGTGTAATTATTTGCGAACTTATAATCATTATTACAGCTATACTAAAATATAGATAATCAAATCTTCTTATACAAAAAATCTATAAGTAATAATCTATTGTTCATTTAATGAGTAAGTCAATTATTAATTTAAAAGAAATATTCTCTGGTTTAGGCAAAGCTACTTGTCTATCTTCTATTATCATGTTTATTTTCATTTTTATAAATCCAACAAAATATCTAATATCAGATGAAATTCTTTCATCATTATATTATGCACCTTATTTATTATTCTTATGGTTAAGTGGAGGAAATATTTATTATACTACAAGAATTTTAATTGGTCCAGGACCTTACTTAGTAGATTTTTTCATGTTAATTTTCTTCATAATATTTACATATTTTATTATTTTTTCTAAAAATATAAAAAACAAAAAAATTGCGGCATTTATCTGTTTTTTAATTTACTTTTTATTTTATATATATTATCTTTATCCAACTTTAATGTATTACTTTATAGCAGATAGGATTGAAGGGAATATAGGAATAGGTACTGGTAATTTCCATGTGCTTTTCTTTGACTTGTTTTATATCTTAATCATGTTTTATCTTATTTATAATATGAAAACAACTAAGCTTGAATATTATATAAATACTATTTTAAAATATTTATTCTTTTTTATAGAAGGTTTAATAGCTGTAATTGTGGGTTTTACTCTATTAAACACAATAGGAAAGGGATCTAATGGTCTTGAGATATTATGGGTCACTATATCTACATTATTATTTGGATTTTTATTATTTTTCATAGTCAAACTGTTAGAAAAAATGTTTTTTGAAGATGAAAAAACATTAAAATTATTGAAAAAGCAAATAAAATATTTACAAAACATTTCTTCGTCGACAAAACACATACATTTATAAATAACAAGTCTTTAATAATATTAATTAAATCATAAGTTAAAGATTTAATTCAAAACCTTGTTTGGTAGTTTTAATCCCGGTCAGGGCGCTTATAATTTTTACAGTGCGTTGCATTCCATATAATTTTATATAACATAAAGAATTTATTGATTAATGGATTTAAAAGAATTAAAAGAGAAGCGAAGCAAATTTGATCTTTCTGAAATAAACACAACAACTCACGCATTTAGAAGAATACAAGATAAAAGAAGGCAGATAAAATACAATAAAATAACAGACCTTATTTTGTCACAAAAAGGACTTTACAAATGTCAGAAACAAAAGGCTAAATTTCCTGGAGAAATAAAATTTAAGTTATGGTTCAAAATAAATTTCATTTACGACATGAACATATACATTGTATTTAATAGAGAAGAAAAGGAAAAAGGTTTAAATAGATTAAACATTATATCTGCACATAAAGTAAAAAGAAAAATACAGGAGAAAATTGAATATGAAAGCAAACGTTGATTATGATTCTGAATATGATATTTTATACATATATCCGAAAGACAGAGATACAAAAGTAGACTTTAGTATTGACCATGATGATATTATTTTAGATGTAAAAGGAAATAAAATTATAGGTGTTGAGTTAATGGATGCTTCTGAAAAATTCGTATCAGATGAAGAAAGTACAGAAAGGATGAAGAAAGTTTTAGCATCAATAAAAGACGCATTCATTAGTGTTAAATATGAAATAAACTCAATAAGAGTAAAAATCGGATTCTATTCTGAAATTCCAGAGCCAACAAGAGAGGGATTGTTAATACAAATTCCAATAGAAAGAGAGTTAATGGTTGAGGTTTAGTTATTTCTTAGACAATTTCCACAAAACTAAACAGTAGTAAGACTAGTTGACTATAGTAAGCTATTTAAAGTATTTACACATTTGAATAAGATGATGAAAAAGGAAGGTCTAAACAGAATAACTAATTCTAAAAAATGGAAAACTTTAAAAACTGTTTCGCCACATTGTAATTAACATAAAAATGGAAAACACTCAAATATTAGAAAAAATGAATAGTTTTGAAGAAGATAGTAAATGGCTTTATAATAATCTTGATTTATTGAGGAAAAGAAAACTTTCTGGTCAATTCGTTGCTATAAAAAATAAAGAGGTTATAGCCCAGGGTAAAGACATTAACCTTGTAATAAAACAAGTGGAAAAAAAAGGAGAAAATCCTTCATATATACTAATAGAATATATTTACCCTGAAGGAACTATTATTCTTTTATAATGAAAATCCCAGTCCGTGTTGACTTTTTTGCTGGAGGACTTCGTCCTATTCTAAGTTTTGCTATTAAATCTGAAGAACCAAAAATGTTTGGTTTTATTAATGCAGTTATTGATACAGGTAGCCCAACAACTATCTTAAGTTTAAATGATGTTAGAAAAATGAGAGTATCGGAAATTCAAATGCAAAAACTTACTGGTCCATACAAGAAAGTTAACTTAGGTGGAGCACAGATGGAAACAAGATTATTACCAGAAGCTGAGTTAAATATTAGTGGGAAAAAAATTAAACTGTCACTAATTCAAGTACCAGTAAGCATAACGAAAGGTGATGCTCCTCCAACTATTTTAGGGATAGACTTTTTACTAGCAGGAAAATTCAAATTCTTTTTTGATGTCAATAATCTTGTATCTTATCTAGAAACAGAAGACTAAAGTAGTAAGCTGTATAACACTAAATCACAAAACCAATATTCTTAGTAATTGAATTCCCAGCATCATCTAAAATAGTAATTGTTAAGTTATGGCTTCCAGAAGAAAAACTTTTTCTTGTAGAACAAACACCATTTCTCATATTTGAACATAACCTCGTTTGTCTTGGTGTCCTAGCATCCCAATCGATATAATCTACTTCATCAAAGTTTGGTTCAGTTATGTTAAAATTAAAGTAAATATACCTACGATATACTCCAGTTCCTTGTGTCCAAAATGAGTTTGGGTTATTAAGGATTGGTGGTGTTAAATCTACATCTAATTCATTTACTCTTGAAGTATCTTGATTTCCTGCAATATCTTTAAGGCTAAACCAATAGCTAATCTGTTGACCATTAAATTCACTTAGATTTGTCGAAACTTGGCATTTGTAAGTTGTTCTATCAAGTACACAATCTTGATTAATACTTATATTTTTTGACCTTAAAACACTATTTCCATAATAAAGGATTAATTCTCTAGGATTATCTTCTCTAAATTCTACATTAAATACTCCATTAGAAAATCCTCTTGTTGGAGATGTCCTAACTATTCTAGGCTTTATAGTATCAACCAAAAAAGAAATATTTTTAGTAATAATAGTATTATTCTGTCTAGCAATAAAAGACAAGTTATGATAACCATCATTAAAAGATTTAACCAATCTTCTCGAATAGCCCGATTGATTACAATTAATACAAAGTCTTATTTCTCTTGGTTTAGAATCGCTAAAATCTATATAAGATAATTCATCTACATCCATGTCAGTAGTTAAATTAAACTGGATACTTCTTAGAAAGTAAATGTTTTGATTAGGAGAAACTAAAAAAATATCTAATGGTTCATAAACATAAAAACTATAACTAAATTCATTATTAGTTTCATTAGTCTCTTTTATTTGATTTTGTGGGTCTATCAAAACTCTGAAGTTATGTAGTCCAACAGACAAATTAGTATTCTGTACCCAACCAACACCCCATAATCTAGTTCCATTTTGGAAAGGTAATGAAGGAATTGTATTAAATAGTATATTATCAATATAAATTTGTGTAGGAATATATAAAGTCATATTCCCAGTATTGTGAGTATTAAACATCACAGAAAGTACACCATTATAATTTGAATGAATAACTGAAGGTTGTGTGAATCCATTATCTATAAATAAATCAATAACTTGATTATCACAAACATCACCAATGTTATCATTATCTAAATCTTGCTGATTTAGATTGTATACACTTGGGCAGTTGTCTTGAGTATCAAGGATACCATCATTGTCATCATCTAAGTCGCATACATCTCCAAAAGAGTCTCCATCAGTATTAGACTGATTCGGATTATAATTAAATGGACAGTTATCCAAAGAATCTATTACTAAATCATTATCATCATCATTATCACAAACATTGCCCAAACTATCTCCATCAATATTTTCTTGATAAGGGTTATAATTCCACATACAATTATCTAATGGGTCTAAATCTAAGTCTCCATCATGGTCTCCCCATCCAATTTGCCCGCGTGAATAGTATTCAATTATTGGAGAGTTACTTCCAAAGACTCTATGGTCTTTCATTATACATGGAACACTACTAAGCCCACACTCAGGATTCTCACAATTACCATTAATATACCCCCACTTATCTTGATTAGTGCAAGAATAAGGATGACATCCAGTATCATCCCAAGACTGATAATATTCATCTTGAGCTCCAAATAAATGGAGACTTTCATGAGCATAAATAGGAAACTCCTCTAAACTGCAAAATATCCACCCACAACTATCTATAGCAAAAACATTGGTAATGTCTCCATAAGCATAAGACCTCTTTTCCATGTAAGATAAAAATATTATAAACACATTATCAGTTGAGTATAAATCTCTATGTTCTTCCATCATATCATCAATAGCACTTCCATCACCATTTAAGTCAGAATATCCAAGATTTCTTACAGCTTCATCTCCCCAAACATAAAGGTTATATTCTGGTTGGGACTTGGGTTCAGTAGTTGAAAAAGAATGATAAGCCATGCCATACATATTTAAATTAGCTTGTGAAGGTGCTACTCCTTCCATCCAGCTAATCATATTTTCAGTTATTCCTATACTTTCATCCATTTTAGAATTAGACCAGGTATAATCTCCCCAATCGGAAAAAATTAGAATAACAAAAGTATCACCTATTAATTTCTCGGAAAAAGGCTGATAATAAGAAGCAGAAGCAAAAGAGTCAGTTGAAAAAGCTCCTTTTAGTCCATTATTTTCAATATTATCATCATAATATGTTTTATTATTCTTTGATTCATCTATTTTTTTTAATATTACATTTGAAGTGTTATTTATATCATTATCACTAATCCCGAGTTCAAAATTAGTGTTAAACAGTTGAAAAAATTCTTGGACATCACAAATTTCTTTACCATCAAAATTATTTTCTTTTAGTAATACAGATTTAATCTCTATTTTTTTCTTTTCAGAAATATTGAAAAAAAAATCTAAAGTAATTATTATTTCTTCTGGACTTCCTTTAATTATTAAAGGATTATTACACTCACTTGGAGATGATTGCATATTTTTCGCTTCATTATTATCTAAACCAAACTTAGCATAAGGTTGTTCATATATATTATCTGCTGAAACAAAAGAAAATATTAGAATTAAAAAAAGTTCAACTAATAATAAACCAGCCACTTTCCTCATTATTAAAAAAAACATTAATTTTATTTAAAGCTATCTTACTACTCTGAATTTGTGAAAAAATAGTGTAATATCAATTATCCGTCGACAAAACACATACATTTATAAATAACAGGTCTTTAATAATATTAATTAAATCATAAATTAGAGATTTAATTCAAAACCTTGTTTGGTAGTTCGATTCCCGGTCAGGGCGCTTATAATTTTTTCTTGTAAATATTAATCATAGACATTTTTTTCTATGACCTAATTTCAAAACTAAAATAACTAATTCATAAATTCGATTTACAAACCTTTATAAATATCAATTTAAGCAAATAGTTATGGGAAACTTCAAAAGAAATAATAGATCAGGCGGAGGAGGATTTGACAGAGGAAATCGTTCTGATTCTCGGTCTGGTGGAAGAAATAGAGATACTGGAAGATTTAGTAGAAATGGGGATAGAGGTGGAGGTAGAGATAGAGATTCTGGAAGGTTTGAAAAAAGATTAGAGATGTTTGATACTACTTGTGATAAATGTGGAAAAAGATGCCAAGTTCCATTTAAACCTACTGGAAGTAAACCTGTTTTTTGTAGTGATTGTTTTAGACAAAATGAAGGTGAGAATGGAAGTTCTAGTAGATTTGAATCAAGAACTTCTGCGCCATCAAGCGACCAATTAAATATAATCAATGCAAAACTTGATAAAATAATTACAGTTTTAGAAGAGTTAGAAATTATACAAGAAGATGCTGATTCTGAAGATGATTCAGATGAAGAAGAATAATTATTTCTTAACTTATTATAAATCTTTAAAAACAACCTAGTTATGGAATTTTTATGACACTTAGAGAAGCTATAGCTTTATTTGATATAGATGGAACTAATCTAAACCAAGTAAAAGAAGTGATATTAAAGGCTAAAGTAAAATAAGATTATTTCTCACACTCAAATATTATCAAAGGCGGAATATTTCTTACCTCAAGTTTTTTACTTTTTATCATAAAGCATTTTTCTAGGTCATCCTCAATTTCTTTCTTAAATTGATAAACAAAAAACACTCCATTGCTGTCAAGTATACCTTTTGTCTTTTTAATAATAATTTCCTTTTCTTCATCTGAAGTCATAGAAAAAGGTATTCCACTTATAACATAATCAACCTTTTTAATTTTCAATCTCTCCAAAATATTATCAATATTCTTAGCACTATCATTAACAACTATTAGCCTTTTATCATTAATCTTTTTAAGATAAGAGCTAAATTTCTCATTAGTCTCAACAATTACTAATTTTGAGCCTTTATTCATTAATTTAAGGAATTTTTTTGTAAGTGCACCTGTCCCGGGACCGTATTCAACAATAATAATTTCCTTATCAAAATCCATTCTTTTACATATATACTTAGTAATAAACACCGAACTACTCTTAATAGATGCAACTTTGTGGTCCTGTAAAAACGCTGAGAGTAAATGTGGCTTAGCCATATCTTAAAAACAAGAATAGCAAAGCTTTTAAACATATATTTTATCTTAAAAGAATATTATAATGCTAAGAGTCAAATTCTTAGTAAAGTAATATAAAATATAAAACGTAAAACATAGGAGAAGATATGGAAGGATTCAACAGAGGACCAAGAAGAAGCTTCGGCGGAAATACTGGTGGCAGAAGACCTGGATTCAAAAGAGATTTTGGTCCAAGAGAAATGCATAAAGCAGTCTGTTCAGATTGTAAGAAAGAATGCGAAGTGCCATTCAAGCCAAGAGAAGATAGGCCTGTTTATTGTAAGGATTGCTATGCAAAACATAGAGATCAATAAAATCAGTAAATAGAACAAAAATTTTGTTATTTTATCTTTTTTAATTTTAAAGGATATATATTTTTATCAATGTTAAAGTCATTCATAAACTTGTCAAAAGCTTTTTTGTAAGACTCATTAGACTCATCACCTATATTATGGGTATACTGCCAGCTCCAAAATAACTCTTTAGGTGTTTTAAATCCAAAATATCCAAGAACCTGCTTCTGAGTTTTAATAACATTAACTTCATTCCAGTTCTGGCCAATACATATTAAACCAGAATCTATATTTTTTACAATATTTTTATCTTTATGAGTTGTCCACATACTTTGTATCCAGTTTAATCTTTCTATTAACTTTTGGTAATAAGAGTTCATCTGTCCCCATCTAACACTTCCAAAAAACACAACAGCATCACTTTCCAATAATTCCTTACTAACTTTCCATAACTCATCGTCTTTATTATTTATAGAAGCCCAGCATCTCAAGTAACCAGATGGATTTTTAACCTTATCTTTTAAAACAGCTTCTTTTATACCACAAGAATTACCAGAAGCTTCAGAATTGTTGCCCTCACAAGGGTAAATATTCAGCTTAGTAACATCAATTATTTTTACATTCTCTAACTGATCTGCTATAAAATGAGCTAGAATACTGCTTTTAGGAATATCTTTGCTTTTAACCCATCTGTTAGAAGTTGTAATAAACAAAACCTTCTTTTTCTTCTTCAAATATTTAATAGTATCACTCAATTTTTTGTTGCTCATAAATATGTATAGATTAAGCAATTTTAAAACTTCCCTGTCTTATTTATGTCTTTCCTGAGTAGTTATACAAAACAGAAAAAACATTTAAAAACCTTGTAAGACACAAAAATAAAACCAAAAAAAGCTTAAAGGGGGTAAAACGTTTAAATGAAAAAATTTGAAGAAGAATTTGAAGAAGAAGATGAGTTCGATGATGATGACGATGACGACAAAGACAAAGAACCAGAAGATGATTTTGATTGATTTTTAACTTAAGTTCTAATTCTTGCTTTTTTATTTTAAATAAGTAACATTTTTAATTAAAATTAAACTTAACTATAAATGATACTTGAATTAATACTAGGAATATTATTCATAATAATAAGCATTTCTTTATTATTATTTATACCATTAATAATAGGTGCTCCATTTGAGCCAAGTAAAGATGATAGAATAAAATCAATACTAAAACTAGCTTCTCCAAAAAAGAAAGATAGAATTGTAGATTTAGGTTCTGGAGATGGAAGAATAGTAATTGTATTTGCAGAAAAAGGTTATGAATCACATGGTTATGAAATAAATCCCTGGTTAGTATTATATTCTATAATTAAAGCTAAAATTAAAGGAGCAAAAAAAGCTCATTTTCATCTTGGGAATTTCTGGAACAAAGATTTATCTAAATATAATATCATAACATTATTTCAAATAGGATATATAATGCCTAAACTAGAAGAAAAAATAAAGAAGGAATGTAAAAGTAAAACAAAAATAGTTTCAAATAAATGGACTTTCCCAAACATAAAACCAAAAAAAATAAATAATAATGTTAAATTATATATAATCAAAAATTAAATTCTTTTTTCTATTCTAACAGATGTTGGAGCTTCTCCACCATGCCATGTAAATCTTGGTCTAACTCTCATTGGATAAATTCTCTCAGAATTATCATCAAGAATTATTGCACTTCCTTTCAAATCAGGAAGATCGTCAATTTGTTTTTTTATACTTTCAACTAAATAAGTCTGCATTATTTCATTCAACGCCATAACGTCTGCCATTGAAGTTAATCTATGAGCAATTACAATATCACTTTGAGTCATAACATCTCTATGTATCTGTCCTGGCTGTTGTGTTGCAAGAACTAAAGAAATTCCAGGCTGTCTTCCCTCCCTTAATAATTGAACTAAAGCATCTGTTGCACTTGTTTTTCCTTCTCTCGGCAAAAACTCATGAGCTTCATCAATAAAAATCCAGGCTAAAGGTGTTTCTCTTTTATTTCTATAAGCTAAATAATCAACTCCATGCCTCACAGCATCAACCTCTTCAACTTTTCTTGCTTTCATTCTTTCATTAAATATTCTTCTACAAAGTAAACCAATAACTAAAGCCCTAACATTAAAAACTCCAACTGCATTATAAACACTTAAATCAATAACACTTGTTACACCAGGATTTAATAAATCTTCAATTCTTGTTTCAGCCATATTTTTTTTTGCAAAAACTCCCCATGTATCGGCAGCTTGAAACAAACTTATAGCTGCATTTCTTTGAGCCTCACTAGAATTTTTATCATTAGTTATACTAAAAACAATATCATTAATATCAAAACCATCAGATTTTTCTTTCAATGAAAAGATTATTCTCTCAATTATAACTGCTACTGGATCAATAAAAGATAAATTAAAAATTAATGCCCAATCTTCTGTTTCAAGATCAGAAACTTTAATTGCAAAAGGGCTATCAACAGGAATTCCATTTTCAACATAATAATCAAAATAACCATATGGTGCAAAAACTTTAACTGGAAGTTTTTTTGGTTTTAACCCCCATTCATTTAGAAGTGATTTTTCTTTTTCATTTTCATATTTCATAGTCCAAAAAATACCCATTGTATCAAAAATTAAAGGGGCTATATTTTCTCTTTCTTCTTCATTTAAGCTAGAAATTTCTTCTGCTATTGTTCCTAAAGTATAGGATTTTCCACTTCCTCTTTTTCCTGCTATAAGAATAACATGACTCCTAGCAACATCCATAAAAATATTATTTGACATGCTAGTATACTGTCCCATTCTAACATAACCCTTTCCAAGTTTTATCAAACCCTTTTTACCAAAGTTTTTTTTATCACTTTCATCTCTTCCAATAATAATATCATAAGGCATATTTATTAGAGTAAAAAAACCTATTTAATGATTTCGTTATAATCTCCTAAGAGCATCATAATAATCTCTAAGACATTTTCCATAAAGATCATAATTTTTTTTCTTAAAGCCCTTAGGTCAAGTCTTGCTTCATCTCTTAATGCAGCAATTCTAACATCTTTAATATGTCTTACAACTCTTGAATCTTTATCAGAATAAATATCTCCCAATTCTACTAATTTAAGATCTATACTTCGTTTAAGTGCTTCCGGAGTAAAATGTGAAACAGAATCCCCACTATCTAAAAATCCCGCAGCCATAACCACCCTGTCAAGAACTACATGATATCTTGACATTTTAACTAGAATAAGTAAAATGATTAATATTTAAATATACTAATGTTTGTTAATAATATGGGTAATCCATTTAATTAAGTTCTTTAAGATATTTTATTTCTTTATCACTTAAGTCTAATCTTTTCTGCACATCTGGATTTTTTAAAATACTTTTAACAAAATTAAATTCAAGGTTTGCTTTTTTCTTTGAGCAATGAGTATGTTTTGCATATTTAATAATTATAGATTTTTTATACTGGTCTCTCTGATTATAAGTCCATATTTTTAAAACTCTTGTTGGTCTTTGATAATGAGTAAATCCTATTTTAGGTTTTTTCTTTGCAAGAGATATACCAGCACTTAAAAAAATATTTTGGTAAACTAAAAATCTCCAGTGCCTCTGTCTTCTTATCCTTCCACGAAAAACATCAGCAATACTCAAAGCTTCATAAGCTTTATATAACTCTTCCCCAGAATATTCATATGGGATATTTTCCTCAACCCATAAAAATATTTTTTCCAAAGGCAAATCAACACTATCATATATTCTCAAACTATCTTGAGTTAACAAATTTTTAAAAACAATTTTCAAAGCTTGAAAAATATCGATTTCCTTATTTCTCTCATCTAATAAAGGAATTAACTCAGAAGAATTTGTTAAATTATTGTAACTTGCAATCATCTGTAAATCATTTATCGCAGCTCTAACATCTCCTTTTGATTTAACAGCTAAACTAGTTATAATCTGATTGTTTAAATTAAGTCCTTCTTTTTTAGCAATTCCTTGAAGGATTACAGAAATATCTCTATAATCTACATCTTTAAATGGAACAAGAAGGGATCTTTTTCTTAATTCTCCAAATTTAGAATCCCATATTTTATTAGCAGTTATTATAATTGGGAATTGAGCTCCATCAATAAGTTCAATCAACTCAGGTAAACCTCCTCTATCTTTTAAAGATGACAATCCATCAACTTCATCAACCAATATTATTTTTCCTCTTTTGAATAAACTAGCCTGTTCTAATGCAGGTTTAAGTTTCATCTCAAGCTGTTCTTTATTTCTAAAATCACTTGCATTTAACTCATAAACTTCAAAATCATACTCATTTCTTGCAATATAAGCTAAACTTGTCTTTCCAGTACCAGGAGAACCATGAAATAAAATCGCTTTTTTTCCATGAGGAAAATTATCAAAAAATTTTTTAAGCTCAATAACTGCATGACCCTGTCCTTTTATTTCATCAAATTTCAGAACTCTATGTTTCTCAGACCAATTTTGATACTCTTTTCCTTTAGTCATATCTCTAGCTCCTTCCAGCCATTACAAAACTAGCAAGTAAAGCTTCTAATTGTATAAATTCGTCACTTCCTTCAGTTAATCTAAATTCTATTTCGCCTGTTTTTTCTGTAAGTTTTACTTTTAATTCAGGTTCAATATCTAAGTTCCAGACTTCTTTCTGAATAGCTTTAATTATATCTGTTCCAGAAATACTTTCTTTCAACATAACATCTAGTAATTTTTCTTTTGAATTTATAAAATCGCCTGCTAAAGCATACTCTAAAATAACTTTTATATCAGAAGGTTTTGCACTTGGCACAATAATATCAACAAGCTCACTAGTTATTCTATTACTTATTGAAGCAGTAGTCTGAAGTAAATTAATTGCTCTTCTGCAATCTCCCTCACTTAACTCAAATAAAGACTCTACAGCTTTAACATCTATCTCCAATTTTTCAATTTGAGCAATTTTTTTTACAACTTTTTCTATATCTTTTTTCTCTAAAAGTCTAAACCTAAAAACAGCGCACCTACTTTGGATTGGATCAATTATTCTTGAAGAATAATTGCATGAAAGAATAAATCTGCAGTTTGAAGTATAATTTTCCATTGTTCTTCTTAAAGCATTCTGTGCTTCATTTGTAAGAGCATCAGCCTCATCAAGAAATATTACTTTAAAAGGAATCTTTGAAATAGCCTTAGTTCTTGCAAAATCTTTAACCTTTTGTCTAACAACATCTATTCCTCTTTCATCACTTGCATTTAATTCAAGATAATTTTCCCTCCATACCTCTCCAAATAGCTCTTTAACAACTACTAGAGCTAAAGTCGATTTACCGACTCCTGCAGGTCCTGCAAACAATAAATGAGGGATATTTAATGAATTAGTTAAAGACTGAACTCTTTTAATTATATCATCCTGCCCTACAATTTCTTCAAATTTCTTAGGTCTAAATTTCTCTGTCCAGATTTCGCTATCACCCATCATTATAACGAGAAAAATGAAGTTGCTATAAAAAGATTGCTGTGATAAAGTTATAATTACTTAGATCTAGCTCTTCTTACCTTTCTGAGATGTTTAGCTTTTCTAAGCTTTTTCCTCTGCCACTTCCATCTCATCTGGCGTTTCTTTTTCCATCTTCTGCTAGAACGTTTCATCAAAAAGATTAGAAAAAATTGCTTTATAAAGATTTGGTTTGGAAACCTTTGCAAAAAGGTTCATTTTGTTACTTTTTTAAAAGTATATTCCGTTTTGGGAACCTTTCCTAAAGGTTCATTTGGTAACCCTTTCCTAAAAGGTTTATTTATAAGTTTTACTTACAGAATTACTATATATTCCTATCTAACCATATTTTTATTTGAGATTCAGGTTGAGCTCCAACAAATTCAGCTACAATTTTACCATTTTTAAACATCTTAACAGAGGGAATACTCATAACACTATATTCTTCAGATTTTTTAGGATTTTCATCAACATTTAATTTAGCAAGAATAAATTTCCCTTTATATTCTTCAGATAACTTCTCCAAACTAGGTCCAAGATATCTACAAGGTCCACACCAAGCTGCCCAGAAATCAACAACTATTGGAATTTTTTTAGACGCTTCTACAACTTTCTTATCAAAATTATTATCACTTACCTCAATTTCATGTTTTGCTGACATATTTTCTAAAAAAGATTATATTATTTAAATTTATCCTTATTATTTTTATAAAAATTCCAAATCTCTTTACCATGAACCTTAATATCTATTTTATTGCCTTCACATACTTTAGTTTTTGGAATATCAGTTCCTATATAATTAGAAGCAATACCTTCTCCCTCTACTAAAAGAACTTTTTTCATAAAACAATAATTTTCTACACATAAAACAGCTTCCTGTATAACTGGAGATAGTTTGTTCTTTAATTCATCAGGAAGACTTAATGCTTCTGAGTTACTTAACAACTGATTTAAATTATCTTGGCATTCAACATCAGAATTACATTGAATAGGAATACTTACACCATCTTCATAAATACAAACACTCACAATATGTAAAGGAACAAAATTATACAAAATAAAACCTCCAATAACAACCATTAATATTACTGAGATAATCAATACTAAAAATGTTATACCAATGATTTTCCAAAATCCCATAAATAAAATAGCAAAATATGTTTTATAAAATTATAGAAAGGCGGGGTGAAAAAATCCGAAGATCTGAACACCCCTACTCAACCGAAGTTGAGCATAAAAATAAAGATTTAGAACTATATATAATTTATGTTTCTTAAAAAGATAATTTTACTTCTTAGCAAAACTCTCAGCAACCAATTATAAAACTAAAACATTAAATATAATCAAACCTATAATTTTAAGAAATGAAAAAGAAAAATAAAAAGCGGTTTTGGAATTTTAAAAGGAATGAGGTCATTTAGAAAAAAAGATAAATTAGATACTAGACTTTAATTATTAAACCTCAACTCTTCTATTAATTTCTTTAAATCATTACTTGAAAAATTAGATTTTTTAGCTGCTCCTTTAAAGGGTTTAGTTACTTCTCTCCATGATTTTATTTTTATTGTTTTTGTCATATAATAATATAAATCTTGACTTATTAAACATTATATATTCTATCATGATGATCATAATCTTCAAAAATAACTGTTTTAGTATTCTTATCAACTGAAAAAGTAAGAACATGAGACTTTCCAATGTGGACCCTTTTTAAGTGCTGTAAAGGATATTTTAAATTTTTATAATGATTTGGATTTTGAATAACTTCTTGAATTTTTCTTGATATTATTTCCATTTGCTTTTTATCTTTCTTAGAAAGCTTATCAAAAATACTGTTTAATGATTCTCTAATCTCAATTTTATACATTAATCCTATAAGTTATACCTTTTTTTAAAATCTTCTAAATCCTTAAACTTAATTGTTCTTTCCTTAGAAATTAATTTCAGTTTTTCTATAAACTCCGGCCTTAATTCAGGTTCTAATATATCCTCTCCATACTCAATTATAACTTTAGTAATAGCTTCACTTTTATCTTTTAAGTTATGTTTAGCTTTGACTATATTTAGAATATGATTTGCTTCTTCAGGAATATCAATCATTGCTCTTACCATTTTACATTTATTAACTTAATTTATCTATATATTCAGTATATATCTCACATATATATGAGGTATATAAATATTTCTATTTTACTTCTTAGCAAAACTCTCTGCAATAAAAACGAAAGATTTAAATATAACATTAAGTTATATTTTATATAACTAAATATATAATTTTTATAAAATGGAAAGTCTAACAAAAGCAAGAAAAATAGGAGGAAGTATAATGGTAACAATTCCAAAAGAAATAGTGGAAACTGAATCAATTCAAGAAGGGGAAATTATAAAAATCAGCGTTGAAAAAATTAAAAAAAGTGGATTTGGGATGTTAAAAGGCATAGGGAAATTTTCAAAAGAAGATGAATTAAATACTGAATTATAAACAAAAGGCGATAAATGAAGTATATAATAGATTCTCATGCATGGATAAATTATTTTGATGGGAATTCAGCAGGGCAAAAAGTTAAAGAAATTATAGAAAATAATTCTAATGAGATAATCACCAATATTTTATGCCTATCAGAATTATCAAGTTTTATGACTAAAAAAGGATTTGATCCAGAAAATTCACATAAAACGATACTTTCAATGTCTAAGATATATAGATTTGATATAGAATTTGCAAAAGAAGCTGGGATAAAACATGCTGAAATAAGAAAGAAGATTAAAGATTTTGGATTAGTAGATACATTTGTCTTATTAACTTCAAAAAAAATAAATGCTAAAATATTAACCGGAGATCCTCATTTTCACGGATTTGATAATGTGTCATTAATCAAATAATTACTTCTTGGCAATCTTCCACATTAAATTAAAATACTCTTTAAATGAATTACTTAATTGTTTACTCTTAGTTAAAGTTGCAGTCATTGGTTCTGTCCACATAAATATAGCAATATACTCCCCAAAAATAGCAATTGTTGATGGTTGAGAAAACTCGTTAGGAAGAAATTTAATTTCATTCATTTTATTATCAATAAATTTAGAACCTTTAACATATAGTAATTTAGCATGAATTTTGTTTTTCTCTCTTTCTCTCATATACTGGTCTATTCTAATTGGAAATCTCTTTTCCCATTCTTCTGAAGCACCAATACCATAAATTGTTTGCCTTTCTCTTAAAATCATAGAAAGAATTGACTTAAATCCCTCTTTTCCTTCATAAACTTCAACAATTGGTTTTTCTTTATCTACTTTTAATTTAGATCTCAATTCAGGAATAATATTTTTTGCAATTTTTTCTTTTTCTTCAACAAAATCTAATAACTTTTCTGGATTTGAAACATGAAAATACTTGACATTATTTTTAATATTGTAAGATATAAGTCCCTTTTTAATTAAACTACTAAGAGAATCATAAATATTAGTTCTATGTTCTTTAGTTAGCTTAGCAATTTGAGTTGCACTTGCTTCATTAAAATTATATAGTGCAAGATAAGCCTCTGCTTCCCTATCTGTAAGTCCTAATCTTATTAATTTTTCTTTCATAGTTGTATAAATATACACAACATAGTATTAAAAGTCTTCCTATTAACGATTTTTATGGAAAGAAAAGCAAAAGTAGCGTTAGTATCGCTTTTAGGATCAGAACATTTAGGTAATAGGAATAATGTATATAATGATCTTGAGCCACTGGGTCTTCTATATATTGGGGGAATTTCCCAAGAAGGAGGGTGTGAAACAAAACTATTTCATCCCTACCAGATTTCAAATCCTTCAGAAGAAGATATATCTAAGAATATTGTAAAATTTAAACCGGATGTTTTAGGAATATCATCAATGACTAATACCTTTAATCGTTCTGTAGATATTGCTAAAAAAGTGAAATCACAATTACCAGATTTAAAAGTAATATTTGGAGGAGACCATATAGGCACAAACCCTTCAGATGTTATGAATGGAAATGTTATAGATATAGGGGTTTATGGGGAAGGAGAAGCTACTTTTAAAGAAATATTAGAAGAAAAAGAATTAAATTCAATAGGGGGAATTTCGTTTATTAATGAAGAGAAATTAATAATCAATCCTCCTCGAAAAAGAGTTAATGATAGAACATCATTTCCATTACCAATAAGAGATGAAGAAATACTAAAAGCTGCTAAAGTAGGAATTATGATGTATCCTCCTCCCTCTGAACAAACAGGAGCAGCCTCGCTATTATTTCAATTTGGGTGTCCCCTAGGATGTACATATTGCAGTGCAACCACATTATATGGTGGGAAATTAACTCGAACAAGTGTAGATTTAGTTGTAGAGGAAATGAAAGAATTAAAGAAAAGATTTGGAATAAATACTGCAATGTTCACAGATTTAACATTTAATTTAAATCACCAATTATCAGAAGAACTTTGTAAGAATATTGAAAAAGAGAATCTTGGAATTAATTGGTATGCCTTAGTAAGACCTACAAGTCCTAAAAATCAACCAATTTTAAGAGATTCTACAATTGAAGCAATGATCTCAGCAGGATGTTCAAAAATAGGTTTTGGAATAGAAAGTTTTGAAGAATCAGCTATGAAAGATTATCATAGACCAACTTCTTTAGATGAGGATTTAAGAACTCTAAGAAAAATAGATCAAGAAGGAGGTTTAACAAAAGTTTTTCTTATAGTAGGACATCCTGATGAAACAGTTGAATATTATGATAAAGTTATAGATGCTCTAAAAAGACTTACTCCAGATGAAGTTAGAATATCATATCTAACTCCATTTCCTGGAACAGAATTATGGCATATGTTAGGTGATAAAAGAGAAGAGGCATTATTAACAACAAATTACGATGATTACACTACTTTTCACCAAGTCATTAAAATGAAACATATTTCTCCTGAAGAATTAAATAAACAAAGGCAAAGAATACTAAGAGAATATTATAAATCTAAAGAGTTTGAAAACCATGTTAAAGAAAAATTGAAAAAACATCCAAAATTTCAATCATCTTATGAAGAATTTGGTCAAGAGTTAAAAAGAAGAAGTTTTATTTAATCACTTCTTGGCAAAACTCTCAGCTACAAGTATTGGAAACAATATTGTAGCATCTCCAAAAACTTTAACACTTTCTACATTTCCACGCAACTTCCCCCATGAAACAGCTTCGTCTGGAGTTGCTCCTGCGTCGCTACCATCAAATTCTTGAGCTGTATTAATATAAACAGCATAATCAGCTCCATTTCTATAAAGATGTGCATTTAAGATTGAATGTTTTATAACTCCACTTCCTAATATTATTACTCCACTTTTCTTCAATCCAAGAGTAGAATCATTTAATCTCTTACCATCTTCAACACTATCTAACATGAAATCCTTCCTATCTTTTTTGTATTTAAAAAAGTAAATCATGTCACCCAAACTTCCATCCATTATAGCTGGACAATAAACAGGTATTTTATTTTTCCAAGCCCAATAATAAATACTTTCCTTGTTATCAATTTTCTCTCCAAGCTTCCAAATTAATTCTGAAGGAGTTGTTATTTTTCCAGTTTTTTTCTGTTCCTGATAAATCTCTTCAAGTATAGGCATTATCCACTCTTCAAATGCTAAATATCTAGAGTTAGGTACAAAAATATTACCAATCCTATTTACTGCTTTATCCCTTAACTCTTTACCAGAAGCTTTAAAATCTCCAAGAACAAAATCTCCTAAACACTTAATAAAATCCTCTTCAATACCTCCTGCAGTTGTAACAACAACATCAACTTTTCCATGTTCAACTAAATACCTAAAAATATCTCTTAAACCACTGCTAACCATATTAGAAGTATATCCTAAAAATATCGCAGCTTTATCAGAACGCATTTTATTAACAATTTCTATTGCTCTAGAAAGTTGAGTTGCCTGAAATCCAGTTGAATAAAAACTTGTAACAATTTCAGAATAATTTACACCTTTATTAAAATCATAACCTTTTATTTTAGTTCCATCTATTTCTATACCTTTCTTTAAGATATTTCCATGGGCAATAGATTCTTTGTCAATATTTTCCATATTAATTACAAATAAAATAATTTATTAGAATAATGAAATGGTTTAACAAATAGGAATAGCCAATGCTTCCATAAGTTTTGTTAATTTACACTTATTCATAATAAATGCAGAAAAAGTTAGTTTAAAAAGTTTACTTTTTGGTTTTCTTATCTTTTGAGTCTGTTTTAACACTACCACTTGGCATATTACTTTCAACAATCCCAGATTTAGTTTTTTTAGAGTTTGTTTCTTTTGAAGTGGTAGTTTTTTCGTCTGAAGAATCACTTGTTTTTTTAAGGTTTTTAAATTTCTCACTAATTTTCTCCTCTATAATTTTACCGATATTTTTATGATCTACATCTTCAGATTTATTTGTATAATAGTTCCTAACAACATTTTTAGTTGTCTGTCCTCCACCCCAAACTAATAAAAGGGCTATTATAAATCCAAAATCATAAAACCATCCGATATTATGAATTTCATAAACAGTATAATCTGTAAATAAAGAAACAGCAAGCATTATTGGAGCAATAACTCCATGGATTATAGCTGTAAAAAAACCTGCATCTTTATTCTCCCATTGTGAACTTCCAGGGTAATAAGTAAATATTCCAGATCCTAAAAATAAGGCTATAATCATTATGATTAAACTAAAAAATAATCCCCACCTCGCCATGAGATAAGTAATTGAGTACTATTTATAAATACTATCGCCTTAATTTTATTATGGAAAAAAAGGTGTATTATATTTATTTATTCAGACATGGTCAAACATATTATAATAAAAAAGGTATATTCACTGGATGGAAAGACTCTAACTTAACACCTTTAGGAATTAAACAAGCTCAAATAATCTCCAATAAACTAAAAAGTAAAAAAATACAGGTTGCATTTCAGACAAAACTTAACAGAAGCAAAAAAACTCTCAAAATAGTTCTAAAAAATCATCCAGAATGTAAAAAAATTCTAATAGATAATAGAATGATTGAAAGAAACTATGGAAAACTAAACGGTCTTTCGCATGAACAATTTATTAAAAACATAGGTAAAAAAGTTTATAACTTAGAAGTAGAAGGTGATGCTATTGAAAATCTCTCGCCAAACATGAGAAAAAAAGTTGAAAGATTTTTAGGAGAAGAAGAATATAAAGTTATACATAGAGGTTACAACACTCCACCTCCTGAAGGAGAATCATTTGCAATGGTTGAAAAAAGAGTCAAACCATTTATCAATGATTTAATAAAATATGTTAAGAAAAATAAAGTAAATGTTGCAATTTCAGCACATGGAAATTCTATAAGATTATTCAGGAAAATATGGGAAAATAAATCAAAAGAAGAAACAACTAAGTGGTTTATTCCTTATGATAAAGTTTTTGTTTACAAGGTGGAAATATAAAAGAAAAAGAACATGACAATTTTAATAAGAAAACACCAAGGAGAATTTAAAGTAAGTAAAATAGGTAAAATAGCTGTTATAGGTTCTATGGGAGGGCTAGCAAGTGCCCTTATAATAACAATATGGGCAGTATATCTCAAAAGTTTCCTTTCAAGTAATGCTCAAGTAGGATTAGTTTCTACATTTCTTTCTCTTATTGCTATTATTTCTTATTTTATATCAATTCCTTTGGTTGAAAAATCAAGCAAGTCTAAACTATATGCCTTTTCGTTAATAATTTTTGGAATATCTTACATACTTTTTTCAATAACAAAAAATTTCTGGCTTTTTCTTTCAATTGCAGTAACTACAAATATATTTTATGCAATAAGATTAACCTCTTTTGGGTTAATAGTCAAAGATAAATCTCAAAAAAACAAGCTATGTAGAAATGAAGGTCTTATATACACATTTGCAAATTCTGCATGGGTAATAGGCCCTTTAATAGCTGGTTATTTAGCATCTAACTCAGGAGAATCAATTGTATTTATTATTGCATCAGTATTAATATTTCTATGTTTAATAACTTTTCTTACATCTGGGATAAAAGACAATAAAAAACAAAAGAACATTGATAAAAATATACTAAAGAATATAAAAGACTTTTTTAGCAATAAGGACAGGATAATCACTTATATAATTGGCTCTGGTCCAAGTTTCTGGTGGGCTTTGATATATTTGTTTATTCCATTATATATTTTAGAAAAAGGATTAAATGAATTATGGATAGGATATTTCTTATTTGCAATACCAATACCTCTAATTATTTTAGAATATAAAATGTCAATGGTATCTGAAAAATATGGATTTAGAAAGCTCTTCAAAATAGGATTTCTAATAGCTGCTGTGTTTTCAATCACAAGTTTCTTTATATCAAATGTATATTTTGTCCTAGGACTTTTAATTTTAGCAAGTATAGGTTTGGCAATGTTAGAGCCTACAACAGAATCATATTTCTTCAAAGTTTCAAATAAAGAAGAAGAGCAAAGATTTTATGGCCCATATAACACGAGAGTGGAAGTAGGTAGTTTACTTGGAAAGTTTATTCCTTCAGTAATAATTTTATTTTTCCCTCTAAACACAGTATTTCTTATTTTTGGAATAGCGATGTTTTTATTCTTTTTAATAAGCTTTAAAGTAAAAGAAACTAACTAAGGAATAAAGGAACTACTTCATTTTCAAGTATTTGCTTTAATGTTTGTCTTTTTCTAACAATATGTGCAACATTATTTTTATCAATTAAAACTTCTGCAGCTTCAGGAAAAGAATTATAATTTTTAGTCGACATAGAAGAACAATATGCTCCAACTCCCTCAACAACCAAGAGATCTCCAATTTTAGTTTCCCCAAGAGTTCTAGTATTAAGTTTTTCTGGATTACCTTTTTCAGGAGTTAAAATATCTCCACTTTCACAACAATGTCCTACTACCACATAATCTTTAGTAAATCTATCAAATCTTTTTTCTTTAGGAACAACAACTAAAGGATGTTGAGCTCCGTAAAGAGAGGGTCTTGTAACTTCAGTCATTCCTGTATCTGTTTTAACAAAAGTATAATCTGAAGTTTTAACTATATCATTAATTCTTGTAACTAAACTTCCCGCATTAGCAACTAAAAAAGTTCCTGGTTCAATCTCAAGTCTAAGTTTTACTCCAGTTTCATCATAGAATCTTTCAAAAGCCTTCTTAACCATATTACCAGATTCTTCTAAGTTTATAGACTCTTCATCAGCCATTCTACCTACTTTATACCCTCCTCCCAAATTTAAGATTTCTAAAGGATGTCCTAATTCAACTAGTCTTTTAGCATGTTCTAAACTCATTAAAGCAACTTTTTCCCATACTTTATGGTCACTTCCAGAACCTATATGAGTATGAAGTCTTTTAACATCAAATTCATAATCCTGAATTAAACTCAAAGCATCTTCAAAATTTTCATACCAAATACCGAAACTAGAACTTGGTCCACCAACATTTGTTCTATTAGTCCCTCCAGAACCTAAACCAGGGTTAACTCTTATTGATATTTTATTATCTCTACCAAATACATCTGTACCTGAAAAACAATTACCATACTTTCTTATTTGTTCTAAAGAAGTTAAATTTATATCAACTTTATTAAGAAAATCTTCATACAAATTATCTGGTAGTTGTTGAGATGTAAGAAGAATTTTTTCAGGTGAAATCCCAGCTTTTACAGCTCTTTCAACTTCAAATCCTGAAGAAGCATCTATATGTAATCCTTGCATATCAAGAATTTTTAATATAGAAGCATTAGGATTAGCTTTCATAGCATACCTAACAGTTAATCCAAAAGCGTTTGGCATTTCAAGTGCTTTTTGAGCTTGCTCTTCCAAAGTTCTTTGAGAATAAATAAAAACAGGGGTTCCAGATTCTTCAGCTATATACCTAACATCATCATCTGTTAAAAATCTAAGTTCATCAATCATCAATTCAACACAAGGTACTTGTTTTAAAATATTATTGTAATTTAGTAGTTAATAAACATTATATTTGCAGTATGCATTTTTTTATCAAACCTGACATCAGGCATTTTATCCTTGGAATTAATAAAAATTTTGTCTAATCCAGACCACATCGTAAACCATCCAGCTGGCTCAAGCATAACAAATAAAACATCAAATACAAATCCTTCTAAAGAATAAATAAAAGCAGCCATCAGACTAAATACAATTCCAATTGTAAACCACACTACCCCTTCAATCTTCAGCCTTTTTATTTCGTTCTTTTTTTCAAGATAATGTTTGAGAAAATGATTTTTTAACCTGATTTTAATCTTAATTTCATCATTAATGTCTCTTTTATTTTTTGGAACTAAAAGTCTTAAATCAAAACCTTCTTTACTATAAGTCTTATCTCTAACAGCTCTTTTGCATTCTTGTAAAAAATCATCTGATAATGTCCTTTGAGAATAGTTTCTTGGATCAAAATCAGAAAATATATCATTATAAGAAGTAAGGATAAGACTTACATTTCCCTGCCTCATTTGCTCTTCTTTTTTAAACTCAGAGCTGGTTTTAGCTGTACTATTTTTATTAGTTGGCATATATTTTAACCTTCTTTAATACTTAATATTTTTGTAGTTATAAAAATTCCAATAACACATATAATTGTAATAAGTATAGTTGAAAATAACTGGCCTTGTACAGGAGATGATTCTGAAACTTTATTCACATACAAAGTAATAAGGTCTTTCCATACTAAAGCTATTAGAAAAGAAAATGCAGCCACTATAGCAGTACTTATAGATGTTCTAAGTTCTTTTCTAAAGCCGCTAATTGAACTTTTAGCTTTCTGAGCTGCAAGTTGAGCTGCAAGTTTTGCCTTTTCCTGTGATAATTTCAATATTTCTTTATCTTTTTTATCAAAATATTTGTTCATCATCTTTTTCACCTAAGATAAATAAGACAAGAAAGTGTTTATTTTAAATGTTTTCAAATTCAAATAACAATTTATTTATACCCAAAATTACATTAAATTAAATGTATAATACAGATTTTTCAGATCAACTTGAAGCATTCCAAAATGACTTAATCCGCAGATCATATAGATCATCGGATTCTGACACACCTATAACCTAGAAGTATGTGTTCAAAATGAACATGGTGAATAAGGTACCTTCTAAATTAGAAAAAAGCATTGATTCTTAGTAACTTAAAATATCCTGCAGCTTAGATACAATATTTTTCAAAGTTGTTTTATTAATTTTACCAATTTTCTTTATAATAAGTTCTTTATCAAGTTTTAATATATTCCCAACTTTTATAACACAACAGGTGGATAATTTCCCTTCATCTAGATCTGCATTATTCAAATCAAGAGTATATTTATCCTTTAAAATATTTGATGTAACTCCTACCACAATTAAATCTTCAGAGTGTCTATTAAACTCATTATTACTAATAACTATAACAGGTCTGACTTTTCTGCCTGACTGATCTGAAAATGGAAATGGGACTAATAACAAATCCATTTGTTCTATCATAAATACTTACTCCAAATTTCATCATCTTTTTTATTATCCCACATTTTATTCATTGACTTTTCAGCTAAAATCATCCAACCAATTTTTTCTTTTTTATTTCTATCTAATTTTTCTATAATTAAATTCCTAATAAATTCAGATTTAGAAGGATAATTTCGCTTTTTAATAAATTTGTCTAATTCTTTAGCTTCTTCTTCAGGGAGTTTAATTGTTATTGTTTTCATAGTAATCCTAAGGGATTACTATTTTATAAATTTTTCTATAATTAAAAAATGCTCCTGCCGAAATCTAGTCCTTCTTAGCAGATTGAAGGGACTAATTTTTATCAATTATATTTAAATTTACTAAACTCAGATTGATATTTACCTTTATAAAAACCTCTATAATGGAGATTAGAAGTGATTAAGGAATTAAAATTTTATATGTAAAACACTAAAAATAAACTCTTCAATTTCTTTAATTCTTTCTTTATTTAATGAAATATGTAACCCATATGATGTAGGTTTGGTAATAATAAAACCTTGTTTGATGAGATCTTGTGCAATTTTTTTAACATCCTTTCCAATATGACTAGGAAAACCTTTGGTAATTGTATCAAAAGGCGTATGAACACCCCCAATCACCCTTTTTCTCCTCAAATGATATAAAATAGTTGCTTTTATTTGATCTTCATCATCAAATTCCATAATCATAGATAACAAACCATTATTTAAATATTTCTAATTTTGAAATATAAAAACATAAAGAGAAACATTTAAAAAGAAAGTAAGTGTATATCTTTTATGAAAAATGAAACAATATTTATTGAAGTATTTGGTAATAATCCAGTAATGAAAGTTTTAGATTTTCTTATAACATATCAACTATTTGATTATCCTTTAACAGAAATTGCTAAGAATTCAAGAGTAAGCTATTCAACACTCCAAACATTTTGGAATAACTTAGAAAGAAATAATATTGTTGTTAAAACAAGAAGAGTCGGAAAGTCTGATTTGTATAAATTAAATACAAAAAATCCTGCAGTACAACAATTAATCAAACTTGACTGGAATCTCGTGAGCGGTATTGAAGAAGTGCTGAACTAATCTTTCTTAGAAAAAATATTTAGAATCATTAATTTTCCACTTGGAATTTAAACTATTTGTAAATTTAAATGGTTTTTAAAGGAAAAATGTAACCAGTGAGCCTTAATTAAAAGTATTACAATTATAAAATTATATTAAAATTATCTATTTGCTAACTTCAACCAACCTTCTAACTCTCTTGCTTTCCTATTTACAAAATGAAACCCTTCAAACTCAAGACAACCTCGCGTTGAAGCTAAAACTTCTCTATAACCTGATTCCCAAACAGGAACAGTTCTACCATTTTCTCTTACAGTTAAATCATATTGATCACACAAAAATGAGTCTCCAAATTCCATCTCCTCATTAACAAAATCCTTAATCCTTGTTTTGAGGTAATTACAGCGTATAAATGGTTTACCATCTCCCTTATCTAACACACAAATTGTACCTTTAACATCTTTAGGATGAATATAAACCTCTTTCCAAGATAATGGTTTTCCATCTAATAAAAAAGAATAATTTTTAATTTCAATAGGATCATAAACACAAATTCCATTTGATAAAACAACTGTGGGACTTCTTAGATCTAAAGAACTTAAAGCTTTACTTCCAAACATAGCTAATCCTATTTTAGAGGTAATTCCTAAAAATTCTCTTCTGTTTAATTCATTTACCATAATTCAATCCTTGATTAAATAGATTATAAATTTTTCTATAATTGAAAAATGCTCCCGCCGGGACTTGAACCCGGGTCTGGGCCGTTCTCCGTGACCCAAGAAAAAAACAAAACCAAAGTTTTATTTTCAAACTGAGACTTTCCTAATAAAAGGAAGGAGTGCAGTTGATTTTAGGATCAGGTGTATTCTTTCAACAAGTTAACACCACTGCTCGAGAGGGCCCAATGCTTGACCGCTACACCACAGGAGCACTATAACTGAAATAACCCGAAATTAAGTATAAAAACCTTACTTAAAACTTAAACTTAGCAAGATATTAATAATTAAATATAAAATTAAGTAAAGTTATTTCATACTAAAATTTAACTTATTATTAATTCTTTTTCTTTTTCTCCTTATTAATAAATAAAAAATCACAATAAATAGACAAATAACCAAAACTAAAATTGTAATTAAATGTAAATTTTTATTTATAATACCTATGTTATTTCCAAATAAATATCCCATAAAAATAAGTATGGTACTCCATATACCAGCTCCTAAAGCAGTATAAACAGCAAACTTTAATTTATTCATTTTAGAAAATCCAGCAGGCAAAGAAATTAATTGTCTTATTACTGGAATAAGCCTTCCAACAAAAGTAGTTATATCTCCATGCTTTTCAAAATATTTGTCAGCTTTTTCTAATTTATCTTTATTGAGAAGAACAACTTTTCCATATCTAACAACAAGATTTTCAACTAAAGCTCTTCCAAGATATAAAGCTAAAAAATAATTAATAAATGCTCCAACCAAACTACCTGCTAAAGAAGCTATTAAAACCAGAATAAAAGACATCTGACCTTGATAAATTAAAATACCTGCAGGAATTAGCACAACTTCAGAAGGAAAAGGGAAAAAAGAGCTCTCAATTGTCATTCCAATAAAAATGCCAAGATAACCAAGCTTCCCAATAACAAGCACAAGATAGTTCACAAACTGGTTAAATATCTCTGATATCATCTTACACTAATAAAAAGATAAAGAAAGTTTATAAAATAAACTAAACTTCGTGCTTTAACATAACCACATCTCCCACAGACTCAATATTACTATGTGGTATCATAACATCTTTCTTCCCATATTTTGAAGCTATTTTTTCATCAAGAGAAATGAGCCAGTTACTAATTTTTGAGTCATTAATATAAATCTCCCTTACCTTTCCAATTTTAGAACCATGAGAATAAACCTGTTTTCCAGCAAGAATGCTTACTCTTGAATTATCAATCTTTTTTTTAGCAACATTAAATTTTACTCTCATAATAAATATAAACATAATTGAAACAACAAGTATAACGAACATGATTACTAATGTAAAAGAAATATTTTTATCTCTTCCAAAAATACTTATAAAAAAACCAGTTATTCTGGAGAGTTCCCCATTTTCTAAGTCTTCAAAGTCTATGTCATCACATACAGAATTATTGTCCTCATCCAAACAACAATCCCCATTTATCTCAATATAAGGTAAATCACAGTCTAAAAAAGTCGTAAGTCCATTAGAACTATTAAATGATTCAATAAGAGCGGTATTTGTAGAATTAGAATTAGTAGAGTTTAAATTATTGTTTTTTTTACTATTACTACCTCCACTTTCTGAAGAGCTGCTGGATATTTGCGCACTAAAAACATCATCTTTTAATTCAAAAATATTCAAAAATTCTGTGCAGTTTATACTACCACTAGTCCAGTTTATAAAACTGTTTAGTTTAATATCTGAATGAGAAGAATTATAAAATTCTATTGAGTTATTATTTATTACAATCATATCGACTTCTACAGAACAACTATTAAAAACAACTGAAGCATTATTACCTGAAGTTGTAATAATATTATTTGAAAGAGTTATTGCCAAAACACTAGTTATAGATAATAAAACAATCAAAACAAATGAAAATACTTTTTTCATTTTCAATCATAATTTACCCACCAGGCAACAGTATAACCTTTATTATTTCCTTTAGGACTAATAAGGGTTCTTGCATTTAACATATCACCTGATGAAAAAGATGTGTTACATGTTATTTGAGTAGACCCCTGATTTAAAAAGGGGGTTGAAACACTACATGAAGATGAATTAACCCCATTTATCACTATTCCGATAACCCCATCCCCATTAGTGGCAGTCTTGGCCTGAACAGTAAGATAAACTATCTTCCCGGAGCAAGGCTGCCTTACTCCATATGTACCTTGATTGCTATCTCCAAGACTATACTCCAAACCATCACTGGATTTTATCTCGCCAGTTTCCTCAGCATAAAAATTAGCACTTTCAACTAAACAAGAAGTATTTCCCTGAACTGAAGATGAAGTTTTATTTAAATCTGAAAGAGAATAACAATTATTACCATAACATAAATAACTTACTCCAGTAAGATTATTACCAGAAATATTTAAATTTCCTTTTAACAAATTCAGCTCTCCATCTGAACTTAATTTCATTAAATTAATGAGAGTGTTATTATTAGAAATACTCCAAATAAAATTATTTAATCCTAAGTTTCTAAAAATCATATCCTGAATCTGGCTATTAAAAAATAAACTAGTATCGATATAATCATCTGTTATAACTGTGCTTGCTACAACAAAATATGATGCTACAATTAAAAATAAAATAGCTAATATTACAAAAAACCCCTTTTTCATAATATAATTAGATAATTCTATATTTAAATAATTATAGCCCTGCCAGGATTCGAACCTGGGTCAAATGGCCCAGAACCATTTATGCTTGACCGCTACACTACAGGGCTACCAAATTCGAAAGAACTAAATATTTTTAAATCTAAGTATACTTTATATAAAGTTTCAAAGAGGTAAAATGTTGAGCTATTTTCATATAATTTTGATAGTAATCTTAATTGGTTTAATATTCCTATTTGTAAAATTGAAATACATAAAACACAAATTAGTATGGATTTTATTACTTGTGTTTGTTCTAGCAGTATATTTAGGATTTATCTTAAGTATAGCAGGACAAAATGTTGATTTAAAAACACCAGAAGGAGCTAAATTAGCCATAAAATTGTATTTAGGATGGGTGGGAAATAGTTTTACAAATCTCAAAAGTCTAACAGGGCAAGCAGTTAAATTAGACTGGAAAGCTCTAAATGAAACTGATCCAAATAAAACAAATGAGCTAAATGCTCAAGCTGAAAGAGATAAATACAGAAAAAGGGTAACAAAATAAATACCTTTATAACTGAATAATTCTAAAAAAATTTAAGTCTCTGTAGCTCAGTCCTGGTTAGAGCGCCACATTGGTAATGTGGAGGTCCCGAGTTCAATCCTCGGCAGAGGCTCTCACTACATTTATAAACAAACTAATTCAAATCTTATAATGCCAAAAAAAGACTTAAAAGAAACATATGAAGAATTAAATAAAAAATATAAATTGCCTAATTTTAAAGAGTTAAATGAAGAGTTTGACATAGGAAAAGCAGAATTTAATGAATATACACTTTTAAGAGATATAAGAAAAACAATAATGATAAAATTCTCTTCAAGTTTACAACTAATAGAACTTTTGTTAAACCCAAGCAATGGTAGCATGTTTAATATGTTACTAACAAGAGGTATTGAATCTCAGGAAAAAATAATCTTAGAAAAATTATTTGATACTCTTGGACAAATAGAAATAAAATCATATAGTCTAGATATAGAATACTCTGAAAAAGCTGAAGCAGATTTTATAAAAACTGCTATCGAAGAATGGAAAAAAGTAAGCAAAGAATTAAATAATATTATTAAAAAATTAGATGAAAACTGGAAAAGGGGAAATTCAAAAAAGTCTAAGAGTTATTTTGGATAAAATTATTTATTAAAAAATTCTTCTAAATTTATCTCAAGTAAAGCAACAGGCATTTTTATTTTAAAATTTTTCAATATCTTTGGATGTACTTCTCCTAAATACCCTAAAAATTTCCCATTAAGTTTTACTTCTGCAACTCTTCCTTCAATAAAGTAAGGATCAAAGTTACTGGTTTTGGAAATTTCAAATTTCAAATCAAGCATTTTTCCAAAGTATTCTAAAATCTGTTTTAATCTGGTAAAATTACCAGGAGCTAATGCAATACACAAACTATCATGTTCTTCTAATCCATTTTTACCTCCAAAAACACTTCCTATTTGAAATAATTCTTGTGGGTATTCAACGTCAACATTTTCTCCGAAAATTTTAAGTAAATAATGACTCAAATCTTTTCTCAAAATACTATACTCTGTCTTCGAATTCTCAACTTCAATAAATAAATTATTCTTCAGACCAAGTTTATCAACCTGATATTCTTTAGTTGTAAGGTGATAACTGCTTGTTTCAATCAAACCTAATCCGATAAGAAGCTCTCTAATTTTATTTTTAATAATTTCTTCTTTTGAAATCTCTCCAATAGTTGAAATTTCAGGTATAGAAGGAACTAAATTGTCATAACCATAAGCAATAGCAATATCTTCAATTAAATCAACTTCATGAAGAACATCAACCCTATAAGCAGGAACTAAAGCAATACCTTTATTGTAATCAATACCCATTTTCCCAAGTAATTTTTTAACATCATTATCATTTAATTTTAAACCAAGTAGTTTATCTGCATTTTCAATATTAAGCTTTTTCTTCTCGGGAGTAAAATCAGGTATATTTTCTTTTTTTCCATTAATCTGAACGCATTCCATACTATACACCTTTCCACCTATATCAACAAGAGAAGCCACAATAATATTCATAATTTTTTTAAGAAGTTCATAATCAGTCCCTGTTGCTTCAATAAAAACATCTTTAGTATTTTCATCTATTTTTCCAACTTCATGAGAGTTTATTATTGGAGGCATACTCATTATAACTTTTTTATTGTCTATAAAAACTGGAAATTTACCCCATCCTTCAACTAAATGTCCATACTCTCTTCCAGTCGGATGCTGACTTAAAATTTGTTTACCATTAAGCTCTCTAGGAAATTCTAAAGGTCTAAATTTTATTTCTTCTGGTTTTAATCCTTTTAATGTAATTGGAAAATTAATCTTTTCCAAAGGATAAAGACCAATACCACCTTTTTTTCTTTTTCTTAATAAAGTAGCTCCAAGCTTTTCTTGAATATCAATCACTTCTTTTATTTTTTCATCATCAAACTTTAATCCTTTAACAATACAAGATATTCCATAAGGATAATCTTTAGGCATTGATTTATCAACAATTAATTTATATCCAGATTTATTCACATTTATTTTACTATATCTCTCTTTACCACTAAAAGTTTTCAAAGCTCTTAGAATTCCTTGCTCAGAAAGCATATCAGGTCTATTAGGAGCAACTTCAACTTCTATTATATCATTATCCATCCTTTCAACAGCAGTACTCATCATACTAAGAATATGATCAATTTCATCATCTTTCTTATTTCCAATAATTTTTTTTACTTCAGACTTTCTAACTGTTACAACTGTCATTTGAATTTATTATCAAAACCTCCAGCTAATTTATTTGCATGTCCTACTTCTTTCATTTTACTAGACGGCATTCTTTTTTCATATTCATCTAAAGTATTTTGTAAAGATAAAGAAGCATTAACTTTCGTTTGATTTGCTATTTTTAATAATAAAAATAAAGTATCTCCAATAAAATCAGATACTTCTATCCTATTTTTCTCAATAACTTCCCTCTGTTTATCATCATCTATCCACTTTATTAAATTCCAAAACTCTCCAACTTCTTCAGTTATATTTAAAGATAAATCCTTCAAATTCCAGCTATCTTCCCATCCTCTAACTTTATCAAATTCCCTTATTTTATTCTGAGCATCTTTTATGTCCATTTTATTTCTTCCAGATTTTTATATTTCTTAATTGTTTAATATCATTACCATACAACTCTCTAAGATCTTTTATTTCATAGTAATCCATAAGTATTCTATCAAAACCAGGTCCCCAAGCTAAAACTGGTATCCATTCTCCAAGTAAAGCTATAGTAACTTCTGGTCTAAATATTCCCGCACCTCCAAGCTCTATCCACTCATTCCTTACAGGATGCCAAGCATCAATTTCAACACTAGGTTCTGTGTATGGAAAATAATGGGGTCTGAATCTTACTTTTGGGAAGCCCATCTTATTGAAAAATTCTTTCAAATATCCAAGTAAATTCTGAAAATTAGCATCTTTATCAATTACAATTCCTTCTGTCTGATTAAACTCAAATCCATGCTTCCAATCAACAGTTTCATTTCTAAAACATTTTCCAATTGCAAAAAACTTGCCTCTTCTTTGCTCTTTAGGCAGTTTGCTTAGTTCATAAAGTGTTTTTGCAGATAAACAGGTAGTATGCGTTCTCAAAACTAATTTTTCTGCTTCTTTAGTATTCCACTTTCCTCCCCATCCTTTATTTCCATCAACACCCTGTTCGTGAGATTTTTTAACAGAATCTACAACTTTGCCATATTTACCTAAATCTCCTAAAGAATTTATGAAAAAAGTATCTTGTAAATCTCTTACAGGATGATCTTGTGCAGTAAACAAAGCATCAAAATTCCAAAAGCTTTCCTGAATCAAACTTCCTTTCATTTCTTTAAAACCCATTTCAGTCCAGACTCTTCTGCCATAATCAATTGTCTGATTAACAAAATGTTCCTTCCCGCCATTAATTTTTGGAACTTGAGACTCAACATCATATCTTCTAAATTTTTTGCCTTTCCAAGACTCTTTTTGTATCATTTCAGAAGTAAGTTCTTCAATTAAATCAATTTTAGAAAGGTCTTCTTTAACTAAGTCCTTACCAAGTTTAGTTAATGTAAATGAAACAACTTGTTCTTCAGTTATTATCACAATATCCTTTCTATCTTTAAGTTTGTCTAATGAGAATTTTTGTTCAGCTGAAATATTATCAAATTCCAATGGAAGCAAATCAATAAACTGCTCTTCAAGGCTTTTTTTAACAATATCAGATTTATCTCCTGTAAAAATAAGCCTACCATTCTTTATATCTGCTAACGCTTTTTTCTTTAAAGCTCCTATAGCTGCCTTAAACTCATTATCACTCAGTCTACTCTGTTTTTGAGCATTTTGAAGGCTTACAGGCCCTTGTTCAGCAATTAATAACAATTGTCTCTCTGGAAGACCTTTTTTCTTATAATAAATCCCATTAGTTCCAAGATCAATAATTTTTTTCTTTTCTATTTTAAGTTCTATTACTTTCTTAGAATTTAAAAATTCTAAAGCTCTTAAAACTGAAACTCTATCAAGTCCTGATTTTTCTATAATTTCATCAAAGCTTTGTAAACTAAGAAAAGGGGTAACCTTTTTTTCAATAGGCGATAAACTTTCTATTAATTCCTGCATATCCATAAAAAGCTAGGGGAATATTTATTAATAAATTTTCCTGTGTACCAAAAACTCTTAAAAAGCCTCTTTTACAGACTTATTATTCATTCCTAAAGATAATAAAAAAGCCTTTAGTTCAACAACCTCATTCTTAACATAATTAAACACCTTAATTTTATTCTTATATTTATTGCATAACCTAATATTTTGAGCTAATCTAGAAACTTTTTGAGATATAACTAAATCTGATTTTTCCTTTAAAAAATTCAAGTCAAAACCAATTGTAATATCATTACTTATAGCTAGTTTACACAAAACATGATCTAACCCAGAATCCCTTTGCTTTAATTTATCTCTGCCAATAAAATCGCTAAACAAAAGAACATTAACTTTTTTGTTTTCAAGTATCTTTCTATTAAAATCACTATCTCCTGCAATAACAACTACATCTTTACCTTGTTTAGAAAGTTTATCTATCTCTTTTCTTACTTCATTTATACTTCCTTTAATAAAATCCATAAAAGAATGAGTTATTTCGCATTAAAAAACCTAACCATATATGCTTGTTCCTCTAAAACTCTTCCCATAAAGTAACTTATCTAAATTTCTCAGATCATCCCCTATAATATAAGTTTTAATTTTTGAGTCTAAAATAGTCTTAGAAGCGTTTTGATCTAAAACAAAATGCTGTCCTGGTTTAAAATCTATTTTACTAACTATACTATGAAAATCTTTCCAAGAAATATAAGGTATAAATTTAGCATCTTTATATTCAAGAGGATTTTTATTATACAATCCATCAACATTTGTAATATTAATAAATACTCCTCCAAGCTCTTTAGCAATACTTGCAGCAGTACCATCACTTGTCTGATCTGGCTTATATTGTAATCCTCCTGCAAAAACTATCTTTTCCTTATTGAGCAATCTTTTAATTCCTTCCAAAGTATGTGGAACCCCATCTAATTGATCTTGTCCAAAAAAATAACTCATAAATCTAGCATTATGTCTTGTAACAGATATACCTGCAAAACTTTGTAATTTAATAGAAGCATTAATCTTCTTCAAACCATTAATGTAAATTCTTGCAATACTTCCTCCTCCAGTAACAATAATAAATTTCTTTTTTTTAGAATGTTTTAAAATTATTTTCTTAAATTTTAAGAGAAAAGGGATATTAATTTTTCCATTTTTTAATATCTGGCTACCTCCAAGACTAATTACTACAACCTCTTTTTTCATGTGATATTAAATGAAAAATGAATATATAAATTTTACATCGTAAGCTTTACGCCAAATACAACTTAATAGTTAAAATAAAATTTTAAATATTTAAAAATAATATAAGTAAATGGCAAAAGAAAAAAGGGTGTCGCCATTGTTTAAAATAGTTAATAAAAAGAGATTTTCAGTTTGTGATTATCATGGCATATGTGGAAATAAAGCCTACAAAGAAGTTTACCAATCTTTGCTAAAAGGAAAATATAAAAAAAATGGGTGGAGTTATCTCTGTAGAAAACATTTTCTGCAAGAACAGAAAAGATACAAAGGAAAATTACCTTATGCAAATGTAGAATACTAATGAGTAAAGATTAATCTAACTTTTTTAATAGTTCATTTTTAATAATCTCTTTCTTATCACTAGAAATTTTAAACAGAAATTTATCGATCATTTTTTCTGATACAGTAAAAATATAATTAATTTTTATAACGCTATCTGCAATAAGCCCCTCTTCTTTAGATATATTAATTCCTTTCATATGGGGATTGCTAGTAATAACTGCACATACAATATTTCCATACTCTTCAAACAAAACTAAAGCAGGTCTTTTCTTAATTTCAAAAGTATCTGAAAATTGAACATTAGCAATTATAATATCTCCAAAATTATACTTTTTCCCATATTTCATCATACTTGTTATCCCAAATCTCCTTCATTTTCTCTTTTTGAATTTCATGTAAGAATTTATCATATTGGTCTTTCTTTTTTGAGTTTATAAATACAAGAGCCATTTTCTCTATTATCTCATTATAAGTCTCTCTTGAATGCTCTTTAGCTTTTTTTAATAATTCTATAACTTTTTTATCTAATAAAATTGTTGATTGTTCTGCCATCTTACATTAGCTATATATTACTTATATACTAATGTATAAGTAATATATAAATCTTCCTATTGGTTTTTATCTCACAGTAAATAACTTATCATCCTTAACGTCAAATATACCTAATCTAACTCCGCAATCTATCCAGCCATGAGCATAATATATAGCTCCAAAGCTATTAACTAAATCACCTTTTTTCTCAAAAAACCTTGAATCTGAAAGGTAAGCAGAAGCCATTTTAATTATTTCTCCAGCTTCTTTTTTCTTTCCTTTAGAAATATTTTTCTTAACAATATCTAAAGCTCTAAAAGTCAGTTTATGATACTTTTCTATATCTTTTTTGGTTATTTTATCTTTCATTATACATAAAACTTTTTTAATTATAAATAACAATTACTTAAAACCATCTGCCCCTAATTTGATTAATATCTTCTTAATTTCATTAATTGCCTCTTGTTGATCTTTTTTATCAGACATTCTTACAAATCTAATTAATAAATCTGATAAACTATCTTGATTAAACAATTTAAGCTTATATCCATCTGTTATAAAATAAAATCTAAAATTTTTATACCTCAATTCTTTAATGATAATTCCTCCAACATTTCCTAATAATTTTCCCTTATTAGGATTTTCCTCTAAAGAATACATTAATCTAAAAATAATTTTAGACTCACCCTTAAATTTATTTAATATTTCATTTTTTAAACTTTCTAGAATACTTACTTTGGCCATTTTTTATCGGCCTCTTTTATGGCCTCTTCAATAGAAATAAATCCTTCACTAGACATTAAAAAATCCCTAAGTTGTTCTTTAAGAGCTAATTTATATATCCTTCTAATGATTTCATCATAACTTTCACCTTTAATTCCAAAAGTAGAAATTTTATCTTTTATTTCCTTGCTTAATTGTATTGAAGTAATTTCCATTTTACCTATAGTAACTATGGTGGCTATAGTTTATAAACTTTTTCCCAAATAAGCTTATAAAAAAATTAACCTTTAATTGATATTATTAGTTTTATTTTATAATTAAAAATCCTTTAAACCCCCGCATATAATAAATGATGATAATTATGAAATATTTAGTATACTAAAACAGAACAATCCAGATGAAACAGTTGTTATAGCAGATGGACTTGTATCAACAGTAATCTATCCTTTAACTGGGAGCAAAGTAACTGGCATAATAGGTGCAAATTTAGGAGGAGGTTATCCACAGCCAAATAATGAATTTATATATGGTAATTGTAAAAACAAGATATTTCACATAAAAAATATGAAAGGTTACTTTTCAGAATCAAAAAATAATAAGATAAAAAAAGTAGTGTTAATATCAGACATTCCTCAAAATTGTACTTTCCTTGAATCAATTTACGAAAAAAACATTTATTTATATAAAATAAATTTAACAGACTAACTTAAGCTACTTTTCTTTAATTCCTTAATCTCATCAAAATCTTTATCCAAAGAAATTATTTCTCCATTTGATTTAAGAATAGAGTGTGAAGCATGAATTGCATCTCTGGGATTAAGATTATACTTATCCATTAAAATTTGAGCTTTTGTGATAGTCTGAAGATTAACATCTAAAAACTTCAAATTTGGGAATTTTAAGAATTTCTTTCCTTCCCCATTTGCTATTTTCAAACCTCTTTTCTTTTTTAAAGTATAAACAACTTCATCCCAAGTCAAAAAGGAAGTACATCCTTCAAAATTTCCATTAACAATATCAAATAATATCTTTTTACATTTAATCGATAAATTATCTTCATATAATAAAGGATATAAAAAAATATTAGAATCAATATATTTCATCATTTTGTTGTAAGATAATCTTTTTTATTTCCTTAGCAGATCCTTTTTTCTCCTTGTTTGGCACATTAAAAAACTCTTCCAAAAATTTATTAGGGTCTTGTTCATTTTTTAATATTACCTCATCTCCCCTTACCTCAAACGTAATCTTCACACCTTTATCTAATCCAAGAAATTCCCGAATATCTTTAGGAATAACTACCTGCCCTTTTTCACCTATTTCTCTTTTAGATATCATATTTTATTAAGTAAAAACTAGTATTTAAACTTTTTCCTACCAATAAGTAGGATTAATTTAAACGTTTAACAAATTAAGAACTTTCCATTACCTTGAAGCTCACAAGGCATATTTGTATTATTAATAATTGTATATGAAACTCCTGAAAATCCTATGGAATAGCATACTATTTTAATTTCAAATTCACCTCTGTAATCTTTAAAATCTGTTTCTAGCAGATAATACCCTTTATCTCCTTCTCTGTTAACCAAAGTCTCAGAGTCAATGAAGTCATAAATACTATCTAAATTTTTCAAAGATTTATCATCTTCATTTACCTGTTCAGATGTTATGTCTGCCTTGCAGTTGGCATTTTCCTCAGGCAGGCCATTAGGATTGCTAATTTTTATTAGCACACTTTCAGGAGCATAATTTCTATGAATAGATGATTCTATATGGATAAACATAAAAATAACTAATAAAACGAGGAAAAAAGCAAGAATGTTTTTTCTATTTTGAAAAAAACTATTTATATCACCCATAAACTAAATAGAAGAAGAGAATATATAAAATCAAGAGTTTTTAGTTCCCCTAAAAAGTTTTTTTCCACCCCTTATAGTTAACCCAGCTCCAAGAAGCATAATACATTCTAATCCCTGTCCACATCCATGTAGTGGAAGACCATTACTTGGAAAATCATTAGGGTCATTAGGATCTGTTCCTGAATTAATTTCTAAACCATTTTCACCATCTTCCTCTTCTTTTCCTGTTCTAATTTTGTGAACAAATGTTCTAATTTTGTGAACAAAATCTTTAGCTTTCTCTAATATTTCCTCAGCTTCTTCCTTTGATATATTTTCCACCATAATTGCTCTATTAAAAAATAATAATTAAATTAATAAACTTTGTTAAAAACAAGAAGTCTATAAGTCAGAGTTTTATTTAAATAATCTTTTCTTTTGTTATCCCATAAATTAGTCATTTTTTCGCTTCTGTTCAATGAATAATTAATAATAAAATCGCAAGTAGGAAGTACTTCATCAGTTAAATTAATATTTTCCAATAAATTAAAACCATTTCTACAAAGGAAATTTATAAGTATTTTATTATTCATTACATCCCCTAAGTCTGATTCAGAAAATTCGTCTAAAATAATAATCCTACCACCATTTTTTATGTATTTAGAGATATTATACAAACCTAATCTTTTGTCTGTAAAATATTGCAATGATTCAAATAAAATAGCAGTATCAAATTTATATTGAAGTTTAAAAAATTCGGCAGAACCATGAATAAACTTAATGCTTGGAAATATTTTCCTGCCAATATTAATTAATTTTTTATCAGGCACAATACATACAGTAAAATATCCTAATTGTTTAATATTATTTGAAAATCCACCTATCCCACCACCAACATCAATAATATTCTTTGAATTTTTTTGAATAAATAAAACAGCTAAATCAGAAAGCCTTTTTTGGGCATTAATAAACCCTTTATTAGTTATTTTTCCTTTAGATTTTTTCTCCCACAAGCCATAATGAATATCATAAGAACCAACATCATTAATGAGGCTTAAATAATATTTTATATCATCATATTCAAGCTTAATATCTCGTATCCACTCTTTGAATAAAAATGCCATAATACAAGCTAGTCAAGAAGGTTTAAATTTATTTAGAGTCAATAAAACTAATAATCATTTTTATTAAATAAACCAAAGTAAAAATCAGAAGAAGTATGCAAGAAAGCCTCTGCAAATCCTCTTCCTTTCATATTAGAGCATGTCCTGTATTTATTCAGCCCAAGAACAATATCACAGTAATTAACATAATGCAACTGGCTTTTAAAACACTTCATAGCCATTTTTTTTTCTTCTATAACGCTAGTTATATCGACAATTAAGTTGGGGATTAATGGTGTCCAAACTTCATAAGCACAAATGTCAAATTTGAATTTAAACGATTTACTGGCGAAATAAAGTAGCTTATTTATTTTGATATGATCTATATGATTTTCCAAAAACCAAGGAAGATAAATTAAATCAGGTTTAATCTCATCCAATATTTTAACTAATTTTTTCACAGTAGCATCATTAAGTTGTCTTGTACACTCGGGTTCGTCAAGATAGTAAAAATACCTGATTCCAAGGACTTTAAGTGCTTCAGCAGATTCTTTTTTTCTTATTTTTTCTGCATAACTTTTATTCTTAATATCGGGAACTCCGTAACGCCCATCAGTCATATAAATAACATTTACTCTGTCTCCGGTAAGAATATGCTTTCTTAAAGTTCCACCACATCCAAAAATTTCGTCATCAAAATGCGGTGAAAGAACAACAATATTTGCCCCTTTGGGCTTACTGGCAATGAAAGGAACGCAAATTAAATCTTTCCTTATACCTTTCAGTTTATTAATCACATAAAATGCAAATTTTTCTACTTTTAAAACCATAAATAACATAAAAAGGCTTAACTTATAAGATTTATTGCTCCAATTTGGTCTAATACCCCATAGCTTGATGCGATGTTTTTCAGTCGTTCTCAATTGGAGGCATCCAAAATTTTGAAAAATTCTCTAAAGAGAATTTTGTTTTGGAGTGTACTCAATAATCAGTAGATTCATAACACTTAAAGAATACCTCCCATAGCTTAATACTATCGGGATCCTTTATTGTATCATGTCAAGAACTAAACACGCTATACACTTTACAGGCTGTGTCACAATACATTTAATTATTCTTAATAATCAGGTTAAAAATAATATTTTTGTTATTAATAGATAATTTTCCTCTTGCTATCCATATCTTCTTTAAATTATGTGCAATACTTACCAGATTCAGTTCTAATTTTGCTCCATCTAACCCCCTTATTAAGAATTCATCGAATCCAAAATTGTGTTTTATATCTCCTATAACTGGCTCAACAATAGTTTTTCTTAAACTATATA